>Ga0157375_10003522_pt1 | contig 13577 bp, 9 predicted proteins | sample M35metaG_FD_115311 | JGI IMG/M metagenome (GOLD analysis project Ga0157375, IMG submission 115311) | Miscanthus rhizosphere microbial communities from Kellogg Biological Station, Michigan, USA - M3-5 metaG | ecosystem: Host-associated > Plants > Roots > Rhizosphere > Soil | place: USA: Michigan...
AGATTATTCTTATCCAGCTGCAACGCGCGGTTGAGGATAATGATGGCGTTGTCAAAATCTCCACGCTGCATAAAAGTCTTTGCGTTTTCATAAAGCGTTTTTGGATCATCGGTCTGCGCCAATGCAATGATCCCGGGTAAGAAAAAGATGCAAAAAATGAGAAGGTATTTTTTCATGTATGCAAATTAAGATAAACAATTTCCAGCAGGACGAGCTGGGATCAAATTAACAATTTTAATGGCATAGGGGGCTGATCAAAGCAAATGCGTTAACAGCCCGTCTCTTAATTTCGGTTCAAACCAGGTACTCTTTGGCGGCATTACATTCCCGCTGTCAGCAATATTAAACAACTGCTGAATGCTCACAGGGTATAAACTGAAGGCGGCTTTCATCTCGCTACTGTCTACCCTTTTTTCCAATTCACCAAGGCCCCGTATGCCTCCCACAAAATCAATTCGCTTATCGGTCCTTTGATCTTTTATGTCCAAAATATTATCCAGGATATTTTTTGAAAGAATAGTTACATCCAACACGCCAATGGGATCTTCACCAAACGTTCCTTTTTTTGATTTTAAAAAATACCATTGATGATCGAGATACATACCGAATTCATGAAGAGCAGAAGGTTTTACAGGCTCAGCACTATCCGTGATCATAAAATCTTCCTGCAATAAGCTGATAAAATTTTCTTTATTTAAACCATTTAGATCTTTTATTACGCGGTTATAGTCAAGAATGGTTAGTTCACTGGCAGGAAAAATAGTTGTCAAAAAATATTTTGCGTTTTCATTTCCCCGTAATTGCTTGCTCACTTTGGCCGCAGAAGCGGCGCGATGGTGGCCATCAGCGATATAGGTATGTGGAACATTTGTTGAAAACAGGCTGGTAATCGCATTGATCTTATCTTCATCATGAATGATCCAGACAGTGTGCCTGATGTTGTCATCAGCCACAAAATCATAAACGGGCTGACGAGAAGTTTTCCAGTCATTAATTAAATTATTCAGGCCGGAAACATCGGGATAGGCCAAAAAGACGTTTCCGGTTTGCGCCCCAATAGTGAGCATATGATCTATCCTGTCTTTTTCTTTTTCCGGCCTTGTGAATTCATGTTTTTTGATCACGTCGTTAAAATAATCCTCCACGGATGAGACACAAACCAATCCTGTTTGGCTTTTTTCATTCATTACTAACTGGTAAATGTAATAGCAGGCTTTTTCTTCGCTGAACAAAATGCCATCATCGATAAATTGCCGGAGATTTTCCTTTGCCTTTTGATAAACCGCCTGGCTGTGAGTATCGGTGTTTACCGGGAGGTCAATTTCCGACTTTGTTACATGTAGAAAAGAATGAGGATTATTTTTTGCTTCTACTCTCGCTTCTTCGCTGTTTAGAACATCGTATGGTCTTGAAGCTACTTGTTTTGCCAACTCCGGTTTGGGACGAAGAGCTTTGAAGGGTTTTATGATCGCCATTAAAATTTTTAAATTAATTCAACATTATCCTTTTTGCCGTGCAAACTCTTTCATCAGGTCGGTAATGGCTACTACACTTTCGATGGGCAGCGCATTGTACATCGAAACGCGAAAGCCGCCGACACTGCGATGACCCTTTACACCGATCATTCCCTCAGCTTTGCAGAGCTCCAAAAACTCCTTTTCCAAAGTAGCATCGTTAATGACAAAGGTTGCATTCATTAAACTTCGGTCTTCTTTATCCACCACTCCTTTGAATATCGTAAGGTTGTCAAGTGTGTTATAAAATAAGTTTGCCTTTTCGCTGTTTCTTTTTTCCAGGACGGATACACCTCCTTGTTCCTTTAACCAACGCAGTGTAAGCAACGCAACATACACAGCAAATACCGGGGGTGTGTTCAGCATGCTTCCTTCCTTTATGTGAACCCGGTAGTCGAGTATCGTAGGAATGGGTTTATTTACTTTTCCTAAAACATTTTTATTTACTACAACAAGATTGACACCAGCGGCGCCCATGTTTTTTTGAGCACCTGCATAAATAATGTCAAACTTATTAAAATCAATGATCCGGCTCAGTATATCGCTACTCATGTCTGCCACCAAAGGGACATTCCAATTGTAAGGAAGGTTATGCCATTGCGTTCCCGCGATCGTTTCATTAGTGGTAATATGTAAATAAGCTGCTGTTGGCGACACGGAAAGATTTTTGGGAATCGTTGTATAATTATCGTCTTTTGAAGAGCCGGCGATTTCCACGTGAGCAAAAAATTTTGCCTCCTTAATAGCTTTGTTACCCCATGTGCCTGTTTCTGTGTATGAAGCAATGTCGTTTTCATTGAGCATATTCATGGGCACCTGCATGAATTGGGTAGTAGCGCCGCCATGCAGGAATAAAACTTCATGATCATTATCAAGGTTCATCAATTCTCTTACAAGTGCTCTGGCTTCATCCATTACTTCCTGGAATAAGCTGGTCCGATGCCCGATTTCGAGGATAGACAATCCAGAATTATTGAAATCGAGAATAGCCTGGCTCGCTTTTTCAAAAACTTCTTTTGGAAGGATCGAAGGGCCCGAGTTAAAGTTGTGAATCACCGATTTTGCGGATTGTAACACGGTTGATTTTTTGAAGTTGCAAAGATACGAGTAAGATGACAGACGATAACTGGTAGATGAGAATAACATCAATTATTCTTCATGCTCTCTGCCCTTTATTTTGCTATTCTTCCAGCTATCGCTAAGGTTTTCAAATTCTTTAAGATCATCGGCCGAGAATTCTTTATTAGAAAGGCGGGCCAGGTCAGGTTCGCCGGCATTTACCCAGGCGGTGTACCAAAAAGAAGCAACAGAATAAATAGCCATCCTCATCCTTCGCTCCACCATACCTTTCAATTTTATATCGTATGCTTTTGTATATGCAGATGAATATTGCCTGGTGAGAACTCCGTTCCTCTCTTCAAAAGAAAATTTTTGATCAGCCGGAAATCGTTCCGACAGTTCCTTTTCATATCTCAGAACTGTATCCGCGGCAGCGGCACTTTCCAGAACGCGCTGCCAGATAAAATTTCCCGGATCTTTTATGTAATCAGCTTTGCCAATGAAGAAATCCCATTCTTTATCGGCCAGCAATTCCGGTATACGGCTTTCCCAAAATCCGTGTATACCCTGCTGATTGGTGTACTGGCCATTGTGATTACTATTTGCATGAAGAGGTACATGCGCATCAGCAATGTAATGCCCGATCTCCGCGGATAATTTTAAGATCTTCGCCTGGTTCTTTTCTTTGAAAGCATCTGTCAGCCGGTATAACATAGTTTGCACCCACCAGGGCACAATGCCATGCGCCTGCAGAGTGTCCCCGGAAAATTTTTCAACAGCATCATTCCATTTTCCGGGTAGAGCGTCAAAAGGGTATTTACCGTAGTGATCGATGTCGATATAATGCCTTGCTCCTTCTTGTGCGATCGCATACCTTCTCATATCCGGATCTACTGCGTGATCAGTGATGAAGTCAATATGCGTTTTGTAAAGAACAAGCATTTGAGGCGGGAGCAGAAATACAGCGTAGTTGTTTATTTTTTTATGGCCGTAGAATCCCCAGCAAAAACATTCAAGATGTAAAAAAAGGATCAATAAAAACAGGGTCAGCTTTTTCAAGCAATATCAATTGTAGAAGTTAACTGGTCTTTTTTTTCAAAAAAAGCATCTTCATCCACGTGCGTAAGACCACCGCTGATCGCAAATTTCATGGCGTCTGAACTTGTAATGCTGGTGATGGGTTTTACGCGATTTGATGGCAAGATATAAACATTGCCCGCAATGGAATAGGCCATCGGTATATACACGGCAAGATAATTCTGAAGGCCCCAATGAGTCATATCTTTTTGTGTAATAAAACCAATTCTCCACACATCTGTATCGTCCACATTTGCGAGCACAGGCTTGTCAAATTTTTTCTTTTCACCGGCAAATGCTTCAAAAAAATCCCTGACAGATGAATAAATGTATTTCACCCCGGGCGTTTTCTCAAGCCATTTATCAAACAGGCTGAATAATCTTGATTGAATAAAGAATGAGCTGAGGTAACCAATAAGAATTACAGAGACGATAACGATGACAAATCCCAATCCGTAATTTTTCACTTCATAGCCGATAGTGTGTCCCTCGAAATCCTTAACCGGCTGACGAAAAATAGGCAGCCAATTATCAACAGTGGAAACGATCCAGTAAATAGCATAGATCGTTACTGCGATGGGAGCGATGACAAGTAAACCCTGCAGGAGATATTTTATAATACTTTTCCATCTAAAGGGTTCAAGATGAAAATCCTTTTTAGAGGGCGTTGAGTTCATTTTTCAAAATTAGGTCAAAGGGTTGCTTTAAAAAAATGGACACTTCAACGAATTTTTAGGACAAATGGCGAAAAAACAGGGATGGAAACTTTGGTAACGAAAAAAGTTTCCTTAGTTTTGCAGTCCTATGACAAAAGAAAGAATTACGGAAAAGGCGCATGAATTATTTATGCGTTATGGTGTGCGATCAGTTTCGATGGATGACATAGCAGCGCAGTTGGGAATGAGTAAGAAAACACTATACCAGTACTACACAGATAAGGAAGAATTGGTGGATGCAGTATTAAGCTCTTTTCTTGAGAATAACAGGAAACAATGCATTGAGGGCAGGCAAAAAGCGGAAAATGCGCTACATGAAGTTTTCCAGGCTTTTGATATGATGCAGGAAATGTTCAGTAACATGAACCCGTCGATGGTCTTTGAACTGGAAAAATATCATACTGCGGTTTATAAAAAGATCCAGCATCATAAATATGTGTTTTTATACCAGGTATTAAAACAAAACCTGGAAAGAGGAATAAAGGAAGAATTATACAGGCCTGAGATCAATGTTGACATTCTTACAAGGTTCAGGATCGAGAGCATGATGCTTGCATTCAATTCAGAGGTTTTCCCGACAAACCGTACCCACCTGATAAGTATACAGGAAGAGATACTGGAACATTTTCTTTATGGGCTTTCCACTACAAAAGGGCAAAAGCTGATTCAGAAATATAAACAACAACGAAAAAATTTAATTAATGAAGCCAAGATATAAAATGAAGGTATGGATGATGGCATTAGGTATAATGGCCTCAGCTTTGGTGCGTGCGCAGGATTCGAGCATTCACATGTTCACGGCGCAGCAGGCCGCGGAATATGCAATGAAAAATAATGTGCAGGTGAAAAATGCATTGCTGGATATCCAGTTACAGGATCAAACCAACAGGGATTACACATCCGCTGCCTTACCGCAAGTGAATGGCAACGGTTCGTTTACGTATAATGCAAAAATTCCTGTAAGCCTTGTACCGGGCGATTTTTTTGGTCAGCCAGGTACATTCATTCCAGTAAAATTCGGTGTAAGGTACAATGCATTGGGAGGTCTTACGCTTGACCAGCTCTTGTTCGACGGACAAGTGTTTGTGGGGTTGCAGGCAAGGCAAACCGCGATTGATTGGACAGTCAAGAATGCTGAAGTAACTGAGGAAATGATCAGGGCAAATATTTATAAGATATACTACCAGCTTGTTGCCAGCAGAACCCAAATACAACTGCTGGATGCCAACATTGCGAGACTGGATAAATTATTACATGATACAAAAGAGATCTATAAAAACGGGTTTGCCGAAAAACTTGATGTTGACCGTATATCTGTCCAGATGACCAACGTTCAATCTCAAAAAGTGAAGGCATTGAACCAGATAAACAATGGTTTCCTGGGTTTGAAATTACTGATGGGAATGCCGATAAAAGACTCTTTAGTACTAACAGAAGAAGTTACATACGACAGGGTAAAACAGGGTTTGCTGGATGGAAGCGCATTTAACTATGCTGACCGTAAGGAATACCAATATGTAGAATTGGGAATAAAATTGAATGAATATAATGTCAGGAGATATAAGTTGAGCAAAATACCCACCTTCAGACTAACAGGGTATTATAATAAAAATGCGCAACAAAACGAATTTACTTATTTCAAAAACACCCCTGATAAGATATGGTATCCCGCATCTGCACTTACACTTAGCATGAATATTCCCATTTTTCATGGCTTTTCAACCAATGCAAAAATTGCCAGTGCAAAGTTGGATCTGCAAAAAAGTGTGAACCAACGTGAATACCTGAAGCTTCAGATCGAGAATGAGATCGAAACGGCCAAAAATAATTTTCAAACTGCCATTGCCACTCTCGATTTTCAAAAACAGAATATGGACCTGGCAGAAAATGTTTACAACCAAACAAAGAAGAAATATGAAGCGGGAACCGGGGACCAGATCGAGATCATTACTGCAGAAACAGACCTGAGAACAGCACAGACAAATTATATCAGTGCTATGTACGATGCCATTATTGCCAAAGTTGACTATTTAAAAGCCATTGGAAAATTTTAGAACAATTAAATCATGATCAATAAACACATTTATATGAAAGATGTTTTAAGAATTGCTTCTGCAGTGGTACTCATATTGATCCTAACTTCCTGCGGAAGCGGAGCAAAAGATGAAAAAGGGGGCCTTACCGATAAAAAGGCTCAATTAGAAAAATTGAAAGAAGATCAGAAGAAATTAAATGATCAGATTGCAAAGCTGCAAAATGAGATCGGGAATACTGATACTTCTTCCAGCCTGAATAAAGGAAAATTGGTTTCAGCAAGTCCTGTTACGGAACAACCCTTTGAACATTATATTGACCTACAGGGGCACATTGATGCAGACAATATATCTTATATAACGCCCAGAGGCAATCCTTCACAAGTGAGGGCTCTTTATATCAACCAAGGAGATTTTGTAAAGAAGGGACAACTGCTTGCCAAGTTAGATGACGAGGTTCAGCAGAAAACCTTGGCAGGATTAAAGACTCAATTGTCCTATGCGGAGGATGTTTACAATCGGCAAAAAAATCTATGGGACCAGGGAATTGGTACGGAAATGCAATTAAAAACTGCAGAGAATACAGTCAATGGCTTAAAAGACCAGATTAATACAACCACAGCACAATGGGAGATGACAAATGTAAAGTCAGATGTCAGCGGTTACGTCGAGCAATTAAATTTGAAGGTGGGTGAAACGTTTACGGGTATGGCAGGTGTTATTCCGCAGATCGTAATTGTTAATTCGTCTACACTAAAAGCCGTTACAGATATCCCTGAAAATTATTTAGGAAAAATTCATAAAGGAATGCCTGTAAATGTAAGGCTTCCCGATGTTAATCTTGAATTTAATAGTTCCATTTCATTAATGAACCAGACAATTGGACTTAACAATCGGTCTGTTACAACTGAATCGAAGATCCCTTATAATCCTAATGTACATATTAACCAGGTTGCACAAGTTCGTATAAAGGATTATGCGAACCCTCGTGCTATTGTTATTCCATTGACCGTTTTGCAAACTGATGAAAACGGAAAATATGTATATGTTATAGCTACAGAAAACGGGAAAAAGATAGCTAAGAAAAAAATAGTACAAGTCGGGGAAATCTATGGAAATAATATTGAAGTGAAGGGCGGTCTTACTGTAGGCGATCAATTAATAACCGAAGGGTTTCAAAGTTTGTATGAAGGACAAGCGGTGACAACAAGTTAGCCAGATGATATGGGAAGATAGATGATAATAACAAAAGCAGCATAACGATACAAAGCCCTGGAATAAATCACTAAATACTTTTTTATGAGTGCTTTCGAAAAAATAAAAGGAAGATTTAAACAATTTAAACCAACCAGTTGGGTGGTTGATCACAAAACAGTGACCTATGTGGCGACCATTGTGATCACACTGTGGGGATTAAACATATTTACAACACTTCCGAAAGAATCGTACCCTGATATTGTATTACCGCAAATTTATGTGAGTACAATATACCCGGGCACTTCTCCTAAGGATATGGAGAACCTGGTGACACGGCCAATAGAAAAACAGATCAAGGGGATTACCGGGGCCAAGATACGTAATATCAAAAGCACGTCCATCCAGGACTATAGCAGCATATTGGTGGAATTTGAAACAAATGTGAAAGTGGAGGACGCGAAGCAAAAAGTAAAAGACGCAGTTGATAAATCAAAGACTGACCTGCCAACTGATCTGCCAACACAACCCGATGTGATCGAAGTGGCTTTCTCTGATTTTCCTATCATGTTTGTGAATGTGAGTGGCAATTATGATGGAATGAAGCTGAAAGATTATGCAAAAAAACTGCAGGACAGGTTTGAAGAACTTCCTGAAGTGAGTAAGGCCGATATCGTAGGTGCACCCGAAAGAGAAATACAGGTAAATGTTGACAAGATCAGAATGGATGCTGCAGGAGTTACTTTCAATGATATTGCCAATTCCATTGCAAATGAAAATCGGGATATCAGCGCAGGCAATATTAAGATCGGCGAAATGCAACCGACTATACAGGTAAAGGGTCAGTTCAAAACTGCTTATGATATGCAGGACCTGGTGGTGAAAAGCATTTATGGAAATTCTGTTTACCTGAGAGATATTTCGCAGATAATCGATACGGCGAAAGACAAAGAAAGCTATTCAAGACTTGGGAATAAAAATGTGGTGACACTGCAGATCATAAAACGTGCAGGTGAAAACCTTATCAATACAGCTGATAAGATCAGTGCTATTGTGGCTGAAATGAAAAAAACACAATTGCCGAAAGACCTTAACGTGGTGATCACCGGCGATCAGAGCGTGCAGACGAGAACATCTTTTAATGACCTGATCAATACAATTATTATCGGATTTGTATTGGTATTGCTTGTGCTTATGTTTTTCATGGGTGTCAGCAACGCATTCTTTGTAGCATTAAGTGTTCCGCTGAGTGTGTTTGTGGCTTTTATGTTTTTGCCGGCGGCAGATTATATCGTCGGTACGCATGTTACATTAAATTTCATCGTCCTGTTCGCCCTATTATTTGGATTAGGAATTATTGTGGATGATGCTATTGTTGTCATTGAAAATACTCACCGGATCTTTAACAATGGACAAGTACCTGTAGAACGAGCCGCAAAAATGGCGGCCGGTGAAATATTTGTTCCTGTATTGTCAGGAACCGTTACTACGTTGGCTCCGTTTTTTCCCTTGCTCTTCTGGCCTGGAATCATTGGTAAATTCATGATCTATTTACCTACTGTCCTGATTCTAACTCTTACTGCTTCACTGATCGTGGCTTTTCTTATCAATCCTGTATTTGCGGTTTCATTTATGAAGCCGGAACATTATCCCGATAAAGAGCCTAAGTCCGCTATTTTCAGAAAAAAATATTTCTGGGCGTTTTTAATTTTTGGTTTGTTGCTTCACGTTGCTGGTATGCATGGTCTTGCGAATTTTATTTTACTGCTGGTGGCATTGATCGTTTTTAATCGATTTGTGCTGCGTGATGTGGTGCATGGCTTCCAGCAAAAAGCTTTGCCGCGGATAATGAATCGTTATGAAAGGGCATTACGATGGGGGTTAAAAGGAAGCAGGCCCGGATGGCTTGTGGCTTCAGTGTTTGGGCTATTTATTATTTCAGGAGTGGCATTATACATGAATATTGTTTCCGGAAGAATAAAAACAGATTTCTTTCCATCCGGTGATCCTAATATTATTTATGTATATCTGAAAATGCCCGTCGGCACAAAAACAGAGACAACCGATAGCATCACAAATGTCCTTGAAAAAAAAGTATATAAAGTGGTGGGGCAAAATAATCCCATAGTTGAATCCATTATTTCAAATGTGGCTGAGGGAGCTACCGATCCTTTTATGGGTGAAAGAGGAACACAACCCAATTTGGGTCGAATACAGATTTCGTTTGTTGAATATGAAAAGAGACACGGCGAAAGTACGGGTCCTTATCTTGACAGGTTGAGGCAGGAGATCAAAGAAATTCCCGGTGCTGAGGTTAGTATCTCTCAACAGCAAAACGGTCCCGCTTCGGGCGCGCCTGTAAATATTGAAGTGGTGGGAGATGAGTTTGATGAGATCATTAAAACAGCAAGTTCTTTGAAACGCTATCTTGACAGTGTGAATGTACACGGCGTTGAAAAATTAAAATTTGATGTTGATATAACCAAGCCGGAGTTAGCGGTCACTATTGATCGTGAGAGAGCACAGAGAGAAGGGTTAAGCACAGCACAAATCGGCTCCGAACTAAGAACAGCTTTGTTTGGTCGTGAAGCAAGCAAATTGAAAATTGGGGAAGATGAATATAAAATCCAGATACGCTATACGGAACATCTGAGGAACGATCTGAATGCGCTGCAGAATATGAAGATCTCATTTAAGGATATGAATAGCGGCGCCAACCGTCAAATTCCTATCAGCTCTGTGGTAAATTTTGACTATAACAATACTCTCGGGGGAGTAAAAAGAAAAAATCTCAAAAGGTTGATCACTATTTATTCTAATCTTACCTCTCCCAATATAGACCCCAATAAGGTAAACCTTGATATTTCAAAAGCGATCGCCCAGTTTAAAGACAAACCGGATGATATTACGATTCGGCAGACAGGTCAGCAGGAAGAACAGGCAGAGTCGCTCGGATTTCTTGGTACCGCATTGATCATTGCATTAGGGATGATCTTTGGAATACTTGTATTGCAATTCGACTCTCTGAGTAAACCGTTTATAGTATTGACAGAAATTTTCTTTAGTATCATAGGTGTGTTTTTGGGATTCGCGATCACGGGCATGGGCATGCCTCTGATCATGGTAATGGTTGGTATTGTTGGCCTCGCGGGCATTGTGGTAAAGAATGCGATCCTATTGATCGATTTTACTGACGAACTTCGAAGCCGCGGCGTTCGAGTGCGTGAAGCTGCTGTGCAGGCCGGAAAAATCCGTATCATCCCGGTAATGCTAACAGCCTTGGCGACCATTCTCGGTCTCTTCCCCCTGGCCGTTGGATTTAATATAAACTGGGTTTCATTATTCCAGCATTTTGATCCAAAAATATTTTTTGGCGGTGATAGTGTTGTATTCTGGGGACCCCTTGCCTGGACAATTATTTTCGGTCTTGCATTCGCATTCTTCATGACCTTGTTAATAGTTCCAGGCATGTACCTGATCTCGCAACGCCTGCGAAGGCCCATGCGCCAGTTTTACGGCACCAAGTGGATCGCCCTGTTAGGTTTCCTCGGTCCCTTCTTCTTCATATTTGTGGGTATCATGTTTCTTGTGAGAAGGATACAAGGCAAACCGGTTTGGATGGGAAGAGTGAAACGCCTTCCACCTGCCGGAAGGATGATATGAAATAAAAAATGATCTTCTTAAAGCGGCTTCAGGCCGCTTTTTTTTCAAAAAATTTTTTTATTCATGCAGCAGCGCAAGACAAACGATTGTCTATCCTGAAATGAATTTTGCTTTGTGAGATAACGTACCCATTAACCCGTCTCTCGGGTGAATTATTCATGTTGTAATAGTTGGTTTTAGCCCGCTGAGATGACTGCTTTTTGCGGGAAGATCAGAAAACGTCCCGACTTTTGTCGGGACGTTCTCATTTATGATGTTCTACATACATAACAAATCCCTACGTCATATCCTTTATCAATTTCATAAGTTTTACCGGTAAAAATCTTCTTTACCTTCGAAAAAACTTTTAAACATGAACGCTACACGAGCCAATCATGAAATAGATTATAAGATCTATGGGGAAGAATTACAATTTGTAGAAGTGGAGCTTGATCCTAATGAAACGGCTGTTGCCGAAAGCGGTGCCATGATGATGATGGATGATGGAATACAAATGCAAACGATTTTTGGTGATGGTAGTCAGCAGCAGCAGGGAGGATTGCTCGGGAAGTTATTTTCTGCGAGCAAAAGGGTGCTTGTGGGTGAAAGTTTATTTATGACCGCATTTACCAATGTCGGGCAAGGGAAAAAACGGATCTCCTTTGCTGCGCCATACACCGGAAAAATTATTCCTCTCGATTTGCAGCAGCTGGGTGGAAGAATTATTGCGCAGAAGGATGCTTTCTTGTGTGCTGCAAAAGGAGTAAGTATTGGAATTGAATTTCAAAAAAGATTAGGTACAGGCATTTTTGGCGGTGAAGGTTTTATTATGGAAAGAATTGAAGGTGATGGGATGGCCTTTGTGCATGCAGGTGGCTACGTATTAGAAAAAGAACTCAGACCCGGGGAGATTTTGAAAGTCGATACGGGTTGCGTGGTGGCGTATACAAGCGGAATTGATTTCGATATTGAATTTGTGCGTGGCATTCGTAACTGGATGTTTGGAGGTGAAGGTCTGTTTTTTGCGATCCTCCGCGGCCCTGGGAAAGTTTGGATACAATCATTACCTATCAGTCGCCTCGCCGCCAGACTTGTTGAATATGGAACATATCATCGCAAAGAGGAGGGAAGTATCCTGGGAGGATTAGGAAATCTGCTTGATGGAAGAGAGTAGGCTCGTGAATCGTCAATCGTCAGTCCTGAATTGTGAGTGCTTTTTTTATTCACGACTCACGACTCACGTCTCACGTCAGCAAACTATATTAAATTCGCCGAATAATTTTTTTAAAATGATCCGCAAACAAGAAGTACTCAATGATGTCGTTATAAAATTCGCCGGGGATAGTGGAGATGGAATGCAATTGACCGGCAGCCAGTTTACCAATAACACCGCCCTTTTGGGGATTGACCTCGCTACCTTTCCTGATTTTCCCGCAGAGATACGTGCTCCGCAAGGAACCTTGCCAGGTGTGAGTGGATATCAATTACGATTTTCAAGTAACCCGGTTTTTACTCCCGGTGACCTGTGTGATGTGCTGGTAGCCATGAATGCCGCTGCGTTGAAAACAAATCTGAAGCAATTGAAAAAAGGCGGAAAGATCATTGCCAACTCAGACGGATTTGATTCAAAGAACCTGAGGCTTGCCAATTATGCTGACGGAGTAAATCCGCTTGAAGACCATAGTCTTGAAAATTATGAACTAATAAAGATCGATGTAACAAAGATGACCCGCGAAGCCTTGAAGGAGTTTACAATGGGTACAAAAGAAAAAGACCGGGCAAAAAATATGTTCGTGCTTGGATTTTTGTACTGGATGTATAACAGGGACCTGGAGAGCACAACACAATTTTTAAGAGAAAAGTTTGGGAAGAAGGATGAAATACTGAACAGTAATTTAAAAGCATTACAGGCCGGTTACAATTATGGAGATACCACTGAAACTTTTACAACTACATACAAAGTTGAAAAAGCAAGAATGGAAAGTGGAACCTATCGTTCAATTATGGGTAACCAGGCACTGGCCTACGGATTGATCGCGGCTTCTCAAAAAAGTGGGCTACCATTATTTCTTGGTTCATACCCGATCACTCCGGCATCGGATATTTTACATGAGCTGGCCCGGCACAAAAATTTTGGTGTAAAAACTTTCCAGGCCGAGGATGAAATTGCGGCCATCACCTCTGCAATTGGCGCTGCTTATGGCGGACAATTGGGTGTAACCACCACTTCAGGGCCCGGCATGGCATTAAAGGCCGAAGCAATGGGACTTGCGGTCATGCTCGAGATCCCCTTGATCATTTGTGATATTCAGCGTGGTGGGCCTTCAACAGGACTGCCAACA
>Ga0157375_10003523_pt1 | contig 13577 bp, 10 predicted proteins | sample M35metaG_FD_115311 | JGI IMG/M metagenome (GOLD analysis project Ga0157375, IMG submission 115311) | Miscanthus rhizosphere microbial communities from Kellogg Biological Station, Michigan, USA - M3-5 metaG | ecosystem: Host-associated > Plants > Roots > Rhizosphere > Soil | place: USA: Michigan...
CGCAGCGCGCGGTTGAAGTCGATCCCGGTCGAGACCAGCGCGCGCAGCGTTCTTGGATTGCGCGCCAGGCCGCGCAGCACCTTGCGCACATCGATATCGCCGTTCGGCTTGATTGCGCTTTTGGCAAGCGCCGGCAGTGCGCGGCCGGCGGGATCGGAGATGACCCGCAGCGCCGCGAACGGAAGCCCCGCCTCTGCTGCATAAGCCGCCGCGATATGGCTCTCCATGTCGACCGCGGCCGCCCCCGTCTCGGAATGCAGCGCTGCCTTGCAGGCCGTCGCCGCGATCACCTGTTCGACGCCGGCCAGGCCGCCACGAACCACGCGTCGGCGCTTCAGTGCGGCACTGGCGATCATTTCTTCGTTTAGCGCCAGACCGGCCAGGAATCGGGTATCGCCTGAAAGGACCTCGGTTGCCACCACCACATCGCCCGACTTCAGCGACGGATCGAGCCCGCCGGCGACGCCGAACGAGATGACACCCCTGAATGTCGATGAATCCAGTGTCGCGAGCAGCGCACGCAATTGCTGCGGATCGCTACTGCTGCAAATGACGATCATGCCGGGGCCGGCCGCGATGCGGGCCTCCTGCACCAATCCCGTCACAATCAACACCGGCCGTGGATCAATTGAATTTCGGTCAATGTCCACGATCGCGGCGGCCCCCGCCCCCCAAGTCACATCCCAACCCCTACCACTCTGCTGTTGGTGCTTCTCAAATTCCGATACCGCGCCAGCGCCCAGAGCGGAAAGAACTTCGAGTAGCCATGATAACGCAAATAAAACACCCGCGGAAAGCCTGTAGCCGTGTAGCGTGGCTCGTCCCACAGCCCTTTCTCGGTCTGTGTGGCTTTTAGGTACTCCACGCCACGGACGACCGCTGGGTTCCCAACCTCGCCCGCCGCCATCAATCCAAGCAAGGCCCATGCCGTTTGCGAGGAAGTCGATGGCGCGTCCTCAAATCCCTTATAATCGAGTCGGTAGCTGACCGCATCCTCGCCCCAGCCGCCATCCTTGTTCTGGATCGAAACCAGCCAATCCACGGCCTTGCGAATCATCGGGTCCTGATGGTCGACGCCGGCGGCATTGAGGGCTGATAGCACCGACCAAGTGCCGTAGACGTAATTCAGTCCCCAGCGGCCATACCACGATCCCTCGGCAAGCTGGGTGCGACGAAGGTACGCAACCCCGTCGGCGACCGCTTTGTTGGTCGCCACCATCTCACCGAGTTGGGCGAGCATCGAGATGCAGCGCGCGGTGACATCCTCGGTCGGCGGATCGAGCAGCGCTCCGTGGTCGGAGAACGGAATGTTGTTGAGATAATATTCGAGATTATCGACGTCGAACGCGGCCCAGCCGCCATCGCGGCTCTGCATGCCTTCGATCCACTCGCGGCCGCGAGCGATCGCTTCATCATACTCGCTGCTGCCGGTCTCCCGCCGCGAACGATCCATCGCCATCACGACGACGGCGGTGTCGTCGAGGTCGGGATAATAGTCATTGTTGTATTGGAACGCCCAGCCGCCAGGCCGCACGTCGGGGCGCTTCACCGCCCAATCGCCCTTGACGTCGAGCACCTGCTTCGGCTTCAGCCAGTCGAGGCCCTGCTTTGCCTGCGGCATTGCTTCGCCGCCGGCTTCGATCAGCGCGTGGCAGGCCAGCGCGGTGTCCAAGACCGGCGAAACGCAGGGCTGGCAATAGGCTTCGTGCTCGCCAATCACCAGGAGCTTGTCGAGGCCGCGGCGGGTGACCGCGCGCGGCGGATAGTCCGCAGGCTTGCCGAATGCCTCATACATCATCACAGCATTGGCCATCGGCGGAAAGATCGCGCCAAGACCGTCTTCGCCGTTCAACCGCTCCTCGATGAACGCAACCGCGCTGTCGATCGCGCGCGCACGAAGCTTTCGGGGAAATAGCGGCTCGGCCGCGCGCAAGATGATGTCGAGCGAGCGGAACAACGCGAACCAGCCCCAGCTTTGATGCGGTGCCTTGGCGGTCATGCCGATCGAACGCGGATCCTGCAGGAACAATTCGTCGATGCCGACGCCCTTGGGATTCTTGGCCCGCGGCTTCAACGCCGCCAGCACCATCAGCGGCACGATCGTGGTGCGCGCCCAGTAGGAGATCTTGTTGAGATGGAACGGCGACCACATCGGCAGCAGCATGATCTCGACCGGCAGCACCGGCACGGCGCGCCAACTCACCACGCAGAATGCGGCCAGCAAGAACCGGGTGAAAACGTTGCTGTTGACGGCGCCGCCGCGGCTGCGTATCGCCTCGCGGGCGCGCACCATATGCGGAGCATCCACGGAATCGCCGATCATCTTCAGCGCGAAATAAGACTTCACGCTGGCGCTCATGTCGAAGGGACCGTCCTGCACCAGCGGCCAGCCGCCATGGTCGCCCTGAACGCGGCGCAGATAGTTCGCGATCTTGGCTTCGAGCGCGCTGTCGACGGGCTCGCCGAGATAGTGGCGCAGCAAGACATATTCGGCCGGGATCGTGCTGTCGGCTTCCAGCTCGAACACCCAGTGTCCGTCGGACTGCCGATAGCCGAGCAGCGCCTGCGTCGCGGCGGAGATGCTCTTCTCCAGCGCGGCGACTTCAACGGTTTGATTGCCGGAATGCATTTCGCTAGACGTCCTCAATTCGCGACCGGTTTCAGTAAAACCCGTCACGCTCTTAAAACCAGATCGGCGGCACGGTCTCCCGACCGCACCGATCCCTCGATCGTTGCCGGCAGCCCGGTATCTGTCCAGTCGCCGGCGAGAAACAGGTTTTTGTAGGCTGTCACCGGGCCCGGCCGCAATGCGTTCTGCTCCGGCGTCGCCTCGAATGTAGCACGGCGTTCGCGCACAATCTGCCAAGGAGGCAATGGCAAGTCGCCCTGCAGGCCTGCGGCCTTGCAGACGTCCCGCCAGATCGCCTGCGCCAGTTCTTCGCGCGGCATATCGACCAGCCGGTCGCCATTGCTGATGGTGACCGACAGGCGCTGCGGGAACGCAAACAGCCATTCCACTAGCCCACCGACGACGCCGAGGATCGGAGGCGACTCCTTCGGCGGATCGAAACGGAAATGCGCATTGACGATGGCGCGGAATTTCGACGGCGTCCTCAACCCCGGCAGCAGTGCCGCCGCCGGACGCGGCGGAACAGCGAGCACGACGACATCCTCAGGCGCCACCGCAATCGTGTCGTCGCCGAACTTCAATTCGCCGATCGTGTTGCCCGCCATCGTGAACTCGCGCAGCTCATGTCCGAAGCGGATGCTGGCGCCTTTGTCCTGCAGCAGCTTGATCGCGGGTTCGATCAGCACCGAGCTCAAACCGTCGCGCGCGATCAGCGGCCGGCAAGCCTGTCCGCCCGCCAGCAGCGTTTCCCGCACCACCGCGCCGGCTAGGCCTGCCGAGCCCTCGGGTGGGTCGACGTTGAGCGCCGCCAGCAGCAGCGGCTGCACCAGCCGCTGATACAGCGTGCCTTCGCAGGGGATCGCCTTGCCGACCAGTTTATCGGTGCCTGCCCAGATCAAGGGCATCAATGCGAGATAATCGAGCACGCCGGTATCAGGGACGCGGCGAGCCTCGTCGAATACCCACAGCGGGAGCCTGGAGTCACCGAGGTCGAGCTGCCAGCGCTGGCCGGTCGAGAGGTCGACAAACCAAAACTGCGCACGCTTGGGTCCGACCAAGCCTGCCTCGGTACCGATCGATTTGGCGTAAGCCATCGCATGGCGGTTGCCGGACAGCAGCAGGTGATTGCCGTTGTCGATGGTGAGGTTGGTGGCCGCATCGAAATAGGACCGGCAGCGGCCGCCGGCCTGCTGCGTGGCCTCGTGGACCTGCACCTTGTAATTGGCGTTCGCCAGCCGGACGGCCGCCGAAAGGCCGGAAATGCCGGCACCGATGATGTGGGCTGTTTTCTGCATCAGATGATTGAGTAACGGAGGAGGATGGCGATCTTCGCGATCTTGTTGATGCGGACCGGAGCGCGCGGGGCAGCAAAGCCGCGTACGATCAAAAGCTCCAGTATCGCGCGATAGTATTTCGACATGATGCGGGGCGCGCGCACGGCACGCCGCGAATTTCGCTTCATGATTTCGTCGGCCTTCTCGAAATGCATTTTCGCGCGCTCGACCAGCGACACGCACGCTTTCGGCAGCGTCCGCTCAGCAATCACTTTTTGCGGATCGTTGCTGGTGATGCCGGCATGCAGCAGGCCTTCCCGCGGCAAATACAAGCGGCCGAGGCCGGCGTCTTCGTCGATGTCGCGCAAGATGTTGGTCAATTGCAGCGCGCGGCCGAGATGATGGGCGAGCGAAATGCCGTCACCCTCAGGCAGACCGAACACGCGCACCGACAGCCGTCCGACGGCGCTGGCGACGCGATCGCAATAGAGATCGAGCGTGGCAAGGTCCGGCGCGCGGATATCCTGCGGCACGTCCATCTCCATGCCGTCGACGATGGCCAGGAAATCCTCGCGCTTGAGACCGAATCTTTTGACCGACGCGGCGTAATCCTGCAGGCGCGACGGCGGATGGCCCTGATACAGCGCGTCGATATCGTCGCGCCATTGCTGGAGCGCAGCCAGCCGCTCAGGACGCGGACCGTCTGAATCGGCGATATCGTCGACCTGCCGGCAGAAACTGTAAATCTGGAACATCGCCTCGCGCTGGTCGCGCGGCAGGATGCGCATTGCGGCATAGAACGAACTGCCGGACGCGGTGGTGCCGTAATTCGCGTTGGCCGCCGCCGTCTCGAGCGTCATGCGCCGGCCGCCGGTTTCGATACGGGGCGGCGCCCCACGGCGCGGCGCGTGATTTCGCCGGCGATGCCGCCAAAACTGTGACCGAGCAATTCGAGCGGGCTGAGATGCACCCTCTCGCTGAGGGGATCGCGTACTTTGAGCAAACCGACGATCTTGTCGGCAAAGGCCTGGATCACGGAAACCTCAAGCCCGAGCCGGAAATCCCTGACTTCGGCGCTCAGCGATTTGCTTTCGTCGAGCAAGGATTCCGTGCGTATCGCGAGCGCTTGCAGGCACTGCAACAATTGCGGCGATGACTTCGCCTCGCCCAGCATCTCGACGGCGGCGCCGGCTGCGGCCAGCGCATCGCGGGGCAAATAGACGCGGTTGAGGTCGCGGTAGTCCTTGCCGCAATCCTGCAGATGATTGTTGATCTGCAGGCCGGCGCACAGCGCGTCGGACGCAGCCCAGGTCGAGGTGCTCTCGCCGTGGACGTCGAGCATGAAACGGCCGACCGGCATCGCCGAATAGCGGCAATAGTGGATCACCTCGTCCCAGTTCTCGTAACGAAGCTTGGTGACGTCCATCCGGAACGCAATCAGCACATCGAGCGCGTGGCGCGGCGGCATCGCGCGCTCGGCGAGCGCCTGGCGCAGGTTGACCGCCTCCTTCTGCGTGTCGCCGTTGCCGAGCAATTCCGCTTCGAGCAGGTCGAGTAGCCCAAGCTTTTCGTCGGCGGCGAGCGTGGCGTGATCGGCAATATCGTCGGCGGTCCTGACGAAATTATAGAAGCTCAGGATCAGCGCCCGATGACGCGGATGGATGATCCACGACGCGACCGGAAAATTCTCGTCGCGGTGGGTCTTTCCGGATCGCAGTTCGCTCGCGCTGGTCATCGGGAATTGGCTACATTCATCCTGGCGTGACACATGCGCCGGTATTCAGGCACATGCCGGGGATCGCGTGCCCCATATAGGGGAATACGCCGCCAAAACCAATGCTATCTGGGCGCATCAGCGCATGCGGCCCGTGGCCGGCGATCACGCCGGAAACGGGCCTGGAGCGACCGGCCGATGCGAAGGCGGCTTATTGCCCGTGGTTCTTCAGAACTTGATCGCAAGCCGGGGTGATCTTGGCGCGATTCTGCTGCAAGCAGGCCAGAATGGTGAAATCACCCTGATCGATCACTGGGCGGCAGAAGCGCTGCACGTCGCGGTTGCAGGCCTTTTGCTCTTCCGGCGTTCCGCTGCGCTGCTGCTGGGCGATGGCACTCGATGAAACCGGGATCGACAATACAAGCAGGGTGAGGAGAATTTTACGCATCGTATTCCTTCATTTCGGCAGCAAAAATCCGGTTCCCGAATAGCGCTTCGGCATCGCCGGGACGGATTTGTGTGGATGGCAGGCGCGACGTAGCGCAGCAACGAGAACGCGACAAACACTGGTAAATGCGGCCAAATTTACGGCGGCGTAAACACCTCTAATAACCAACTGAAATCTAACGTGTATTTTCAAGATCGAATTTCTTCGCAATTGGCTGTTGCACACAAAGGCGGCGCAAAGCTAGATGCTGCCGACACGCCTTGACGGGATTCTTGGCGGGATGTTTTTGATTCGCTGAGCGGAAATGCCGCGAAGCCGGAACTGGCATTTTGTCATTTGAACCTAACATACTGCAGTGACACTAAATCTTGGATGCGGCGCGACGTGTCTTTGCAAAGAACGTCTATTTTGATGGGAAAACTCACGATGAAACGGTTTGGTTTTGGCTTGTACGGTCAGGCTCTCAAAGCTGCTGGCGTTGGCGCCGCGCTCATGTTGTCGGTCACGACAAGTTATGCCCAGGCGGGAGGCCCGTTTGCCGGCTTTGACGGTTCATGGAGTGGCGCCGGCACCGTGACGCTCTCCAACGGTGCCAATGAGCACATCCGCTGCAAGGCCGACTACAAGGTCAACACCACGGGGCTTGGCCTGAAGCAGAACCTGCACTGCGCCAGCGACAGCTACAAATTCGATCTCTCCAGCGACGTGACGAGCCAGGGTGACCGCATCTCGGGCAACTGGAGCGAAAAGAGCCGCAATATTTTCGGCAATCTGCAGGGTACCGCAGGCAACGGCCAGATCGAGGTGTTCGTCGAGGCTTCCGGATTTGCCGCCAACCTGACGCTGCGCACCAACGGCACCAAGCAAGTCGTGCAGATCGACTCCAAGGGCGAAATCCGCGGCGTCACGATCACGATGACGAAGGGCTGACGCGTCGCCGAGACGCTAGAGCCTTTTCCGTTCTGATTGAATCAGAACGGGCTCTAGTCTTTTGTTTTGACGCGTTTTCTTCATGCGAACCGGAATCCACTTCGCTCGAAAACGCTCTAACGCATCTCCAAGGGCTGCAATTACTCTGCCGGCTTCGCGTGACCGCCGGTCCCGCGAATCTTTTCCGACAGATTGATCAGGAACATCGATGTCGGCCGCAGGATAAAGAGATCCGCGACCAGGGCTGCGATCATCGAGAACGCGCTAAGCCAGCCAAACAGGCGCAGCGACGGTAGATCGGAAAATACCGTCACGACCAGACCGCAGGCCAGCACCACCGTCGTCAGGATCAGCGCCGGACCGACCAGCACTGTCGCGCGTTCGACCGCCAGTTCCGCACTGATGCCCGGCTTGCTCTCCAGCCTCAGCCGGTTGAGGAAGTGGATCGTCGCACTGAGGCCGAGACCGAACGACACCGTCAGCGCGACTACGCTGGCGAATTGCAACCCCTCCCCGAGCAGCCATAGTACCGTGCCCGATGCCACCACCGGAAATATGCCCGGCAGGATGCAGGAGAACATCACCACGACCGAGCGGAACGCCAATCCGATGAAGATCGCGACCAGCAGGAACTCGACGGTGAGGCCGCGGTTGAGTTTTTCGATCATGTTGGAGCTGTTGCGCGCGGCGATCACCGAGAGGCCTGTCACCGCAATTTCGTAGCCCGGATGCTCCGCGCGCACTTTGTTCAGCGCAGTGTCGAGCTTGTTCACCACGGGAAGCAGCGCGCTTGAATCGATATCGGGAACGCGACCCGACACCACCACCGCATCCTGGTCGGCCGAGATAAAACGTCGGACCAGATGTTCCGGAATCACGCTGACATATTGCTTCAGCGTCGCGACGTCGTTGCTGCCGGCCTTTTCGGCGAGCCAGCGGCGCAGCGTTTCCAGCGACCAGACGTTACCGACGCCGGCCGCGGTTTCGACCATTGAGTGGACCTCGGCGATCGTCTTCAGCGTCTCCGGCGCGTAGAGCGAAGCGCCCTTGGGAAATTCGATCAGGACATCGACCGGATTGGCGCCGGTGAGCTTGGCGTCGAGACGGCTCGACGCAGCCACTGCCTGACGTTTGTCCGGCACCTGATCGGCCAACCGGTAGCGCGGCTGCAGATTGGCGTAGATGTAGCCCATGCTGGCGACGACGATCACGGCAATCAGGCTGAACAGCCCGGGACGGCTCACCATGCGCACCGCGATCCAGTAGCAGAAATTGCGCAGCGCCTGCACGCCGGCATCGGCACCCTGGAACTTCACCGCAATTACTTTTTCGGTGCACACCAGAAGCACGCCTCACGACGGAACCAGTGACCGCCCCGCGATCAGCGCGATGATGGTGGCGGCCAGTCAAGCCTCGCCGCATTTGCGGATCAGCTCGGAATCGGAGAATTGCAGGGCGATGAACGATATGCCGGCGGTGCCGTGGGTCAGCACGCAGGCTGGTCCGACCACCAGCACCGCGTTCTTGAACGCGGTGTATTTGTCCTGTCCCGCGATCAGGCGGTCGCGCGCCGCAAAGGTCAGCTGCATCGAGTCCGAGAAGCTGATCACCATGATGAGCGGCGTCATCACGTTCAGGAACATGTTGAGGTTGAAGTTGGCCCACCCGAGGCCGCCGAGCGCGAGCACGATCGCGATGATCGGCGGAAACGCGGCCACTATCATGAACGATATCTTGCGGAAGAATATGATCGCGATGATGCAGCCGGCGACAATGCCGAGGATGTTGTACGTCAACCCGTCGCGCTTGACCGCGTTGCGGATCTCCAACTGCATCACGGGAACGCCGGACAGCTGCGCGTTGAGCCCGCTGCCCGAGAGATCGTCCGCCATGATCTTCCGGATGTCGCCAATCGCCTTGGTGAGCTTGTTGCTGCCGACGATTTCAGGTTCGAGCGACAGCACGATCAGCGCGAGCGTGCCGTCCTCCGACAACAGCTTGCCTCGAATGATCTCGTTCGCCTTCACGGTCTCGGTGAATTTGTCGTAGGCCGCGCCTTCCGGGAGTTCCGGCGGGAACAGCGCCGCCGGCAGCTTGCCGGGTTCCGGCGCCTGACGTGCCGAAAACAGCGAAACCAGGCCGCGCACGCCATCGACGAGCTGCAGGTCGGTGACCATGTCGCGCAGCTTTTCGAGGTTCTCACGTGCCAGCAGCGTCTTGCCTTCAACCACGACCAGCACGTCGAACTCGGTCGCCGGGAAGCGCTTCGTCACCGCCTCGTATTGCTTGTAATCCTTGGAATTGGAGCGGAACAACTGGCTCAGCGAGTCGTCGATCTTGATGCGCTCGATGCCGAAGATCGCCGCGATGAACAGGACCGCCAGGACTATGCAGGACAGGATCGGGGCGCGGATCGCGACGAGCCCGAGACGCTCGATTCCGAAGGCAATGCTCTTGCCTCTCGGCGCCTCCTCGATCGCTTCGACGTGGACCTGACTTTCGGTGTTCTTTTCGAGCATGCCCTGTCCAGTTCTCACGTCGGTCTAATATATATGTAGCTTGGGTTCGGTTGCGCGATTAAGGCTTTGTCAGCCACGTCCGATCGGCGCTAGCCGTTGAAATCACGCGGTAAATTAACCGCCGCCGTTTTACAGGTCCCTACCCGATCCGGCAAGCACGCACGACGGGGCAAATCGGCACGCAGGTAACGAAAACCGGGGTTAAGTCGCTGATTTGTCACACTCGGCCAGATCGGGCGCCAGCCGATGGGCCGATCCAGCACCACTTTCATCCTTCAGGGCGACGCCGGTGGTTTGCCGGGCCAACCCTTCACGAACCAGCCACGCGATCTTGAACGCGGCTTCATCGTAACTCAGCCCCGCGCCGTGGATGTTCGACACGCAATTGCGCTCGGCATCGGTCAGGCCAATCCTTGGCGCAAAAGTGAGATAAGCGCCAAGGCTGTCGGGCGCGGACAGGCCCGGCCGTTCGCCGATCAGCATCACCACCATGCACGCGCCCAGCACCGCACCGATCTCGTCGCCCAGCGCGACGCGCGCGCCCGATGCGATCACGGTGCGGCCGATCGAAGTTCCGGCACCGGTCAACCGCGGGCCGAGATTGCGAACCAGTTCAATCGCGTGGGCATTGACCGCTGACGGCGACAGGCCATCGCCGATGACGATGGCAAGCTGATTGGCGCTGCCGCGCTGGCTGGCCAGCATGCGCTGCGACGCCGGATCGAGCATGCGTCCGAGGTCGGGACGGCGAAGATAATCGCGCCGGTTCCGCGCCTGGCTGGAAACCTGAACGGACTGCAAGCCGAGCCCGGTCAGTTCGGCAATGAGGCGCGCGCCATCGAAAGGGGCGTGAACGGCGTCGCGGGCGCGCGCGTGATCGAGCGTGAATGCCAGCAACGCGTCGGTCGGCATGCTGGCCCCTGCCCGGCCAAGTCCGACACGCGCCGGCGTCAACTCGCGCAGTTCGCTCAGCGAACGGGACGGCGGCGCCGGCGTTTTCATTTTGGGTTACTCGGCAGGAACCGAGGCCTCGCGCAGACGGATCGAATAGTTCGATGCGTTCTGCTGACCGACAGAGGCCGCGCGCGCAAACATGATCAGATGATGGCCGATCATGGAAGACGCAATCAGGCCCTCGATATCGCCATGCCGCAGCCGCCCCAGCGCAAACTTCCAGAACACTTTTCTGTAATCGCCGAGCACGCCGACTTTCCAGAAGATATTCCGCAGCATGATCAGGCCACGCTTGATATTGGCCCAGCTCTTTTGCTCGGGAGTGACGGGCACCTTGAGCCGCTGCGTGTAGGTGTATTCGCACTGATACTGGTAGCGCGCGAACAGCTTTTCCGGCTGATAGGCGACTTCCATGCATTTGCGCCAGGAACTGACGACCTGGTCGTAAGGCAACAGGAACTCGACATTGGAGTCGCGGCCGTCGTCGTCGGCAAGCAATCGCCCCTCACGCTCCAGGCGGTCCCACAGCGGCGTCTTCGGCAGCGCCTGCAAAAGATTGATCGTCAGCAGCGGAATCCGGGACTCGTCGACGAATGCCAACAGCGCGTCGCCGGTCTCCGGCTTGTCGGTGTCGAGCCCCATGATGATACCGGAGACAACCTCCATCCCGTAGGAATTGATGGTGTGGATGCCTTCCAGGATCGGGACCATCATGTTGTGGTCCTTGTGCATCGCCTTCAGCGCCTCGGGATCGGGCGTCTCGATGCCGCAGAACACCGTGACGAAGAACGCCTCGCGCATCTTCTCCAGAATCTCGGGCCGCTTGGCGATGTTGAGCGTCGCCTCGCAGGCCAGCCGCATCACGTAGCCGGTCCGCTTCTGCCACTCGACGAGATGCGGCAGCAGATCAAGAGCCGCCTTGCGATTGCCGATGAAATTGTCGTCGACGAAATACACCGATCCCGTGACGCCGCATTCGCGCAATTTGTCGAGCTCGGCGATGATCTGTTGCGGCGTTTTCAGGCGCGGGTTGCGTCCGTAAAGGCCGGGGATATCGCAGAACTCGCACTGATAGGGGCAGCCGCTCGAATACTGGATGCTGCCGAGGAAGTATTTTTTGACCTCCGCCAACTCGTAAGCCGGAATCGGAAACTCGCTCATCGGCACGCGGTCGGCCGTCTTCAGCACCACCTGCTGCTCGGGGCGCGACGGATCATCCGCGAGACGCCGGATCAATTCGTTGGTGGCATCGCCGAGTTCGCCGACATGGAGATAGTCGAACGAGGGATAGTAATCCGGACAAGCGCTCACCGAGGGCCCGCCGATCGCGACCGCCAGATCGAAAGCATGGGCGCGGCGGCAGATGTCGTTCATCTGCTGGCGCTGGATGTGCATGCCGCTGACGAACACGGCTTCCGCCCACTCGAAATCTTCCTTCGTGGCGGGACGGAGGTTTTCGTCGATGAAGCGTACCGGCCAGTTTTCCGGGAGATAGGCCGCGATCAGCAGCAACCCCTGCGGCGGCATGAATGCGCTAACGCCGTCGGTCAGGGGATAGGCATATTCGAAGGTGCCAAACGAAGACGTATAGCGCGGGAAGACGCAGAGGATGCGCCGGACCGTCTCAATGCCTTCAACTCTCATTCAAGCTCCTCAGCCAAAGCCTTGCGCAAATTAAGCACGTCATTGAAAATTGGGCCAGAAATTCTTCAACATTGTGGCCCTCCAACCCGTGGGAGGCCGAATAGTTGCAAGATGCGCCGCCGCGGCGCCGCTTCAGACGATCAGCCGCGACGCAAATTCGGGCAGCAGCCCCGCGTCGCCTGCAAGTCGGAAATCGGAACCCGCCAGGCCGGTGCGAAGCAGCCAGTCGTCGAACTCCGGCGCCCGTTTCAGACCGAAGAGGTCGCGGACATAGAGCGCGTCGTGGAACGAAGTGGACTGGTAGTTCAGCATGACGTCGTCAGCGCCGGGCACCCCCATGATGAAGGTGACGCCGGCGGCCGCCAGCAGCGTCAGCAGATTGTCCATGTCGTCCTGGTCGGCCTCGGCATGGTTGGTGTAGCAGACGTCGACGCCAAGTGGCAGGCCGAGCAGTTTGCCGCAGAAATGATCCTCGAGTCCGGCGCGGATGATTTCCTTGCCATCATAGAGATATTCGGGGCCGATGAATCCAACCACGCTGTTGACCAGCAGCGGGTCGAACGCGCGGGCGACCGCATAGGCACGCGCTTCGCAGGTCTGCTGATCGACATTGTGATGAGCATTGGCGGATAGCGCCGAGCCCTGGCCGGTCTCGAAATACATCACATTATCCCCGACGGTGCCGCGGCGCAGCGACAGCCCCGCTTCCCGCGCTTCGCGCAGCAGCGCCAGGTCGACCCCGAAGCTGCGGTTGGCGGCCTCGGTCCCCGCGATCGACTGGAATACCAGGTCGACCGGAAAGCCCTGCCCGATCAATCCGAGCGTGGTGGTCACATGCGTGAGGACGCAGCCCTGCGTCGGTATCTGCAGCCGCGCAATGACGCCGTCGAGCAGCCGCAGCAGTTCGCCAATCACCCGGGGATCGTCGCTGGCGGGGTTGATGCCGATACAAGCATCGCCCGATCCCAGCAGCAGGCCGTCGAGGATCGAAGCGGTGATGCCCTTGACGTCATCGAAGGGATGGTTCGGCTGCAGCCGCACGCTCATCCGCCCGCGCAAGCCGATCGTGTTGCGAAAGCGGGTAGTTACCTGGCACTTCTTCGCGACCAGGATCAGGTCCTGGTTGCGCATCAGTTTTGACACCGCCGCCACCATTTCCGGCGTGATGCCGCGCGACAGCTTTTTCAGCACCTCGCTCGTGGCGGCATCGGATAGCAGCCAGTCGCGGAAACCGCCGACGGTCAGCGCCGAGATCGCAGCAAAGCTGGAAGTATCGTGGCTATCGACGATCAGGCGCGTGACTTCATCGTCCTCGTAAGGAACCACCGCTTCATTGAGGAAATGCTTGAGAGGAACATCGGCAAGCGCCATCCGCGCCGCGATCATCTGCTCGGCGCTGTCGGCCGCGACACCGGCGAGGCGATCGCCGGAACGCGGCGGCGTCGCTTTCGCCAGCAGATCGCGC
>Ga0157375_10003525_pt1 | contig 13577 bp, 12 predicted proteins | sample M35metaG_FD_115311 | JGI IMG/M metagenome (GOLD analysis project Ga0157375, IMG submission 115311) | Miscanthus rhizosphere microbial communities from Kellogg Biological Station, Michigan, USA - M3-5 metaG | ecosystem: Host-associated > Plants > Roots > Rhizosphere > Soil | place: USA: Michigan...
GTATCAAAGTCGATCAGGTTAGCGATCAGCAACGCAGGATCACCGATGTTTTCGAAAAGGATTATGACACCTATTCACCTTCACGTGGCGACAAGTACACCGTTGATAAAATTATAGATCGTTATGAAAACAGGGTGACAATAGCAGGAGCTGTTTTCAGGCCGGGAGAGTTTGAGTTGAAAAACGGTTTGACATTAGCTCAATTGATCAAAAACGCCGGTGGCTTGAAGGAAGACGCGTTTACCGGTCATGGAAGCATCATTAGGTTGAACCCGGATAATACGACACAGCAATTATCATTTAATGTGAAGGATGTAATGAGCCAGTCATCAGCCGACGTTCCATTAAAGCGGGAAGATAGTGTAACTATCGCATCGATTTTTGATCTGCGTAATAAATATACCATCAGCATCAAGGGAGAGGTAAGAAACCCTGGCGATTACGCATTTGCGGATAGCATGAAAGTAACTGATGTGATTATTAAAGCAGGTGGTTTCAAAGAGGGTGCCAGTGGTAAGCGTATCGAAGTTTCAAGGCGGGTATTTGACAGTAACCCGATGGAGGTAAATAGTAAAGTCGCACGGGTTTTTAGCGTCAATGTTGACCAAAACCTGAAAACAAACGATGCCAACTTTACGCTGCAGCCGTATGATATTGTGTCAATATACAGTTTACCCGGGTATGAAATTCAGAAAGTTGTAAAGATAGAAGGAGAGGTTATATATCCGGGATATTATACCATTCAAAGTAAGAATGAAAGGATATCTGATATCATAAAAAGGGCCGGGGGAGTAACCAAATCAGCTGATATTACCGGCAGTAGTTTAAGACGGGATAACGCGGCAGTGCTTGGCGTTGATAAAACAAAAATTGATACTTCTGAAATCAACCAGGAGCGGTTTGAGAATTTCAAAAGGGTTCAGAGCGATTATAACTTGTCGGTAAGTAATGCCAATGGTACGAATACCCAGGGCGCGACAGCTTCTGGAGGTTCGGGTAATAACGCTAATAATACAACGAGTAAAAAGGATAGTGTTTATCAGCCAAGAAATAATTTCATAGGTATCGATCTCCAACGCATAATGCAGAAGCCGGGCGGACTTGAGGATCTCATTTTGGAAGATGCAGACGTATTAAGGGTACCGAAATTATTACAAACGGTAAGGGTCAACGGTGAGGTATTGTATCCGAGTGCAGTTGTTTATACAAAAGGCAAAACGTTCAGAAGTTATGTTTTGAATGCGGGTGGTTTCTCACCTAACGCCTTACGTCGCGGTGCTTACGTCGTTTATCCGAACGGGACAGTCAAAGGAACAAGGAAAATACTATTCTTTAATAGTCATCCAAGTGTGAAACCGGGAAGCGAAATCTATGTTCCGCAAAAGCCGGAGCAAAAATCTAATCCGCAGGAACTAGTCGCGTATACCACAGGCTTTGCCTCCTTAGGGGCTATTATACTTGGGTTAATTACATTGCTAAAAAAATAATACCTGATCAAATTCCGATTTAATGATTCAATCTGATACAGAAGATAAGGAAACGGATATTGACGATAAGACATCGTTGAAGTATTTTATCCAAAGGGGACAGCATTGGTGGACGTATTTGAAACCAAAATGGAAGATTATCCTTTTAGCGTTTCTGGTTGGCGCCAGTTTGGGTTTGACGTACTCCTTTTTAAAAAAGCCCCTCTACGATGCAGAGCTTAGTTTTGCTATCCAGGACGATAATTCGGGGGGGGGGAAACTTGGCGCCGCGGTAGGCTTAGCTAGTCAATTTGGTATTGATCTTTCAGGAAGTAACATTGGCGGAGCCTTTTCCGGGGATAATCTGTTGGAATTGCTACGCTCCCGCGCGATGGTTGAAAAATCTTTGCTTACGTCTGTTACCATAAACGGGAAACAGGAAACTCTTGCTGAATTATACATCACCTTTAATAAATTGCGCGAAGGCTGGGAGGATAACCCGTCTTTAAAAAATGTCCGGTTTTTACCCAATGCCGACCGTAGTAAATTTACTTTGTCCCAGGATAGTTTATTAGGCGTGTTTTATCACACCTTATTAAAAAAGAACCTTAATGTAGATAAGGTAGACAAGGACCTCAGTATAGTTACTATAAAGGTGGAGACCAAAGATGAGCTGTTTTCCAAGTATTTTACCGAAGCAATGGTAAAAACAGTTTCTGATTTTTACATAGAAACAAGAACCCAAAAATCTACACAGAATGTCAGGGTGCTTCAAAAATTAACTGATTCTGTTCGCAAGGAGTTAAATTCAGCTATTACAGGCGTTGCGACAACTTCGGATATAAATCCAAATGCAAATCCAACGTTGCAAATATTAAAAGTGCCGTCACAACGTCGCCAGGTGGATGTGGAGGCCAATGGCGCTATGTTGACGGAATTGGTTAAAAATTTGGAGCTTGCAAAAATTTCATTGAGAAAGGAGACGCCATTAATACAAATAATTGATCGCCCGATTTTACCCCTTGAGGAAAAAGAAGTACTCAAGCCCCGTGCATTTATTATTGGAGGGATTGTTGGGGCTATTTTGATGATAGTTGCACTTTTGGTTAAAGCGCGCTACAAAGAAATTATGGAGTCGGAATGATAGATGATCAATAGTTAGTTGTACCCCTATTACTTATTTTTAATATAAATTTACCTTTGATTATACCTGAGTATGTCGGAAATACAAAGCCCATTATTATTAAAACCTTCAGGAAAAATTAAGATCGGTATTATCGGGCTTGGGTATGTAGGCTTACCGCTTGCGGTAGAGTTTGCAATAAAATATCCCGTTGTTGGCTTTGATATTAACAAAAACCGGGTCGAGGAGCTCACAACAGGTCATGACCACACGCTTGAAGTTACGGATAGACAACTGTCGAATGTATTGATCTCAAAAGATGATCTTGAAAATAATGCAAACGGACTTTTTTGTACGGATGAGCTCTACCTTTTAAAAAATTGTACTGTTTTTATCGTAACTGTGCCAACTCCAACCGACAGGCATAACCGTCCTGATCTTACACCTTTGTATAAGGCCAGTCAAACGGTTGGCAAAGCATTAAAAAGAGGCGATGTTGTTATTTATGAGTCAACGGTTTACCCTGGTGTTACAGAGGATGAATGTGTGCCCGTACTTCAACAGATATCAGGGTTAAAATATAATGAAGATTTTTTTGCAGGGTATTCGCCAGAACGTATTAACCCGGGTGATAAAGAGCACACAGTTACTAAAATATTGAAAGTAACCTCTGGCTCGACACCGGAAGCTGCCGAATTTGTCGATAAACTATATAGTTCAATTATTGTTGCTGGAACTTATAAGGCTGCTTCTATTAAAGTGGCCGAAGCTGCCAAAGTGATAGAGAATACACAACGGGATATTAATATTGCTTTTGTCAATGAGTTGAGTAAAATATTTAGCCGGTTGGGCATAAACACCAATGATGTTTTGGAAGCAGCAGGTACCAAATGGAATTTTCTGAAATTTAAACCAGGATTAGTCGGTGGCCATTGTATTGGCGTCGATCCGTACTATCTTGCTCAAAAGGCTCAGGAACTGGGCTATCATCCTGAAATAATACTGGCGGGCCGCAGATTAAATGACAGCATGGGCGAATATGTGGCGGACGAGGTGATCAAGCTGATGGTCAGAAAAGGTATACAAGTTATACACAGTAAAGTGCTTTTACTTGGATTTACCTTCAAGGAGAATTGTCCGGATGTCCGAAATACTAAAGTAATTGATATTGCACGGAGACTTGAAGAATATAAAACGGATGTCCATATACTGGACCCCTGGGCCGATCCCGCGGAAGTAAAACGTGAATATGGTGTTGCTTGCAGTAATGATCACTCGGTAAAAGAAAAATATGATGCGGTGATACTGGCGGTAGCACATAAAGAGTTCGAAGCCATGGATATATCCGGATATTTAAAAGATACGGCTGTGGTCTATGATGTAAAAGGAGTACTGTCGCGCGATCTGGTGGATGCTTGTCTTTAAATACTAATTGTTATTCAAAATGTACGAACGGAAATACCATATTCAGGATATAAGTGAACATAAGTTTTTAATTACTGGCGGCGCAGGTTTTATCGGTTCAAACCTGGTAGAATATTTATTGAAACATGGCGCAGGAAAAGTGCGTGTGCTGGATAATTTTTCGACAGGCTATTATGCCAATATTGAGCGATTTAATGCGAATACGGCATTTGAGTTGATGGAAGGCGATATCCGCAATTTGGATATCTGCCGTGATGCGGTAAAAGGAATTGATTTTGTATCACACCAGGCTGCCCTTGGCTCAGTTCCACGCTCTAAAAATGACCCTATCACTACCAATGAAGTGAATATCAATGGGTTTTTAAATATGCTGGTAGCGGCTCGCGACGAGAATGTTAAACAGTTCATCTACGCAGCCAGTTCGAGCACCTATGGCGATCATCCCGGTCTTCCCAAAATGGAAGATAAAATAGGCAATCCATTGTCGCCCTATGCCGTAACCAAATATGTGAATGAATTATATGCAGCTGTATTTTCAAAGACTTATGGCTTTCATACAATCGGGCTCCGATACTTTAATGTATTTGGACCCTATCAGAATATCCATGGTCCGTACGCAGCTGTTATCCCATTGTTCATCGAAGCAGCATTGAAAAGTGAGGCGCCGAATATCAACGGCGATGGTGAGACTAGCCGCGATTTTACTTTTGTTGAGAACGCTATTCAGGCTAATATCAGGGCAATGCTCAATAACGATATAGATAGGCACGAGGTCATTAACATTGCAGTGGGCGAGCGCACAACTTTGAACCAGTTGTGGGAGATGTTGTGTAAGCTATCCGGCAGCGACATCGAACCGGTATATAAGCCGGAACGGAAAGGAGATGTGCTGCATAGTCTGGCGGACATAAGCAAAGCGGAGGCCTTGATACAATATAGGCCGCAATATTCTATTAAAGAAGGTCTTGGCATAGCCTACAAATGGTATCAAAAAGAGATGTATAGCAAATTGTAGTATGAGTGTAATGTTAGCAAAGATTATTGATCTGCCAAAGATCCTTGATGAACGAGGTAACTTATCATTTCTCGAAGAAAATAAGCATATTCCGTTCGAGATAAGACGTGCTTACTGGATATATGATGTGCCTGGAGGAGAGACACGTGGAGGCCATGCCTATAAAACGAATCAGGAATTCATAATCGCTATATCAGGTAGTTTCGATATAATATTGAACGACGGGAACAATGAGAAAGTATTCTCATTAAACAGGTCATATTACGGTTTATATGTGCCAAATGGCTTGTGGAGGCATATGGAAAATTTTTCGACTAATTCATTGGCATTTGTTGTTGCGTCTGAAAACTATGACCCGGCGGATTATGAATATGATTATGAAACTTTTAAGAAACTAAAGTGAAGGCATCAATTTATAATTGCAACGTTATTGAATTGCCAAAAATCCACAACAGGGCTGGTAACATAACACCTTTACACGGTGGTATAGAAATACCGTTTGATATAAAGCGAGTATACTACCTATATGATGTACCCGGTGGCGAGACTAGAGGCGGCCACGCACATAAGGTGCTGCATCAGTTGATTATTGCAGCCAGTGGAAGCTTTGATATCGTTTTGGATGATGGCCTTATCAAAAAAACAGTTACCCTAAACAGGCCAAACTATGGCCTGTATGTGCCACCTGGAATTTGGAGAAACTTAAATAATTTTTCTTCCGGCGCTGTGTTATTAGTGCTAGCTTCCGAAAGATATTCAGAAGAAGATTATATAAGAGAGTACGGTGATTTTCTAAGTTATAAAAAATGAAAAAAATATTAATTGCCGGAGCTGGAGGCGCGCCTTCCGAGGGGGTAATAAATTCTCTTTTAAAAAGTGACAGGGGAGAATTGATTATGGGTATGGGAAGCGAACCAACAGACTTGGTTATGTCTGCTGCGCAGGAAAAATATTATATTCCATATGCTAATTCAAGTGAGTATAAAGAATCATTACTGCATTTATTAAATGACATAAAACCCGATCTTATTCATTTTCAAAATGATTTGGAGATTTATCATGCCTCAGAGTTTAGAGATGAAATTCATGCATGTGGTGTTAAAACCTTTATGCCCGATCATGGAGTGATTGATACTTGTGTTCATAAGTATAAAACATACCTGAAATTTAAGAATGCAGGTATAACAGTACCAACTAATTACCTGATTAATGAACAGGAAGATCTAAAAAAAGCTTTTTCTGATTTAGGTGATGTAGATGGGAATATATGGTTACGGGCATCATCCATTGGCGGTGGCGGTAAGGGATCTTTGCCTACCAATGATTATACGTTTGCGAAAGGATGGTTAGACCGTTATAACGGTTGGGGGGATTTTGTGGCTGCTGAAATGCTGACTGCTGAAACTGTTACCTGGTTGTCTATTTGGTACCAGGGAGAATTGGTCGTTGGCCAAACCAGGATAAGGAAGGGGTGGACTCACGGCAACAGAAGTGTTTCGGGGGTTACAGGTGTCACTAAGGTAGGCCAAACTTTCTCAGACCCTTTGGTTGATGAAATCGCGATTAAATCAATCAAGGCCGTTTCTGATAAACCCCATGGGATATTTGGCGTAGATATGACCTACAATAAAAATGGCGTGCCCAATCCTACGGAGATTAACATTTCGAGATTTTTTACTACTGTTTTGTTTTTTACAGAAGCTGGCCTTAATATGCCTGAAATATTTAAGGACATTGCATTATACAATGAATTTCCAAAACTAAAAAGCAAAATTAACCCGTTAGATAATGGCTTGATGTGGCTCAGGGGCATGGATACCAAGCCTATGTTAACACGCTCTGAAGAAATAGGGAAAAGCATTAAAAATTTATCATGATACTTTTGACTGGAGCGTCCGGTTTTATTGGTAAACATTTACACAATGCTCTTATCAGTCAATATGGAGCTGATAATATATTGGCCCTGACATCCAATCCGATAAATGGATCCAATTATTTGTTGCATAATAATTATCAATTTGAACCGGGCTATTTTGTCGAAAATAATTATGCTGATGCCATTAAAATAGTCATTCATGCTGGTGCATACACACCTAAAAATGCTTCACAAGCTAATAATTATTTAAAATGCAATCAAAATATTCACAGTACCGAAAAGTTATTATCGGCTGATTTACCTAATCTGCAGAAGATTATTTATCTAAGCACTATAGATGTATACGGTAAAGCGACGGTGATTTCAGAATTATCGCTTGTTGAGCCGGTTTCATTTTATGGATATTCGAAACTATACGGCGAGAAAATGATCGCTGCCTGGGCAAGTGAGAAACATAGGAAATTTCAGATATTAAGAGTTGGTCATGTGTATGGTCCGGGGGAAGAAGACTACCAGAAAATAATACCGGTTACTATAAAAAACCTGATCAACAAACAGCCGGTACAAATTTGGGGTAGCGGCAATGAGATCAGGTCATTTATTTATGTAAAGGATATTGTGGAAGCTGTATTGAACGCCATAAATTTAAATGAAGATGTAGGGCCGGTAAATTTGGCAAGTGGTAACCCGATAAGTATTGCAGAATTGGTGAATGAGCTTATCAGAATAAGCGGCCGTGAGATTACTATTGAGCACGTTTCAGCGAATGTTGCTGGTAGAGATCTGATTTTTGATAACAGTAAACTAAAAAAATGGTTATTGCAATCTGAAACAGCTTTAGATAAAGGGCTTGCTGAAGAATGGCACTATATGAACCGGAGCGATGAATAATATATTTTTTGATTTAGACGGAACATTATTAGAGTCGAGGCCCAGGCTTTACCGGCTATTTCAATATATGGTTCCATCGTCCAGGTTGTCGTTTGATGAATATTGGGAGCTAAAGAGAAATAAAATCGCTCACAAAGAAATTTTAAAGGACCTGTTTAATTACAGGCAGGAAGATATCAGCAAGTTTGAAGAAGACTGGCTAAAACAAATTGAGCTTCCTGAATGGCTTGTTTGGGATGAACCGTTTGAGGGAGTATCTGGTTACTTAGGGGAGTTGAAAAACACACACAAGGTTTTTATTGTAACTTCGAGACAATCAGAAAAAATGGCCTTTGATCAAATAAACAAATTTGGCTGGTTAGAATTGGTAGACAGGGTATTGGTTACAGGACAGGTGCAGGAAAAGTACGATCTTATAAAAAATGAAGTAAAAGTCGGTTCGGAAGATTGGCTTGTTGGGGACACCGGAAAAGATATACAAACGGGCAAACAACTTGGGGTTAAAACAGCTGCCGTACTTTCCGGATTTATGAATGAGGAAAAATTAAGAGGATATAATCCTGATAGAATATTGAAGGATGTCTTAGAATTGAAATTTAAATAAGCAAGATTGGTCAAATGACGAATGAGATCTTACATAATCAACGGAAAGTCACTTTCAGGCAGAAATTAATGACCAGGTTGCTTAAACTAAAGTATGGGAACCGGATACAAACAAAGGGCCCGATAAGGATATTAGGGAAACTGCCCATTTGTAAGTTGCCCGGAAATGGCAAAATTATATTGGGCAGTAAAGTAGTACTTAATTCGGATTTCAAAAGATCTAATACTGCCTTAACTTACAAATGTACACTTGTATGCGGTTTAAATGGGACGATTGAAATTGGAGATGATACGATGTTGAACGGAGTAGCCGTTACTGCTTATGATAAAGTAACGATTGGAAAAAATTGCCAGATCGCTTCGGGGACTTTAATTTCAGATACTGATTTTCATCCTATTGATCCGGCTACACGCGAGCGGGAATCAATGGGTTATAAAATAAACCATAGCGAAGTAAATAAGAAGCCGATTTGTATAGGCAATAATGTTTGGATTGGTTGGGGAAGCATAATATTAAAAGGTGTAACTATTGGCAACAATAGCATCGTAGCAGCAGGGACCGTTGTTTTAAAAGATGTTCCTGCAAATGTTTTAGTGGCCGGTAACCCTGCAGTAATAAAACGGGGAATATAATAAGTCGGGTAATTTCAAACAAGGATGATTAAATTTTTAGATTTATATAACATTAACCAGGCGCATAAAGAAGAATTAAAGTATGCGTTTGAGCGTGTGTTGGAATCGGGATGGTTTATAATGGGTGCAGAGTTAAGGAAATTTGAAAATGATTTCGCTGAATATTGTGGTACCCGACACGCGATAGGCGTAGCAAATGGTTTAGATGCTTTAATACTGGTTATCAGAGCATATAGAGAGTTAGGAGTATTTAATGAAGGTGATGAGATAATAGTGCCGTCCAATACTTTTATCGCAAGTATTTTGGCTATATCGGCTAATAATCTTGTGCCAGTTTTAGTTGAACCTGATCTGGACAGCTATAATATGAATCCGGGCCTTATTGAGGGCAAGATCAATAAAAAAACGAAAGCAATACTGCCGGTCCATTTGTACGGACAGTTATGTGATATGGCAAACATTGATAAAATAGCTAAAAAGCATAATTTAAAAGTGATTGAAGATTGTGCGCAATCACATGGCGCAGCGGTCAATGGCAGAAAGGCAGGTAATTTTGGAGATGCTGCAGGCTTCAGCTTTTATCCGGGGAAAAACCTGGGAGCTTTAGGTGATGGCGGCGCTGTAGTTACCAATGACGATGAAGTAGCTTCAACGGTGAGAGCCCTGGCCAATTATGGGTCTCATATTAAATACCAAAATAAATATAAAGGCATTAACAGCCGGCTGGATGAACTGCAGGCAGCATTGCTTGGAGTGAAGTTAAAAACGCTGGATGCAGACACAGAAGTCAAAAGAAATATCGCCAATCGTTATTTGCGTGAAATAAAAAATGATAAAATTAAGCTGCCAAAAATATACGAACAAAGTGCACACGTGTGGCACCTATTTGTTATTATGACAAAAGATCGCAATGGCTTGCAGCAATATTTAACCAATAATGATATTCAAACGGTCATACATTACCCTATACCCCCGCATAAGCAAGAGGCTTATAAGGAGTGGAATGAATTAAGCTACCCGATATCTGAGCGGATACACGCTGAAGTTCTAAGCCTACCTTTGAGCTCAGTTATGACGGACCAGGAAGTAAATAAGGTCATTGAAGTGTTGAACAATTATTAATCGCTGGTTTGAAATTAGTAAAGACAACTTTTTTTTCATCGATCATTACCTTCGTTCGTATAGGTTCAGGCTTTGTAAGCAGTAAAATAGTAGCGATACTCACCGGGCCAGCAGGTGTTGCTATAATTGGCGCGTTCAGTAATTTTATATCTATTGTATTAATTTTTGCGAATGGCGCAATAAATACTGGAGTAGTAAAATATACAGCAGAGTATGATGGTAATGATGATCAGCTAAAAAGTCTTTTTAGTACTTCGTTGAAAATATCTGTATACTGTTCGGTAGCTACTGGGCTGTTGCTTATTCTTTTGGCCCCGTATTGTTCGGCATGGTTGCTTGCCACAGATATTTATACGAATGTGATAAGGGTACTTGGCATTACCATTGTGCTTTATTCATTAAATACTTTGCTGATAAGCATTTTAAATGGCAAGGGGCAGATAAAGAGTTATACTGTTGTAAATGCTGTAGGTAGCATCATAGGTTTGATAATGACCGTTGGGCTGGTCTATTTTTATAATGTGCAAGGTGCATTGTATTCATTGGTTTTAACGCCATCTATTGTTTTGTTTGTTACAGCAAGTTTAATTATAAAAGCCCCATGGTTTAAATGGGATTATTTTAAACAAGCATTTAATAGAACAATAGGAAAAAAATTAAGTCATTTTAGTTTAATGGCATTGGTTTCAGCAATAACAGTCCCCGTTTCGGAAATTATTTTGCGTAACATGGTGATTGCCAAAGTGAGCATAACTTCTGCGGGATATTGGCAAGGGATGATGAAGGTATCGGATGGCTATTTGCTGTTAATAACAACATCTTTGAGTATTTATTATTTGCCCAAATTGTCCTCTTTGAAAACCAATGAAGAATTGAGGAAAGAAATATTTTCCGGGTATAAAATTATCATCCCGGCGGTGCTTTTAGGCTGCTGCGCTATATATTTTCTTCGTTTTCTAATCATACGAATATTATATACTTCTGATTTCCTGCAAATGGAAAGTTTATTTATTTGGCAATTAATCGGTGATTTTCTGAAAATCTCTGCCTGGGTGCTATCTTACCTGATGTTAGCCAAGGCCATGACAAAAGCATTCATTCTTACAGAAGTAATATTTAGTGTCAGTTATGTTGTTTTGGGATATATATTTCTTAATATATTTCAACTCAAAGGCATAACAATGGCATTTGCAGCAAACTATTTTATATACCTGATAACCATGATTCTTTTATTCAGAAAACTTTTATTCTGGAAAAAGGAAGCGCCTGTTAATAACTAATCTGTATGCCGGAAAATCCTGAATTAAATACACCTCTGGTCTCGGTGATAGTACCAAGTTATAATCATGAAAGGTTCATAACTGGATGCGTTGAAAGTATAATGCAGCAAACCTACAAAAATTTTGAGTTGATAGTTATTGATGACGGCTCGAAAGACGGAAGCAGGGAAGTTTTAAAACAATTGCAGGAAAAGTATGGGTTTAATTTAGTGCTTCAGGAGAATATGGGATTGGTTTTAACAATTAACAAAGCCACTCAAGAGTACGCCAGAGGTAAATACGTTACTTATTGTGGATCGGACGATTACTTGGTTTCGGATAAACTAGAAAAACAAGTGACGTTTATGGAGCAGAATCCTGAATTCCCGGTATGTTTTGGAAAAGCATATATGGTTGATTTTGATGGAAAGATTCTCGAATACTTGACAGAGACAATCAATAAACCCTTAAAGGGGGGCAATATATTTAAAGAAATTATTTTACAGGAGCTTCACCCACCTGTAAATTCTATGTTCAGGAAATCCATATTTGAGGAGGTAGGATATTTTAAAGTTACATGGGCCGAGGACTTCTATATGGATGCAAAAATCTCGGAAAAATATCCATTTGGCTTTATTGATGAATATATTAGCTATTATCGCCGCAGTCCGGAAACAGAGAATGTAAAGGCTAAAATGATCAATCAAAAAATTAGCACTTCTCATTGGGATACTATTAATGAATATAAAGACTCTGTTTATTATAAGGCGGCGGTTAAAGCGTGGTACTTAAGATGTTTTTACTGGTATCTCCCATATAAGGCAACCAAAAAGATAGCTTTCAAGGGTATGATCAGAAACTTAGATAAGATATTTACTTTTGGCTTTTTAAAAGCAATTTTTAAGTTTATAGTTCTTTGGCGTTAATGATAAATAAGTTAGTTATTACCTTTCACCGATATTGTCCTATCGATTAGGCAACGGTAAATGGTTATAGTGATGGGGTATGGGCAAGTATTTAAAGACATCTGTTTTAATTTTTTTTGTATATATATTTATATACGACCCTCCGATTAAAGGGCTGCCTGAGCCTATCTTATTGTTGTTGCCCGTAGTTTATTTCTACCTGATATACTATTCTCTGATTGGTAAGCTGTTTTATCTGTTCAAGAATGAGTTTATCTTACTCTTTTTGATCAGTTTGTTCACCATACTGCGCGATATCAATTGGACAGGTGGGATTAATAAGGATTTTTTGTTCGTTAATGTTACACTCCTGATAGAAGCTATTCCATTTGCTTTCTTTATAGCAGATATCTGTTACAAAAATGTAAGTCTGATGTCCGTTAAAACCAGTGATGACCGGTTGATAGATGTAATACTTTGGACAAGTATTATTGCATCTGCAATTACATTTATTTTAGTCATGAACCCATCTTTAAATCACCTAATGAACAATAAGATACTGGAAAGTACCGACTACCAGGAAAATAATTTAATTAGAGGGTTTGGGTTTTCTTCCGGCTTATTTTATGCATACGGGTTAGTACAAGGTATAACTGCTGCAATCATTCTTTTAAAACTGTCCGATGGAAAAAAATATTTTCTGGCATATTTTGTGGCATTCATGTTGCTGGTCGTCTCTATTTTGGTAAATGCCAGGATCGGAATGGCGCCGGTTGTTATCATGATCTTTTATTTGGTTTTCGTGAGAAAAAAAATTAAAATGTTTTTGTACGCTTCCGGGGTAATTGGTGTGTTGGTTGTTGCATTTCTTTCTTCCGACTTCTATGCAAAGTATGAAAAGACTTTAGAATGGGGGCTCGGTTTCTTTTCACAAACACTTGGGTTTGTATCCGGCAGCAGCGGTAGGGGGGGGACTACATACGATACTTTGTTCAGTAAAATGGTAGTTTTGCCACCTGGTTTTTTTGATTGGATAATAGGTACAGGCAGGGATATATTTTTGACCAAAGATATTACCGGAACTGTAAAAAATTCTGATGTTGGTTTTATTAGGCAACTGTATTATGGTGGATTAGTCTATTTTTCTTTATTAATGGGACTGATGGCCCTAATGATAGTTAGAGCATATAATCTTAAAAACAAGAGATGGTTTTTCGCCTTGTTTTTATTTACTGCAATTGCCGGAAATATTAAAAATA
>Ga0157375_10003526_pt1 | contig 13575 bp, 15 predicted proteins | sample M35metaG_FD_115311 | JGI IMG/M metagenome (GOLD analysis project Ga0157375, IMG submission 115311) | Miscanthus rhizosphere microbial communities from Kellogg Biological Station, Michigan, USA - M3-5 metaG | ecosystem: Host-associated > Plants > Roots > Rhizosphere > Soil | place: USA: Michigan...
GTACCGAACCGGTACCTTAAAGCGATTGTCCAGTTCACCCTTCAGCCAGGTGGCAAACGGAGTGTTGAGAGGATCCACAAGGATGATGCCGTCGGGCGTCACCAGGAAGATGCTGTGCCAGGCCCCAGCACTAGCGCGATAAAGATCCCCTTTAATCTGTGTGATGGTTCGTGCGGGCTGACGAGCCGGCGCCTGCGGCTGTTGCGCCGCCGAATGGGCCCCGAGAAGGACTACCAACAAAGCTGAAATCAGGATCGCCCGGATTTTGAGTCGCATGGTGTTTTCTTGTCTACACGCCGCGTTGCCAGAAGACAAGTTTTTACGCAGGTTGGCAAACGTGAAATCCGTCCTGAGCGTCTCCATTTTCGGCTCCCGACTGGTCGAGAGCACTGTTAGGGTAGTCCGATCGGGTGATTTCAGAAACCGATACGAATCTGCGCCGTAAAGGTGTGCGGCGATCTGCGTAGGCTACAAGGACCCATCACATTTCAGTCGTGAATATAAGAGGCATTTCGGAGCGCCACCACATGGCGATATTGCGAGCATGCGCAGCCGCCTCGAACTTTAGAAAGCGTTTGATGCCGCTCAGCCTAACACGCGAGTAGGAAGTGCTCTCCGCCCCCTACACCGCCCAGAGTGATAGCCCGCCACATTCGGCCTTCAATCAATCGGGATCCACGATCGGAACGAGTTTCTTGAAAAAAGCTTTTGGAACCCTTGGGCTAGGTACCGATATTTCCTAACGTTTTGGAGGGTCTGATCACAAATCTAAACAGTCAAAAACGGCTAACTATTGCGGGGGGAGGATTTGAACCTCCGACCTTTGGGTTATGAGCCAAAACTTTGATTGGACGCTCTTGTCATTTCAACCAATTGACTGTAGTCCATTGGAGTCTATTTCGGCCTATTCGGAAGCTTTTGCCCCCGATTTTGCCCCCGGCCTTGCCCCTAGGATTCAACACACATGGGGTATTAATCATCCTCAAAGAGAGGAGGCTAATTCCACCAAAGATGTGTTCAAGATCTCGCGTCAAGCTCGTTGCCAAAGCAAATGACTGTTTGTCGCTTTCCTTTCGTTCGATCATCTGCCTGGTTTCCATTGCCTTCAGGATGCGGCGCGTGACATCGTGGCCTCGTTGCAAAACGCGTTTCGCCAAGGAATGGAGCACCTTCTTTGATCGCTTCACCCGGCAGCACCTACGACGATCCCGGAAACGCCTCCTCAACTCGAGTTCTTCTTTATTGGGGCCACGTAGCTCCTGGATCGTAGTTGATGATGGACTGTGGTGGAGCGGTTGGAATCATAGGGCGAAGGTACGGACGCCCCGCGCTCTTATGACAGGTATAGCAGTCTTCGAGCATGTCCTTGTATGCGACGGCGAAAGCCGCGCTGTCCTTGTCTTCGATTGTCTTCTTTAGCTTTGTGAGTCTGCCTGCGTCTGTCGCGTCGAAGATGCCCTGGAGATTTACGACTTCTCCTTCCGGAGTCTTCGGCGTTGGATTAATACGAAGCAGCCACCGAATCCGGCCGCGTGTTTCGTTGAAGTAGAACATGGCCAACGGCCAGTTCTTCTTTTGACCCGCAAACCAGAGATTCGAGTATTGGAATGCCGCGTCCGCCATCACGTGGGAAAGATTCGGCGTGATGCTCTTGAGGCGAGTCACGTCCTCATTCAAGGTGGCCAGGTCCGGCGGCGCAGTTTCCGCTTTTCCCGGTTCTTTCGTCGAGCCTTGCGCCAGAGCCGGAAGCTTCCACACCAATAACCCACCGACTAATGCCCCGCAAACAAACAGGAGTAAGCCTTTAATCATGAATCCGCCCGCCTTTCATTGAGAAATAGGGCCCTAAAATAGTCCTGCAGACGCCTCGTTGCAACATCCGCTCGAGGCGGATCCTAGATCTTCTTCATCTTCCCGGCACTCTCGGAAATAGATCCTTAAGGCGTCCATCTTGAGCCCGCTTGAGCACTCATCAGGTTTCATTTCGTCTGTTCGTGCCGGCCCGCCAGAAACAGCCGCCAAACAACGGCGAGAACTCCCAAGACAACCGCCATCGACACTTGGCTTGCCGGAGGAGGTGCGACTCGGAACATTTCGGCAGCCGTTGGGACATATAGAATCAGCACCAGGCTAAGAGCCGCAGCCCACCATACAATCCAGAACGTTCGTGTTCGCGGAATGCGGTCGATCGACAGCGCGGGTAGCGCAAGTCGCTCTGCAAAGATGAGCGTTTGATAGCCCGCGAATAGGACAATGAGAGCCAGCGCGCGTGCGTTCGGCTCCCCGACAGACTGCCACTGCCACCAAAATGTCGCGAAGCTTGCGAGGGCCAGTAAAGCGCCCGAAAGAGCAGAGCGCGTGATGGCGTCGCGTTGCAGAAGCGGCGCAGCCGGATTCCTTGGCGGCCGGTTCATGACGGAATCGGTTGCCGGCTCGGCCTGAAAAACTAGCGCAGACACCGGATGAACGATGAGCTCCAGCCAAACGAGGTGGATGGGTAACAGCACAAGGGGAATTCCCGTCAACGGGCTCAACACCGCCAGTACCACGATCGGAATATGAAACGCGATCAGGTACAAGAATGCACGCTGAATATTCTGAAGAATGTGACGTCCCTGGCGAACAGTGGTGACGATCGACGCAAAGTTATCATCGAGTAACACAAGATCCGCCGTCGCACGCGCCACATCCGTGCCGCGCTGCCCCATCGCGATACCGATATCGGCCCGGCGCAACGCGGGGGCGTCGTTGACGCCGTCCCCGGTCATGGCGACGATCGCGCCCGCCTTCTTAAGACTGTCCACGATCAGGAACTTCTGTTGCGGACTAATTCGCGCAAAGATAGACGCGCGGTTAATCCGCTCGGCTCGGTCGGCCTCGTCAAGCGCAACTAACTCAGTTCCCGTTATGATGAGATCGTCCTCGTGCTGAATGCCTGCGGATTCGGAAACTGCATGCGCGGTGAGCACGTGGTCTCCGGTGATCATCTTGATGTGGATGCCGGCTCGTTGACACTCCTCGACCGCGCCCGGCACCTCCGGCCGTATTGGATCCTGAAAGCCGAGAAGCCCGTACACCGTCAAGTCGTATTCGTCGGCTTCTCTGCCGGAACCCAGGTTGTGCGCCTGCTTGCCTGCAACAGCGAGCACGCGCAATCCCTTCCGGGCCATTCGTTCGTTCGCAGCCAGTGCCGCGCGGCGGGCCTCTTGATCAGCCCGACTATGCTCCAGGATGCCTTCAACGGCCCCCTTAGCCGCAACGAGAAACATGTCATCGACCCGAGACTGCCACACATGCGACATATGTTTGCCAACGGCATCGAAGTCATAATCACGGACGAGTACCCAGCTTGCCGTCAGAGCAGACAGAGCGACGCCGTGGGTCTCCGCATACTCGAGGATAGCTCGCTCCATGGCGTCGGCGGGATGACGTTCGCATGCCATTACCGCGGCCTTCAGAAAATCAATATCGGAGAGCGGCGGAATCAGGATCTCGTGCTGTGTCACCTGAAACTCCCCCCGCGTGAGCGTTCCCGTCTTATCCGTGCAAATGACGGTCGTCGATCCAAGCGTCTCGACGCTTGCGAGTCTGCGGACAAGCATCCCTCGCTCGGCCAGCCGCCAGGCACCCACCGAGAGGAACAACGTGAGCACCATGGGGAATTCTTCGGGGATCGCGGCCATCGCCAGGCTCACCGCACCAAGCAGCGCACTTGTCCATGGCTGGCCCCGCGTAAGGCTCAATGCAAAGACACCCGCTGCCACAATTAAGGCGACAATTCCGAGGCGGCGAACTAGCACCGCGGCGTGCTGCTGCAGCGGGCTGGGCGATGCGGCGGTTTCCGCGACGAGGGCCGCTATCCCTCCGTATTGGGTGGCCGGGCCGGTGTCAGTGACGTTCCCGAACCCATGGCCCGAGACCGCGAGCGATCCCGCGAAGAATCGGGCATCCGGGGGCGCCTCCGGAGTACCGGGTTCCCAGGGATGCTTGGACTGGGGCTCGGATTCGCCGGTGAGTGACGATTCGTCCACTGTGAGATTCGCTGCCCATTGAATAATGCCATCCGCAGCGATCACGTGACCTTCACGCAATACGAGCAAGTCTCCCGGTGCAACTTCCTCAAGCGGAACAGAGATGATACGGGCATCGCGAACTACTTCGGCGAACGGCGCCGCCTTTCGTGCGAGCTTGTCGAGAGCGGATCGGGAACGGGCCTCAAGTACCACATCGATGCCAAGCACCGGAATAAGGGCGAGAGCTAGCACGACGGCATCTCGCGTTTCGCCAAGAAGGTAGTAGACCGCCGCGGCAACGACAAGCATGACCGCCATAGGATCAAGCAAGAGACGGATGATCTCCCGCAGTCCTGCCAGGCGATCCCGTTTTACCCATCGATTCGGTCCCACCTCCCTCAGCCGGCGTCGCGCCTCGAGCGAAGAGAGCCATTCGAGCCCTGTTGGAACTTCAGGCCCCTCGCTTGGCACTACCAAATCTGCCATTCGGCCAGCCTTTCAGGTGAATCCGGAATACGATCACGAGGTTCAGTATATTCCCAGCAAAGCCATGCTTCGTTACGCCCTCGATCGCAAACTGTGATTTCGCCTCTAGGCTCTCGTCGAAGCAGACAAGAACGATGACTGCCGCACAATACTCTCAATGTGATCGCACAGAAACCTTGCGACATATAGGCGGAGGCTCCCACAAGTTGGCATGGCGCAACTTGTGCCAACATCCACAGGGTTTTGTCATATGATTCGCCAAAGTCCATGGGTATGCCTACTCTGGTTCTGGCGGGTTTCTTCTCAGCCTGTTTTGCAATAGGGATAGAGTTGCTATTCCTTGGACATACGGCGGAGCTGGAAAAGCTGGTTCCGTGAGGAAGTCTGCTTGTGTGCGTGGCGGCTCGGGCGGAAGGGGTTAACCTTCAATCATTTCAAGTAACCACGTTGTTCGTGGCGGGAAATTGCGGCACGAGCGGGCTAACGAGGCTTCGAGCTTGAGGCAGATCCGAGCGTGGAATGGAACTGCTTTCAAGAGTGGTGACGGGCGCGGCACCCAGCGCTGGCCCGCTGCAATGATCCAGATAGAATTTGCTGGCTTTTCGGCATCCAGCATGAACAGAAACAGGAGGAACGATGAAACGACTACGAATAATACTCGCGATAACCGCATTGATCGCTGCCCTGGCTCCCCTGCAGGCGCAGGTAGGGAAGTCCCTGGGTCTGCTCGACGCAAACAGGGCTACGGAGCAGGAGTTGATGACTGTGCCCAACATGACCGCCGCTCTCGCAAAGGCCATCATCGAGAAGCGTCCTTTCGCGAACGTTACTGAATTGGGAACTGTGCTCAGCCCTACAGTCACTGCGGCGCAATTGCCCGCGGTCTATGGAAAGCTCTTCGTCCACGTCAATTTGAACACAGCGACTGACGATGAACTTCGAGCCATCCCCGCACCTCAACCGGCACGGATCCTGCGTGAGTTCAAGGAATACCGTCCCTATAAGTCCCTCGCCGATTTTCATCGTGAGATGCGCAAGTATTGGGATGAGGCCGAAGTTTCCCGTCTTGAACAGTACGTTTTTGTTCCGGTCAAGTTGAACACCGGTACGGACGAAGAAATCCTGAGCATCCCAGCGGCCCAGCCCAACCGCGTCCTGCGCGAATTCAAGGAGTACCGGCCCTACGCGGACATCGAGAAGTTCCGCCGCGAGATGGGCAAGTACTGGGATGCAAAGGAAGTCAAACGCCTCGAACGGTACATCACGCTAAACTAGGAGCCGCTGGAATACGTCAGCATCGGCTTGCAGGCTTGAAGGTTTCGCGCCTCGCCCTCGGCACAATGAGTTGGTTCGTAGAAGTGTGCCAATGAGCGCTCTAAGACGAGGAGAGCCGCCATCCTGGCTCACAAGATTTCAGATAAATGGTCGCTGTTGTTCTTACACCGAGAGAAGGCAGAGGCGCTCATCTTTACGCGTCCTTCAGCGGATTCGGTGACTCAGCTGCGAATGTCCAAGCGGCTGGGTCACCGATCATCTGCATCTCTGGGTACCTCCTCTCATGCGGCCGTCACTTCAACCGCCTTCGTCTTTGCAGTCTCTCTCTTTGGAACGTTGATCGTCAGCAAGCCATTCTTGAACTCCGCTCTGACCTTCTCTGCGTCGACGTAGGTGGGCAACGCGAACGAACGGGCGAAGCTTCCAAAAGCACGTTCCATCCGATGATAGTTCTCCTTCTTGACCTCCTTTTCCATACGTCGTTCACCCTTCAGGGTGAGCACATTGTTATCGATCGTCACCGCAACATCCTTCGCTTCAATGCCTGGTAGTTCTGCTTTCACGGTCAGCGCATGGTCGTTTTCGATGATGTCGACTGTTGGGACCCATTCCCCTCCGGTCGTGACTCCTTCCGTCTCCCAAAGGTCGTCACGGCCGAACAGCCGGTTGAAGCGTTCTTTGGTTGCAACCAAGTCTGCGAACAATGGATTCCATTTTGTGAGTGCCATAACTGCCTCCTTTCGCTGCAATGCTTACGGCATTTGCCGCACCAAACGTTAAACGCTTGAACAACATGGGTCTCGACAATTGGTCAGGAAGTTCAAACGGACAAACTGTCAGCAGTCTGAGGATGCGGGATCAGAAGGCGATCCAAAACTGTCAGAGTTTCTTGACGACGGTCCTTCTTCACCGAAAATACTTGAGAGTAAGAAGGTTGCTCACGCGCCGCCTTCCTATAGGCGTCGATTAGGTTGCCTGTCGGTCAGTTAGTCGCAAGACCTACCGCCCTCAGCTTTTCTGTTTGTTTTGAACGCGCCTGAGACTCATACCTACTGAGGAGCTACCTTCCAATGCCGCGCGTAGAGTTAAGGAACATGAATCAGGTTAGTGAGGGTGCAGCGGCGATCGTCGTTGAGCGAGCTTCTCTTTTAGACGGGAGATTTCTGAAGCCCGAGGAGTTTGCAAAGCATCTTGGCATCTCTTTACGGTGGATATATCGACATATCAAAGACATTCCCCACCACGCATCGGAAAATATGTACGGTTTGATATCGAATCGCCCGCCCTTCGTCAGTGGATCGAAAGCCTGGAGCAGCGGCCACAACAATGATGGCTTCCAGCAAGCCGCGCTATAGGCGGCATGCTTGAAACAAAAGGACTGGCCCACCCTGAAAGGAGTTGTTATATGGGGCAGTCTTTTCAAAAAGGAAACATTTTTGAACGCCGTCGGGGAGACGGTAGTGTCGCCTTTCAGCTGCGATACCGAATCCGAGCGCCAGGCGGCATTGGCAACTGGGAATGGCAGACTGAGACATTGCCACGGTCGGTGACCACGAAAAAACAAGCCGAACGGGAATTGGCGAGTCGTTTGCGTCCGGTGAATGATGCTGGTGGTGTAGTGGTTGGAGCCGGCTCAGTTCGGTTTTCTGAACTGGTGGACTCGTACTGGCCGCTATACGTGGCCCATCAGAACATGCGCCCAGGCACGCTGGATGCGTATGCGGCGATGATGGGGAAGTGGATAGGACCGTTTTTCAAAGACCTGGCATTGAGGGAAATCACGTCGGCTCATGTCTCCCGATTTCTTGGGAAACTGGACGAAAGTGGCCTCGCTTCAAAATATCGAAGAAACTACAACCTGGTGAACGAGATTTTCGAAGTGGCTCTCGCGAACGGGCTCATTCTTTCGAATCCGGTGAGATCGAAGATTCATCGTCCGGAGGTCTTACAGGAGCAGGAGAAGAGTGTGTTGTCGAGTGATCAATGTTGGGCGGTCATAGCGGCAGTCTGTGAAAAGCGGGACAAGGCCTTGCTCTGGACTTTCATGTTGACGGGTATGCGGCAAGGAGAGGTCTTTGGCCTACGCCGTATGGACGTGGATCTAGAGGCGAAGAGAATCACCGCAACGCATGTGCTCTATTCGAGGGCGCCTCCTGCGTGGCCTGAAAAAACACAAGCGGGCGCGGAAGCCCCGGCAGCATCAAGTTCTGATACCGGAAATGTTGGAAGTGGTCTTGCAAGACCACATGGCTCCGTCACGCTTCAAAGAGCCGGAGAACTATTTGTTCCACAAGGACGATGGTTCACCGGTCGATCCCGATGTGTTCCGCAGCGATGTTCTGTATCCGGTGTTGAGGCAACTCGGGATTCCCATCCTTCCGCGCGCCAGCGGATTCCATATGTTCCGGCACACCGCAGCCTCATTGATCAATAAAGAAACCGGAAATATGAAGTTACCCCAGGCCCAGCTGGGGCAAGCCAACGTTCAGATCACTGCCGACGTGTATACGCACGTCGATGAGGATCAGAAACGGAAGGCGGCCGAAGCCTTGGAACGGGGTATTCTCGGAGAACTGTGAGCATTTTGTGATCATTTGCAGATCAACTCGTCGTTTCACGTCGAGTTGGAATTTACGCTCATCCCTGCAAGTCCAACGAAAAAGGCCATCTTACGATGGCCTGATTGAAGAGTTTGGAATTGCGGGGGGAGGATTTGAACCTCCGACCTTTGGGTTATGAGCACAGTCTAATGATGGCCAGTCCTTCCGTTTCATAGCATTTGGTACCTGATGGTGTCCGGTATTACCCCTTGTTCTCGAATTTCTGTGAGCATTTTGTGAGCATGGATCCGCGACAAAATGACTTTCATTAGGCGTGTTTGGACGGCGGTAGGCTGAACCGGCCATCCTTATATAAGGATCGCGGATCGGTGGTGAGTTTTGAATCTCTCCATTGGAGAACCACGTTTGTCAATGATTTGGAGTAATTCGGAGACTGCCCCCTCAGTTATCACATTTTTCTAATGCAGCTTGAAAGTCGCGCTAAACAACAGCGACTCCCCCTTGGTGTCCAACTGTGTGCCGACGTCAAACAGGTGCCTACGCTTCGCAACTGTGCGCTATTGATCAGACCACTAGTTCAAATTCTTGTAGCCTTTGGGTAGGACCAAAGAATGCATACCCTTGGCAGCACCGCCGCCTTCACCAAAGTCGTACATGCCAGAAACGAATTATGCAGGATTGCAGAAGAACTCAACGCCGCCCGCCAGGACATGGATGCCAGTCCAGAGTCCAAAGCCAAGTTCATCGAACTCAGAAAGAGGCGTAACCATGCTCGCCAAGAATTTGGGCTGGCGATTAATGTCTTTTCCGCGACCCGCAACCATCGCTCCGTCGTTTAGCCTCGAGGAGCTTCTTATTCGTCACAGCGAGAAGACGGGGATCTGCGCCCATGCGTAGGTGCTCATTGGCGGGCAGCTTAAAGAGACACCATCGGAGCGCGGCGGCCGGAAGGCGCATCAACTCGATCATAAAGTGGTCGGATATATTAACGACAAGGACATGATCGAGAAAACCGACGTGGATTGGGGACAAGGATGATGTTCTCGTGGAGGTTTTCTATGGGGATTACACGCACTTTCATGGGGTGATGTTTCCGACTCTGATCACGGAGAAACGTGGTGGAGAACTATCGCTCATCCTGGTTGTAATGGAAGTCAAACAGGTGACAGCCTTCCGTTGGCAATCCCTGTAGGCTCGCTCGTTCGGAAACTTGCCCCACCGCCATACTCGGAAGAGTTGCCAAACTCTCCAAAGAACTGAGACCCGCGGCCCTAAAGCTGGAGCTCTTAGGATTACAAAATGACCCGCCGTCAACTCATATGGCTCTTTGCTGGCCCTTCCTGGGCTATACGTGACGAACGATAGGTTTGATCAACCCCATTGTTTGTTGTGGAGCTTCAACAGGCGTAATTACACAGTTCACCTGATTACCGCCCGGACAAACCCCGTATAGTCTCGACCTTAGGTCCCATCGTACCGGTTCTAATTCGTAGGAAGCGCGCCGCAACGCTTTATCGTTCACGCCTCAATCGGCGGCGAAGAATCATCCGATTGAAAAGAAGGAAAGGAAACACACATGAAACTGATACCAACCACGTGCTCGATGCTTCTTGTGGCTGGCGTTATATGGGTTGCCCCCGGCATCCGCCTGATGGCTCAGGACAGAACCACGACGACGGTGACACAGGGTCAACCGATAACCACAACCCAGGTGGAACGGGCAGAAGTCGTCTACGTTTCGGGGAATGAACTGGTCGTTAAGATGGATACCGGAGAGGTGCGGAGTCTCACGGTTCCTGATACCGCCAAGGCCATGGTGGACGGAAAGGAAGTTACCGTCCACGATCTGAAGCCGGGTATGAAGTTGCAACGAACAATCACGACAACGCAAACCCCGAGGAAAGTGACCTCGGTTCGAACGGTGAACGGAACGGTGTTTGCAATAAACGCTCCAAACACGCTGATTCTCAGATTCCCGGACGGCAGTCCCAACAAGCAATACAAGATTCCCAAGGATCAGGTGTTCATGGTCGATGGTGTCAAGAGGACGGCTTTCGAAGTTCGTCCCGGGACGCCCATCACGGCCACGGTCGTGACGACGGCTGACGAGATTGGCACCACGGAGAACCGGGTCACGACGGGCACTGCACCCCCAGCTGCGGCCAGGCCGGCAACTCCTCCGCCACAGGCGATCCTGTTAATCGAAGCGCCAGCACCAGCGCCGGTACCTGTCGCGGCAGCAGTTCCACCGCCAGCTCCACGCCCGGCTCCTGCGGAGCCCCCACCGACACAACTCCCGAAGACAGCCAGTCCGCTGCCACTAGTGGGTCTGCTCGGTCTTGCGCTCTGCGGCGCCTCACTCGGATTGCGAGCGATACGACGGCGATAGAAACGCCAACTCCTCGCTGCTGTAAGGAGTCTGCGGTTAAGGAGTCTTCCGATGGTTTCCCCGACGTTCCAGAAACCGTGTTTGCCTCTGCTTCTATTGATCGTAGCTTTGCTCGCTGTTTCGTGTTCCGGCCAGGACGAGGCGCTGTCTTCCAAGGCGGCGCCTCCGGCCGTGTCTGAGCCCGAAGAGGCCTCCCTTCCCGAGACGGCATCTCCCTACGATGTTCTCCCGCCCGCCGTGCGCCTCGCGATGGATAAGGCCTTCACCGGCGACCTCGACGAACTGGTGAAACGCCGAGCGATCCGCGTGGCCGTCACGTTCAACCGCACGCACTATTTCATCGACAAAGGACAGGAACGCGGGCTGACCTACGAGTGGATGAAGATCTTCGAGGACGACCTGAACAAGGACCTGAAGACCGGCAAGCTCAAGGTTCACGCGGTGATGGTGCCCATGTCGCGCGAGCAGCTGTACCCGGCTCTCACGAGCGGCAAGGTGGACATGGTTGCCGCCATGCTGACGGTCACTCCCGAGCGGGAGAAGCTCGTCGCCTTCTCCGAGCCAACACGCACGAACGTGAGCGAAGTGGTGGTCACCGGCCCGGGAGCGCCTCCGATTACTTCGGTGGACGATCTTGCGGGTCAGACGGTGTTCGTCCGCAAAGGGAGCCTCTACCAGGAAGACCTCGTCCGCTTGAGCGCCGAGTTGAAGGCGCGCGGCAAGGCCCCGATCGTGATCGACGAGGCACCGGTCGTCCTCGAAGACGATGACGTGCTCGAAATGGTGAACGCCGGTCTCGCCCCGATCACCGTCGTGGACGACTTTCTCGCCGAATTCTGGAGCAAGATGTTCAAGAACATCACCGTGCACCCGAACATTGCCGTGCGCACGGGCGGCACGCTGGCGGTGGCATTTCGCAAGGAGAATCCGAAGCTCCGTGATGTCGTCAACAAGTCGCTGAGGAAGCACGGCGAGGGTAATGCCATCCGCAAGATCCTCGAAGATCGGTATCTCGAGAGCATCAGGTACGTGAAAAACGCTGCGGCTAACGCAGAACGCAAGAAGTTCCAGGCTGTAGTCGAGATGTTCAAGAAGTACGGCGAGAAGTACGAGCTCGATTACCTGCTGATGGCGGCGCAGGGATACCAGGAGTCGACGCTGGACCAGAGCGCCAGAAGTTCCGTGGGCGCGATCGGCATCATGCAGGTCATGCCCGGGACCGGGAAAGACATGAGGGTCGGCGACATCACCCAGATCGAGGCCAACATCCACGCCGGCGTGAAGTACATGCGGTTCATGATGGACCAGTTTTACAAAGACGAACCCATGGACGATCTGAACAAGGCCCTCATGACCTTTGCGTCGTACAACGCCGGGCCGGGACGCCTCAGCCGGCTCCGAACCGAAGCAGAAAAGAAGGGTCTCAATCCCAACGTCTGGTTCGGGAACGTGGAGCGGGTTGTTTCGGAGCGAATCGGCCGCGAAACGGTCACCTACGTCAGCAACATCTATAAGTACTACATCGCCTACCGCCTCATGATGGAACAGCGGCAGCGACGCGAGGAGGCGAAGGCGGAAGTTGGTGCGCGCAAGTGAAGGGCCGCGACGACGAGTGTCGGCGCCCGGTTGCAATACTCGAGCCACAGCCGCCCAGCACACCAGCCAGAAGGAGATCTTGCGCGAGCAAGAGAAAACAGTGCTGAATTTGCACAGAATCCCGGGGTAAATCCTCGGCATCAGGAGTTTCCACGTCATCTTTGCGTGATTTACTGGATTGGACATCTGGAGTCCGGGGATTCAAAGTTGGTTTCCTGCCTCGACTTGAAAGGAGTTTCCCATGATGACTCGAATCGCTCTGATTCTGTCGTTGTCTGCGTTACCTCTCGTGTTCGCAGAAGAGGCTGTGGAAAGGCTAACGCAGGCCAACAAGGTCTTTGAAGAGATCATGGCCACGCCGGACAAGGGCATCCCCCGTGAACTGGTCGCTAAGTCACGGTGCGTGGTGATCGTTCCAGCCATGAAGAAAGCAGGCTTTATCGTCGGTGGGCAGTATGGGGTCGGTGTAGCAAATTGCCGCAAGGCTCAGGGTGCCGGATGGACGGGACCCTCCACGATCAGGCTTGAGGGCGGTAGCTTCGGCCTCCAGATCGGCGGCGGTGAAACCGACGTCATTATGCTGGTGATGAACCAAACCGGTGCTGACAAGCTCATGAAGGGCAGCAAGTTCACCATTGGCGGTGAAGGGTCCGCAATGGCAGGCCCCGTGGGCGCAAAGGCTTCCACCAACACCGAGGCGCTGATGAAGGCTGAAGTGCTCACCTACTCGCGGGCCAAGGGTGCATTTGCAGGCGTGACCTTGAACGGCAGTTCGATAAAGCCGGATGACGGCGATAACAAAAAGCTCTACGGTAAGGAAGTCAAGCACGAGGACATTCTTCAGGACCGCGTTCCAGCACCCCAAACGGCAAATGAATTGATTGCAACGCTGACGCGCTATTCCGTCGTTCCGAAGTAATCCGAACTCTGGACCTGCCCGGCGCGCACCCGTCCAGATTGGCGGAGCCTGCGGCGTTGAAACAAGGACTTTGCGGGTTTCGGTCAAGTCGAATGCACGAAGGTGTCGTCCACGCGTTCCCTCCTCAGCTGAGAAGGGAACGCGCCGGGAATATTCCAGTTGAATCCTGAACCGGCGCCGGCCCGGTAAGAACAGAGGGTCCGAACAGGAGAGAACCTATGGACGTCGCCACAATACTCGGGCTGGGAGTCAAGATCAGCATCTTCATAACTGTTCTCAGTCTTGGGATGCGCGCCAGCCTCAGCGACATCGCGCATCTGTTCCGTCGTCCAGGAC
>Ga0157375_10003527_pt1 | contig 13570 bp, 10 predicted proteins | sample M35metaG_FD_115311 | JGI IMG/M metagenome (GOLD analysis project Ga0157375, IMG submission 115311) | Miscanthus rhizosphere microbial communities from Kellogg Biological Station, Michigan, USA - M3-5 metaG | ecosystem: Host-associated > Plants > Roots > Rhizosphere > Soil | place: USA: Michigan...
GCACCCACCTTCACTTGAAGGGATCAAAGCCAGAGGCGGCAACGGCGGGTTGGGGCCTTTTTTTCTGCTCCGGTTGGTCCATTTGGGGCGACCTCCTACCCTTTGGGTATGGACCGCGAGCTATTCGAGCATTACCTCGGCGACGGCAGCCGGCGCGGACCCGCGGCCGCCGACGCCTTCACCGGCGCCGCCGGCGGCGCCGCCTGCGGCGATCTCTCCCGCATCTCCTTCCTGGTCGAGGCCGAGCGCGTGCGCCGGGTCAGCTTCGACGCCGAGGGCTGCGGGGCGACGGTGGCGGCGACGGCGGCCGTGGCCGAGCTGATCGACGGCGAGCCGGTCCTGGCCGCGGCGGCGATCGACGTCGACGCCGTCGACGCGGCGATCGGCGGCCTCACCCCGGCCAAGCGCCACGCCGCCGTGCTCGCCGCCGACGCCCTGCACCGGGGGCTGGCGGGCGCCGCCGCCTCGGCGCTGCCGCTGGCTCCCGCCGCCGCCGGCGAGCGCGTCGCCGTGGCGATGTCCGGCGGCGTCGACAGCGCCGTGGCGGCGCTGATGGAGCGCGAGCGCGGGGCGGACGTGGTCGGCGTCACGGTCAAGCTCTGGGCCGACCCCGACACCGACGGCGCCAAGGCCTGCTGCTCGCCGGAGGCGGTGCTCGGCGCCCGCGCCCTCGCGCACTCGCTCGGCATCCCGCACTTCACGCTCGACCTCGAGGAGGAGTTCCGCCGCCGCGTCGTCGGCCGCTTCATCGACGGCTACGCCGCCGGCAGCACGCCCAACCCCTGCGTCCTCTGCAACGGCGAGGTGCGGATCGCGGCGATGGTCGACCTGGCCGAGCGGCTCGGGGCCGAGCGCCTCGTCACCGGCCACTACGCCCGCATCGTCGAGGACGGCGACGGCCTCCTGCTGGCCGCCGCCAGCGACGTCGCCAAGGACCAGAGCTACATGCTGGCGGCGCTGCCGCCGGATCTGCTCGCGCGCCTCTCCTTCCCGCTGACGGAGATGACCAAGCCCGAGGTGCGGGCGCTGGCCGAGCGCCACGGCCTCCCGGTCGCGCGCAAGGCGGAGAGTCAGGACCTCTGCTTCCTCGCCGGCCAGGGCAAGCGCGGCTTCCTGCGCCGCCACGGCGGCCTCTCCGACCGCGAGGGCGAGGTCCTGGACGGCGCCGGGCGCGCGGTCGGGCGCCATCGCGGCCACCACAACTACACCGTCGGCCAGCGCCGCGGAATCGGCGTCTCCGCGCCGGAGCCGCTCTACGTCGTCGCCACCGACGCCGTCGCCAACACGGTCACGGTCGGCACCAGGGAGGAGCTGGAGACCCGCAGCGTCCGCGTCCGCGACGCCGTCCTCCACCGCGACGGCGCCCGCGTCGACGCGGTCCGCCTGCGCTACCACTCGCCGGCCCTGCCGGCCTCCGTCGGCGCCGCCGCGCGCGGCCGCCACGAGGCCCTGGAGATCGAGCTGGGCGCCGACTTCGTCGGCGCCTCGCCGGGTCAGACCGCGGTCCTGCTCGAGGGCGAGACGGTGGTCGGCCACGGCACGATCGCCGCCTCCGCCTGAGCCGGTCGCCCGGCCCGGCAGCCTCGGCGCCGGCAAATATTTAGGCTCCCTCACATGAAGGCGCAGGAGATCCGCGACACCTACCTCTCGTTCTTCGAGCAGCGGGGCCACAAGGTGGTGCCCTCGGCCTCGCTGGTGCCCTCCTCGCACGACCCGTCGGTGCTGCTGACGACCGCGGGCATGCAGCCCTTCAAGCCCTACTTCCTCGGGCGCGAGCAGCCGCCGGCGCCGCGCCTCGCCGACGTCCAGAAATGCTTCCGCACCACCGACATCGAGGAGGTCGGCAACACCGCCCGCCACCTCACCTTCTTCGAGATGCTCGGCAACTGGAGCTTCGGCGACTACTTCAAGGCGGAGTCGATCCCCTGGGGCTGGGAGCTCTCGACCCAGGGGTTCGGGATGGATCCGGAGCGGATCTGGGTCACCGTCTTCGGCGGCGACGAGGAGCTCGGGCTCGGGCCCGACGAGGAGGCGATCGAGATCTGGCGCGGGGTCGGGGTCGCCGACGAGCGGATCGTCCAGCTCGGCCGCGCGGACAACTTCTGGCAGGCCGGCCCGACCGGCCCCTGCGGCCCCTGTTCGGAGCTCTACCTGGACCGTGGGGAGGAATTCGGCGCCGACGGCGAGCGGCCCGGCGACGACACCGACCGCTTCCTCGAGTTCTGGAACCACGTCTTCATGAGCTACGACCTGGCCGAGGACGGCTCGCTGACGGAGCTGCCGATGCGCAACATCGACACCGGCATGGGGCTGGACCGGATGGCGGCGATCCTCCAGGACGTCCCGTCCGTCTACGAGACCGACCACGTGTGGCCGCTGGTCGAGCTCGCCGAGGAGCTCTCCGGCCATCGCTACGACGAGGGCGGCGCGATCACCCGGGCGATGCGGATCGTCGCCGACCACTCGCGCGGCGCCGCCTTCCTGATCGCCGACGGCGTCGTCCCCTCGAACGAGGACCGCGGCTACATCCTGCGCCGGATCATGCGGCGGGCGATCCAGCAGGGCCGCACGCTCGGGCTCGAGGCGCCCTGGCTCGGGCGCTTCGCCGCGCGCACGATCGAGCTGATGGCGGACGCCTACCCGGAGCTGCAGGCCCAGCGCGAGACGATCGCCCGCTGGGTCGGCGACGAGGAGGAGAGCTTCGGCCGCACCCTGGAGCGCGGCACCGAGCTGCTGGAGCGGCTGGTCGCCGAGGCGCAGGAGGCCGGGACCTCCTGGATCGACGCCGCCGACGCCTTCAAGCTGCACGACACCTACGGCTTCCCCTACGACCTGACCAAGGAGCTGGTCGCCGAACGCGACCTCGCCGTCGACGACTCCGGCTTCCAGGAGCTGATGGAGGAGCAGCGCCAGCGCGCCCGCACCGGCGCCGCCACCGCGCACGGCTCCGAGGACAGCCATGACAGGGTGATCGCCTTCGCCGGCGCCGCCCCGCCGACCCGCTTCGTCGGCTACGAGACGCTCACCGCCACCACCGGCCTGGCGGCCGTGCAGGGGGACGACGGCCGCGCCCTGGTCAAGCTCGAGGAGAGCCCCTTCTACGCCGAGGGCGGCGGCCAGGTCGCCGACTCGGGCGTGCTGCGCTGGGCGACGGGGGAGGAGGCCGACGTGGCCGACGTCTACCGCGTGGGGGAAGACCAGGTCCTCGAGGTCGTCGCCCGCCGCCCGCGGACGGGCGAGGACGGGCGCGAGGCTGGCGGTGACGACGAGCGCGCCCGTCTGGGGGCGGAGGAGGCGGCGGTCGATGCTCTCGTGGATCGCGAGGCGAGGCACGCGACGATGCGCAACCACACCGCCACCCACCTCCTGCACGCGGCGCTGCGGGAGCGGCTCGGCAGCCACGTCCACCAGGCCGGCTCCGCCGTCCGGCCCGACAAGCTGCGCTTCGACTTCGCCCACGGCCAGGGCCTAAGCGCGGAGGATCTGCGCGCGGTCGAGGACCGGGTCAACGGGTGGATCAAGGCGAGCCGCCCCGTTCGCTGGCTGGAGATGGAGCGGGCCGAGGCCGAGCGGCTCGGGGCGATGGCCCTGTTCGGCGAGAAATACGGCGAGTGGGTGCGGGTGGTCGAGGTCGACGACGTCTCCCGTGAGCTCTGCGGCGGCACCCACGTCGCCAACACCGCCGAGGTCGGCATCTTCAAGATCGTCTCCGAGGGCTCCAGCGCCGCCAACGTGCGCCGGGTCGAGGCGATCACCGGCCCGGCGGCGATCGACTGGTTCCGCGAGCGCGAGTCGCAGCTGCAGGAGGCCGGCGAGCTGCTCGGCAACCCCCAGGACCCGCTCGGCGGCGCCCGCCGCGCCGCGGCCCAGCTGCGCGAGGCCAGCGCCAGCGCCGAGCGCTCGCAGGCGGAGGCGATCGGCTCCGAGGCCGACCGGCTGGCCGAGGCGGGCACCGAGCTCGCCGCGGGCGCGGGCTCGATCTGCCTCGTCGTCGAGCGGGCGGGCCTGGCCAACCCGAAGCAGCTGCTCGACCTCGCCAACCGGATCCAGTCCAAGCTCGGCCGCCCGTCGGCGATCGTGCTCGGCGGCGCCGAGGGCGGGAAGGTCGGGCTGGTCGCGCTCTTCTCGAAGGAGGCGGTCGGCCAGGGGCTGGCGGCGGGGAAGACGATCGGCGAGACGGCGGCGATCGTCGGCGGCGGCGGCGGCGGTCGCGACGACATGGCCCAGGCCGGCGGCCGCGACCCGGCCAAGCTCGACGAGGCCCTGGCGAGCGCCCGCGCCGCGATCGAGCGGGAGCTGAGCTAGCCCCTTGCGCGTGCTCGCCCTCGACCACGGCACCGCGCGCATCGGCTGCGCGATCTCCGACCCGACCGGGACCCTGGCGACGCCGCTGCCGGTGATCGAACCGCCGGAGGCGAAGCTGGTCGCCGAGATCGTCGCCGAGCACGGGGTCGAGCGCGTCGTCGTCGGCCTGCCGCTGCACCTGAGCGGGGCGGAGGGGAGCCAGGCGGCCCTGGCCCGCGGCTTTGGCGCCGAGCTGGAAGCCATGCTCTCGATCCCCGTGGAGACCTACGACGAGCGCCTGACGACGCGGATGGCGGAGATGAGCCGGCGGGCGGGCGCGAGTGCCGCCCCGGACTCGCTCGCCGCCGCGCACCTGCTGGAGGCCTACCTGGCCGGCGCCGCCGTGGTCGAGGAGCTGGCCCGCGAGATGAGGGAGCCGGGCGATGAGTGACGACTGGCTCGGCGGCGACCCCTTCGCCGATCCCCAGGACCCGGCGGCGCGCGGGCGCGAGCAGCGCCGGCTCGAGCGCGAAGAGAAGCGCCGGGCCCGCGAGGCCAAGCAGGAGGCGAAGCGGACCCCGCCGCCCGCCCCGGAGCCGCCGGCCAGCGACCCCGAGCCGCCGCCCGCGGCCAGGCCGGAGCCGCCGCCGCGCACGCCCGAGCAGGAGTTCTGGGACGAGCCGGCGGACGAGCCGGAGCCGGTGGGGGCGGAGGTCGCGGAGCCGGTGGCGGCGACCGCTGCCGCCGCCGAGGCCCAGCGAGCCTGGAGCGAGCCGCGCCCGCCGGCAGCGGAGCTTGCGGACGAGGGGCTGCCGCCGGAGCGGACCCCGGCCGGACGCGGGTCGGGTCGCGGCGATCGCGGCTCCGGCGGCGGGGTACTGGGCGCCCTGCGCCGCCACCCGTTCCGGCTCGCCGGCGCGATCCTCGCCCTGGTCGTCGTCTGGTTCCTCTGGTCGCTGTTCCAGCCCTTCCACGGCGACGGCTCCGGCCGGGTCGAGGTGACGATCCCCAAGGGCGCGAGCGTCAGCGAAGTCGGCGACATCCTCGGCAACAAGGGGGTGATCGACAGCGCCACCTTCTTCCAGATCAGGGCCACGGTCGAGGGCAAGCGCTCCGATCTCTACCCAGGCCACTACACGCTGGCCCACGGGATGAGCTACGGCGCCGCGCTCGACGCCCTCTCGAAGCCGCCGGTGAAGCGGATCACCACGGTGACGATCCCCGAGGGCTACAGCCGCTCGCAGGCGGCGCAGCTGGTCGAGGAAGACGGGCTGGCGGGCGACTACACGAAGGAGACGGTGCGCTCGAAGTACCTGAACCCGGCCCAGTACGGCAGCAAGGGCGCCAAGGACCTCGAGGGCTTCCTCTTTCCGGACACCTTCGAACTGAAGCCGGGGGCGCCGGCGGCCGACCTCGTCCAGCTGCAGCTGCAGGACTTCAAGCGGCGGATCAAGGGCGTCGACATGTCCTACGCCAAGTCCAAGAACCTGACCGTCTTCGACGTCCTCACGATCGCCTCGATGATCGAGCGCGAGGCCGGCGTGCCGGGTCAGCGCAAGCTGGTCGCGGCGGTGATCTACAACCGCCTGCACGAAGGGATGCCGCTGGGCATAGACGCGACGATCCGCTTCGCCACCGGCAACTACAGCGAGCCGCTGACCGAATCCCAGCTCGCCGTCGACTCGCCGTACAACACCCGCACCAACGCCGGCCTGCCGCCGGGGCCGATCAACAGCCCCGGGATCGAAGCGATCGAAGCGGCGGCGCACCCGTCCAAGGCCAAGTACCTCTTCTACGTGAACAAGCCGAACACGTGCGGCGAGCTCGCCTTCTCCAAGACCGAAGCCGAATTCGAAGCCGACGTCGCCAAGTACGAAGCGGCGCGCGAAGCCAACGGCGGCAACGAGCCGTCCAGCTGCGGCGAATAGATGCCGCGGCTGGCGGTCATCGGCCACCCCGTCGCCCACTCGCGCTCGCCGGCGATGCAGAACGCGGCCCTGCGGGCGCTGGGGCTGGGGGAGGAGTGGAGCTACGAGGCGATCGACGTCGCCCCCGAGGCCTTCGCGGAGCTGGTGCGGGCGCTGCCGGCCGAGGGCTTCGCCGGGGTCAACGTCACCGTGCCCCACAAGACCGCCGCCTTCGCCCTCGCCGACGCCTCCAGCGAGGGCGCGCAGCGGATCGGCGCCGCCAACACGCTGGTCTTCGAGGCCGGCCAGGTGCAGGCCCACAACACCGACGCCGGCGGTCTGATCGCCTCGCTGCCGCGCTCGCCCCGCGGTGCCCGCACCCTCGTCCTCGGGGCCGGCGGCGCGGCCCGGGCGGCGGCCTGGGCGCTGCGGGCCGAAGGCGCGGCGGTCGACATCTGGAACCGCACCGAGGCGCGCGCCCAGCAGATCCACCTCGAGCTGGGCGGTCCCGACCAGGCGCGGGAGGCGGTCGACATCGAGGTGCGGGACCTGCGCGCGGTGGTCGAGTTCGACCAGAGCGACTACGAGCTGATCGTCAACACCACCGCGGTCGGCCTGCACGGCGAGGACCCCTTCGTCGAGCTGCCGCTGCGTCGCGACGGCTTCGGCCCGGGCGCGGTGGTCGTCGACATGGTCTACGGCGAGGGGCCGAGCACGCTGCTGCGGGCGGCGGCGGCAGCCGGGGCGACGGCGGTCGACGGGATCGAGATCCTGGTCCAGCAGGGCGCCCTCTCGCTGCGGATCTGGACCGGCCTCGAGCCTCCGCTCGACGTCATGCGCGCCGCCGCTCACGGGATCTAGCCCGCGTTGACAGGGACGTCCCCCTATGGGAACCGAGCTGTTTTTGACAAGTTTGTTTGAGGTGACTATTTTCTATTTCAAAATTTAAGTTCTTATTTTGAAAGGGAAATAACTTGTCGCCCAAAAGCAAAGATCAAGGGCTGGGTCTCGACCTGATTGAACCGAGCGGCTACGCCAGCCACGACGAGTACTTCGCGCGCAGCTTCGTCCAGGGGGGGAGAAGGGTGTACTCGGTCGACCTCTCGGTTCCGCAGTTGGCCGCGACCCTGCCGGAACCCGATCCCAATCATCCCCAGGAGGGGAACCGGCGGATCAACCCCGCCCACGCGAGAGGGTTCGCCGAATATGTGCAGGAGCGACGGGATTGGGTCTGTCCCTCCCTGCTGCTCAGGGCACCGGACGATGAGTTCGAGTTCCAGCTGAAAAAAGAGATCGGCGGCACCGACCTGGGGATTCTGGCCATCCCCCGCCTGGCGCGCAACTCGCTGCAGATCCTGGACGGACAGCACCGGATCCTGGGCTTTCACATCGCCTGGCGCTCGATCTCGGAAACTCTGCAGCACGATCGCGAGGCGGTCGCGATCGCCCGGCGCGGCAGCTCCGCGCGCAAGATTCAGAGCGCAGAGAAGGCACTGCAGGCGACCCTCGATCTGCGCGGCCGTCTGGACAGCGAGCGCGTCTCGGTCGACATCGTGATCGTCGACGACCCGGTCGCCTACAAACAGGTCTTCGTCGACATCGCCGACAACGCCAAGGGCGTGACCCGGACCCTCAGCACCCGTTTCGATCGCCGCAAGGTCGTCAACCGGGCCCTGCCGCTGGTCGCCGAGCACCCCCTGGTCAAGGACCGGATCGAGGAGGAATCGGACCGCCTCGCGAGCACCAACGGAAACCTGTTGACCGCCAAGCATCTCGCGGACGTCATTCGCACCGTCCAGGTTGGCGTCGCCAGGCGGATCTCGAAACAACTGGAGGCCGAGCTCGACGAGCGGATCGTCGCCAAGGACGCCCACCGCTTCCTCGACCTGCTCGTGGATGCGTTCCCGGAGCTGGCGGCGGTCCGCGACGACGAGCTGTCCCCGCAGCAGCTGCGGCGGACCAGCCTGCTGGGATCGGCGACCATGCTGCGGGTGTTGGCCGGGGCCTACCACGACCTCACCGTGCCGGGCTCCGACTCGATGAGCGAGGCGGAGGTGATCGGGTACTTCCACAAGCTCGGCGCTCACCTGAGGGCTCCGATCGCCGCCGGCAGCGCCTGGCGCGAAACCGGCGTCTTCGTGGACAGCGGCATGGCGCCGCAGGCAAGCCAGGGCGACGTGCGCAAGCTGACGAGCGAGATCGTCCGCTGGGGGAGGAAACCGCCGCGCTGGCTGAGCGGGAAGGGCCGGGCGGCCAAAAAATAGGGCGCCGCGAGGGCGATGGCCCGGTGGGCGCGGTCCCGCCGGTCACCGCGCCTATAGCCTTGGCGGGCGATGACGACGTTCCGATTCACCACCGCGGGCGAGTCGCACGGGCCGGGGCTCGTGGCGATCGTCGAGGGCATGCCGGCCGGCCTCGAGCTCGACCGCGAGGCACTCGACCGCGACATGGCCCGGCGCCAGCTCGGGCACGGCCGCGGCGGTCGCATGCGGATCGAGACCGACACCGCCGACGTCCGCTCCGGGGTGCGCCACGGACGCACCCTCGGCAGCCCGATCGCGATCCTCGTCGCCAACCGCGACTACGCCAACTGGGAGGAGCGGATGAACCCCTGGCCGGTCGAGGGGTTCGAGCCGGACGCGGTGCACCTGCCCCGCCCCGGTCACGCCGACCTCGTCGGCGCCCAGAAATACGGCCATGACGACGTCCGCAACGTGCTCGAGCGCGCAAGCGCCCGCGAGACCGCCGCCCGCGTCGCCGCCGGCACGATCGCCCGTGGCTTCCTCGCCGCGCTCGGGGTCGAGGTCCACAGCCACGTCACCCAGATCGCCTCGGTCAGGGCGGCCGAGCGAGAAGACCTGACGCCGGCCGACTTCGCCGCCGTCGACGACGACCCGGTGCGCTGCCTCGACCCCGAGGCCAGCAAGGAGATGGTGGCCGAGATCAACCGCCTGCGGAAGGCGAACGAGAGCCTCGGCGGCACCTTCGAGGTGCGCGTCTTCGGCCTCGTCCCCGGCCTCGGCTCCCACGTCTCCTGGGAGGACCGCCTCGACGGACGCCTCGCCGGCGCCGTCGCCTCGATCCAGTCGGTCAAGGGCGTCGCGATCGGCGAAGCCTGGGACGTCGCCGGCCGCTCCGGCTCGGAGGCGCACGACGAGATCTTCTGGTCCGAGAAGGACGGCTACTTCCGCGAGACCAACCACGCCGGCGGCCTTGAGGGCGGGATGACCAACGGGCAGCCGCTCTCGGTGCGGGCCGCGATCAAGCCGATCTCGACCCTGACCAAGCCGCTGCGCTCGGTCGACACCGAGACCAAGCAGCCGGCGCAGGCGCTGCGAGAGCGCACCGACTCGACCGTCGTCCCCGCCGCCGCCGTCGTCGCCGAGGCGATGGTCGCCCTGACGCTCGCGCGCTGCTACCGCGAGAAGTTCGGCGGCGACCACATCGACGACGTCCTCGCCGCACTCGACGCCTACAAGCGGCGCATCGACTTCCGGGGGTGAGCCGGTGAGCGAGCCGGCGCTGGTCTTCATCGGCTTCATGGGCGCGGGCAAGAGCACGGCGCTGGCCGCCGCCCGCGAGGCGGGGCTGGCGACGACCGAGATCGACGAGCTGATGGAGGCCGAGCTGGGGATGCCGATCGCCGCGGCCTTCGAGCGCCACGGCGAGGAGGGCTTCCGCGAGCGCGAGGCGGAGGTCGTCGGGGCGCTGCTGGAGGGGGCCGACGGCGGCGCGGTCGCGCTCGGCGGCGGCAGCGTCCTCAGCGAGCGCATCCGCGCCGCGCTCGAGCGCCACGTCGTCGTCTGGCTCCAGGTCGACGCCCGCGAGTCCTGGCGCCGGATCGCCCACAGCGACCGCCCGCTCGCGACCAGCGCCGAGGACGTCGCCCGCCTGATGGCGGTGCGCGAACCGCTCTACGAGGAGCTCGCCGACGCGATCGTCCCGGTCGGCGACCGCGGCATCGTCGCCCGGGCCCTGCCCTCGCTGCGGGCCCTGCTGGAGCTGCCGGGCGGGACGAAGCTGCTGTGGGCGACCAGCGCCTCCGGGGAGTACCCGATCTACGTCGGCTTCGGGCTGCTGGACTCGCTGCGCGAGGCGGACCGATACGGCAGCGGGTCCAGGCAGCGCTGGTGGCCCCTGGAGGGCCGCCGCTTCTGCGTCTCCGACGAGACCGTGATGCCGCTTTACTCGGGTCGGCTGGAGCCGCTGGCGGGTCGGGTCGAGATGCCGCCCGGCGAGGGCGCAAAGAGCATGGCGACCGCCGCCGAGGTCCTGGAAGGTCTGGCCGGTCTGGAGATGACCCGCGAAGACCACGTCGTCGCGCTCGGCGGCGGCGTCGTCGGCGACCTCGCCGGCCTCTGCGCCCACCTCTACCAGCGCGGGGTGCCGGTGGTCCAGGTGCCGACCACCCTGGTCGCCCAGGTCGACTCGGCCTACGGCGGCAAGACCGGGGTCGACCTGCCGCAGGGCAAGAACTACGCCGGCGCCTACCAGCTGCCGGCCGCCGTGATCTCCGACACCGAGACCCTGCTGTCGCTGCCGCTGGGCGAGTCCGAGGCGGGCTTCGTCGAGGTCCTGAAGACCGGCCTGCTGGCCGGCGGCAAGCTCTGGGAGCAGGTCCGCTCGGATGCGAGCACGCGTGAGGAGATCGTCTTCGCCTGCGCCCGCTACAAGTGCGAGGTCGTCGCCGCGGACGAGCGCGACGGCGGGCTGCGGCACGTGCTCAACCTCGGCCACACGGTCGGCCACGCGCTCGAGGCCGCCACCGGCTACGAGCGCTACCGCCACGGCGAGGCCGTCGGCCTCGGCCTCCTGGCCGCGCTCTCGCTGTCGGAGGCGCCGGCGCTGCGCGACGAGGTCGAGGAGCTTTTGGTCCAGCACCATCTGCCGGTGCGGATCGACGCCTGGATCCCGGTCGAGGCGATCGTCGAGGCCCTGCAGCGCGACAAGAAGCGGACCGCGGCCGGGGTCGGGTTCGTGCTGCTGTCCGAGCCGGGTGAGCCCCGGACCGGGCAGATCGTCAACCCCGCTAGGGTCCGGGCGGTCGTGGAGGAGATGCGCCGATGACGATCACCCGCAACCGCGTCGCCGTCCTGCACGGGGTCAACTTCGACATCCTCGAGCGCCGCGATCCCGAGTTCTACGGCGGTAGGTCGCTGAGCGAGCTCGAGCACGAGATCGAGGGCTGGGCGCGCGGGCTCGGACTCGAACCGCTCTTCTTCCAGACCAACCACGAGGGCGAGTTCGTCGAGTACCTGCATCGGCTGCCCGACCTCGCCGACTCGGCGATCGTCAACGCCGGCGCCTGGAGCCACTACAGCCGCGCGATCGCCGACGCCCTCGACGTCGCCCGCCTGCCGTCGGTCGAGGTCCATCTCTCCGACGTCGAGAACCGGGACGGCTGGCGCCGCGAGTCGGTCTTCGAGGGCCTGGTCCTGGCGAAGATCTCCGGCAAGGGCGCCGAGGGCTACCGCGAGGCGCTGGGGCTGCTGGCCGGCGAGCTCGGCGCCGACTCCTGATGCGCGGCCGCGGCGACCGCCTCGAGCAGCTGCTGGCCGAGCGCGAGCTGGACCGGATCCTGGTCACCGACCTGACCAACGTCCGCTACCTGACCGGCTTCACCGGCACCAACGGGGCCTGTGTCTGCGGCCCCGGGCTGCGCCTCTTCTTCACCGACTTCCGCTACACCGAGCGGGCCGAGACCGAGGTCGAGGGCTGGGAGCCGATCACCGTCGCCGGCGACTGGCTCGGCGCGATCGCCGAGCGGCTCGAGGGCAGGGTCGGGTTCGAGGACGACCACATGGCCGTGCGGGTGCTGGAGAAACTGAAGGAGAAACTGCCCGAGGGCGCCGAGTCGGTCGCCGCCGGCGGCAGTGTCGAGCAGCTGCGCCGGGTCAAGGACGAGGCGGAGCTGGCCGCGATCGCCGCCGCCTCGGAGCTGGCCGACGAGGTCTGGAGCTGGAGCATCGAGCGCGGCCTGGCCGGCCGCAGCGAGCGCGACGTCGCCCGCGCCGCCGAAGCCCGCATCCGCGAGCTCGGCGGCGACCCCTCGTTCCCGGCCATAGTCGCCGCCGGCCCCAACGGCGCCCTGCCGCACGCGGAGCCCGGCGAGCGCGAGATCGGCCGCGGCGAGCTGGTCGTCTTCGACATGGGGGCGAAGCTCGACGGCTACTGCTCCGACGGGACCCGCACCTACGCGACCGGCGACCCCGGCGAGGAGGCCCGCGGCGTCTACGAGGTCGTGCGCGAGGCCCAGGCGGCGTCGCTGGAGGCGATCGCCGCCGGGGTCACCGGCGAGGACGTCGACACGGTCGCCCGCAAGGTGATCGACGCCGCCGGCCACGGCGACCGTTTCGGCCACGGCCTCGGCCACGGCGTCGGCCTCGAGGTCCACGAGGGCCCCCGCCTCTCGCTCAAATCCGACGACGTCCTCGCCCCGGGAGAAGTCGTCACCGTCGAGCCGGGGATCTACCTGCCGGGCAGGCTGGGAGTGAGGATCGAGGACCTCGTCGTCGTCACCGCGGACGGTCTGCGGAACCTGAGCTCGTTGCCGAAAGAGCTGACGATCGTCGGGTAGGAGCTCGGCTGCGCACTTCCGCTTCCGCCTCCAGCCCCGGCGGCCAGAGCGCTACCTGCTGAGGTCTATGTCCGCCTTGAGCCGCCCGGCGAACGCCGCCAGCAGCTGCACCGTCGCCTCCACGTCCCGCAGGTCGACCAGCTCCACCGGCGAGTGCATGTAGCGGAGGGGGATCGAGACGACGCCGGTGGGGATGCCGGCGCGGGAGATCTGGAGGACGTCGGCGTCGGTGCTGGTGCCGCGGCCGCTGGCGCTGATCGAGTGCTCGATGCCCTCGGCCTCGGCGGTCTCGACCAGCAGCTCGAAGACCTTGGGGGAGAGGGTGGAGCCGCGGCCGATCACCGGGCCGGAGCCGAGCGGGCTGCTGCCGAGCTCCTTCTCGTCGACGCCGGGGGCGTCGGTGGCGTGGGTGACGTCGACCGCGATCGCGAGGTCCGGGCGGAGCTCGAAGGCGGCCGTGCGGGCGCCGAAGAGCCCGATCTCCTCCTGCACCGCGGCGACCGCGGCGAAAGAGCCCTCGCCCGGGCCGTCGCCCTCGTGGCAGCGGCGCAGGCTCTCCAGCGCCACGTAGGCGCCGAGGCGGTTGTCCATCGAGCGCGAGACGAGGCGCTCGCCGGCGAGGTGCTGCGGCTCGGCGGCGATCACGACCGGGTCGCCGACCCGGACCAGGCCTTCGGCCTCCTCGCCGTCGGCGGCGCCGATGTCGATGTGCAGGCCCTTCAGCTCGACCACCTTCTTGCGCTGGTCGGCCTCGAGCAGGTGGATCGGCTTGCGGCCGACGACGCCGGGGACGAGGCCGTCC
>Ga0157375_10003528_pt1 | contig 13570 bp, 11 predicted proteins | sample M35metaG_FD_115311 | JGI IMG/M metagenome (GOLD analysis project Ga0157375, IMG submission 115311) | Miscanthus rhizosphere microbial communities from Kellogg Biological Station, Michigan, USA - M3-5 metaG | ecosystem: Host-associated > Plants > Roots > Rhizosphere > Soil | place: USA: Michigan...
CGCAAGCACCGGCGCTCGCTTGTTTTCAAGATCACTGCCGAACGCGTCCTCCACGATTTCGATGGCCTGCTCGAGTTGCCGCGCGGTAAGTTCGGCAGCGGCGCGCATCCGCTCGTCGTTGTGACTCATTTTGCTGCCCTTGGGTTGGATAGGCGCAGTCAGTGTGCATGCATCTGGGGAGGTCCGACAACACCCATGAACAGGGGTCAGGAGAGCGCTGGTTCCGGGCCAAGCCGACATCGCTCCAGATCAAGACTCGCGCCCTGGTGAAGCTGAACGACCCTGCGCTGTAAGCCGCGACGAGGCGTGCCGCGGACCAGCCGCCTTCGCGCCGCTCTCAAGACCCCAACGCCCGGTACGCCTGCCTATGGAACTCGTAAGCGTAGGGGTTGCCGAAGCCGAAGTAGCGTTGCGTCATCAGAACGGCCGCCGTCCCCAAACGCGGGTTGATCCACCAGAGCGTTCCTGCCAGGCCGCCCCAACTCACTTCGCCTGCCACTGCTTCCGGCAGACCCGGATCACTGCTGACCCGAACCGAAGAGCCCAATCCAAAACGCCACCCGGGCTGCTTCGGCACGTTCGGAAATCGTACGCACAGGCCGTCGGGCAATTGGTTGCTGAACATCAGCTCCAGCGTGGCCGGCTTGAGCAGCGTGGCGCCGCCCGGAATCAGGCTCTGGATCAGGCGAACCGAGTCGTCCAGCGTGCTGACCAGCCCGCCGCCGCCGGATTGACGCGGCAACTTGTGCAGGTAAGCGCCGGGATACGGTTTGTCGTCCACGCGAACCAGGCCCGGCTTGGTCGGGTCGAGCAGATCGACGCCCATGTAGAGCGCGCAAAGTCGGTCACGCTTGTCGGGCGGGACCCAGAAGTCGGTGTCCTTCATGCCGAGGGGCTCGAATATCCGCCGCGCCAGGAAGGTGCCGAACGACTCGCCGCTGACGACTTCGACAACCCGTCCCAGCACATCGGATGCCACCGAATACTCCCACTGGGTACCGGGGTGGAACGACAACGGGAGCGGCGCCAGCGCCTTCATCATTCCCGCCAGGTCTTCGGTCGGATTGAGTACGGCCGCCTTGTTGTAGGCCTGGAACTGGAGCGAGCCAGGATCGAAGACACCGTAAGACAGCCCCGATGTATGCGTCATCAGGTGCTTCAACGTGATCGGGGACATTGCTGGCTCGGTGTCTTCGATACTCTGCGCACCCGCGCGCAATACCCGTCGCGCACCAAGTTCAGGAAGGTAGGTCTCGACCCGGTCATCCAGCCGAATACGACCCTCTTCGACGAGCAGCATGACCGCGCAAGCGGTCACCAGCTTCGTGCTGGAGAACATGCGGAAGATGTGATCCTCCCGCAGTGCTTCGCCTCTCTCGCGGTCGGCTTGGCCATAGCAAAAGCGATCGACCACCTCGCGCCCGCGTAGTAGAGCTGTAGAAAGCCCGGCAGGAATTGCTGATCCACCTGAGCTCGCATCGCGGCGTGCAGCGCATCAAAGTCGGGACCGTTCATTGACTTCCCTTTTGAGGTCGGTAGGACTAGGCAAAAACCAAAAGCCACTTCGCGCAGTCCGGGAGCGAGGATCCACGGACGTGCTGAGGACGAGCAGGATGTATCAGCGCAACCGCCGGCCATGACCGCGAGTGTCCACGAACCGGATCGAGCCTGCCGACGTTCTGGCCTTGGGTACGAGCAGTCGACCATCGCCGCCTAGCGCTGGCTTCCGCTGCCAAGCAAACCGCGCCTCGACACACGGGTGATCGAGCGTCGACGCGGCGCCGCGACCGCGCGAGGAGTGCCGAGTCACCAACTGGCGGCCATCAGCGACCTGCGCATGGAGCCGTACGAGCGAGGTGCAGAGGAAGGAAGGCGAGGCGACGAAGTTCTTCGCCCAGCAGATGTGGCTCCTTGTTCCGATCCAGGGCCAGGTCACGGAATTCTTCTCCGACTTCGCGGACTTCCCGTACCAGGACGGCAGCTCGCTGAATGCCGGCAACATCAACTACACCCTGCTCAAGCGGACCGAGGCGCTCGAGCGGTTCAAGCAGCCCGAGGTGATGCGGACACCGGGCTGAGGCGTTGGCTCGCTACGAGGCGATCGGCACCTCGTCCGGCCTGGCGTGGCCAGCGCGGCTGGCCCATAGACAGGCCGCAAAGATGACGATCCCGCCGAGCCACACCTGCGGCCTGACCGCCTGATCGAAAAGCAGCCAGCCGAACGCCGCCGCCCAGGGCAGGGCGGTGAATTCCAGTACCCCGAGTGCCTGCGCTTCGGCATTGGCATAGGCGCGGGCAAGAAGCTGGACGCCGAGGTTGCCCAACAGGCCGGCGAGCGCCGCCAGGCCCAGTGCGCCCCAGGACGGAAGTGGCGCGTTCACGCCCGCCGGCATCAAGAGCAACATCGGAATGAACGCGCCGGTCAGAGTCAACAAGGTCGAGCCATCACGAGCGGCGCGGGCACGCATCACGATCGCCGCCAGCGAATAGGTCAGAGCTGCGGTGAGAACCGCGGCCAGTCCCAAGGCGCGGTCGCCATCGAAGCGCGGAGCACCCTGAACGGTCAACAGCACCCCGCCGAATCCGACCAGGGCGGCCAGAACCACTGGCCAGCGCATTCTTTCGCCCAGGAGCACGTGCGCCAGCGGGGGGATCAGCAACGGCGACACAAAGGAAAGGGTGATCGCTTCGGCCATGCCCAACTGGGTCAGGGAGTAGAAGAAGAGAAAGGCGGTGACCGCGATCAGGACGCCACGCAACAGGTGGGCAGGAAGCATCGCTCGAGTCAGCACGGGGCGGCCCTGAAACCACCACACGAGCAGCGCAAAGCCAGTGCCGAACACATAGCGGCCAAGCACCGCATAGCCCACGGTGTAGGACAGGCTGAGCGCCGTGACCGTCGCGTCAAGGGCGCAGAGTGCGGCGATGCCGATGGCTGCCTGAACAAACGCGCGGAGCGACTTGGCCGGCAATGGAGGTCCTAGGGCTCAGGGCCGAGACGGCCCGCAATAGTGGGCGGCGCTACTGCCATGATTCCGACGCGGTGTCGATTCCCTTCACCGCCACCTTCCTCTGCGGGCTAACGTCGGCCGTTCGGATCGCGGCGAGATGCGGCGCGCTTGTGCTCCAGCGGACGAAGCGCCTCGCGCATGTCGTGGAATTCGCCCAGGGTCGTGTCGAACTTCTCCGGCTTCGCCGAGCGCTGACCCTCTTCGGGCGAAGGACGCTTGAGGCGACTGCGGACATACAGCGCGAGCAGAACGACGATGACCAGGGACAGGGCGATGAGGGTGGCTGTCACGTGAGCGAAAGGTGAAACGACGCCCGCACTCTAGCTCCAAACCATCGACACCAGATGGCGTGAACGGTCGCCTAGCCGACGTGCTTGCCGAAGTGGAACAGCGAGCGCTCGAGCGCAGTCGCCGCGGCGCCGGCGTTGTACGAGCCGCGCTGATCGCAGTTGAAGCCGTGATTGGCCGCGTAGAGGTGGACCTCGACTTCCGGATGCGCCTGCTCGAACGACTTGACGCTCTCGACCGAGATATGCGCATCCTGGTCGCCGAAATGCGCCATCGTCGGCACCGCGGGCCGGCGCGAAGGCTCGTCCTTGACCGTCATGCCGCCGCCGTAGTACGCGACGGCGGCAGACAGGCCCCGCACCTTTTCGGCTGCACGCCAGACCAGCAGGCCGCCCCAGCAGTAGCCGACGATGCCGACCTTGCCGGCTCGCCCTGCGTAGTCGACCGCGGCCTGGATGTCCTGTAGCACGCCCGGCGCCGGCAGGGCCTCGACCGCCGCCTTCAGGCGCGAGCCGGCGGCCATGTCGTCGGGCGCGTAGCCGAGCTGGATGCCACGCTCGACGCGGTCGAACGTCGCCGGCGCAACGGCGAGGTAGCCGGCCGCCGCATAGCCGTCCGCGACGGCGCGGATGTGCGAATTCACGCCGAAGATCTCCTGCAGCACGACGATGGCGCCCTTCGGTCTGCCGGACGGCTCGGATACATAGGCCGACGCCGCGAAGCCATCGGCAGCGGTGAGGGTGATGGTGGAAGAGGGCATGGCGCGACGCTCCGATGGCAGGGCAGCGGCAATGCGTCGCTGCGATAGGTCAACTTATACCTCGCGTACTTCGTCGCCGCTAACCTTCGTGTCACGCCGGCTCCACCGGTAGAGTGGAGTGCCCGCGTCAATGCAGGAATCGCCATGATCGGCATCCATCCCGACAACCAGGCTCCGGCGCTCAGCGACTACAACGTCTACACCAGCGATCCGGCGCTGCGCCGCGCTGTGGAACGCGCCGGCGCGCGCTGGCGCGACCCCGAGCTGGTGCGCCAAGGGGCTGAATACGGCGCCGAGCCGACGCTTCGCGCGGCCGAGGAGGCGAACCACTTCGAGCCCGAGCTCCACACCCATTCGCCCATCGGCGAGCGCATCGATCAGGTGAGGTTCCATCCTGCCTGGCACGCCATGATGTCGATGGCCCGTCGCAACGGGATCGCCAACCTGCCGTTCTTCGACGACCGGCCCTCGGCGTGGTCGGCCTACGCAGCGTCGCTCTACATGCACAGCCAGATCGAGTCGGGCTCGACCTGCCCGACGACGATGACCAAGGCCTGCATCCCGCTGATGCGGCTGAACGCGCCGCTGTACGGCGTTGCCGGCCCGCTGCTGGCCTCGCTCGAGCATGACGCGCGTGACGTGCCGCTGACGGCGAAGCGCTCGATCACGGTCGGCATGGGCATGACCGAGAAGCAGGGGGGCAGCGACCTGCGCACCAACACCACACGCGCCGTTCCCGCCGGCGAAGGCCCGTGGGGCGCCGAATACCGCCTCACCGGCCACAAGTGGTTCTTCTCGGCACCGATGTGCGACGGTCACCTGGTGCTTGCGAAGCTCGACGAGCGGGGCGCGACCTGCTTCTTCGTCCCCCGCTGGCGGCCTGACGGCAGCAAGAACGCGGTGCATATCCAGCGCCTCAAGGACAAGGTCGGCAACCGCTCGAACAGCAGCAGCGAGGTGGAGTTCGCAGAGGCGACCGGCGTGCTGGTGGGCGAGGAGGGCCGCGGCATCTCCACCATCATCGAGATGGCCACCTACACCCGGCTCGACTGCGCGCTGTCCAGCGCGGGCTTCATCCGTCAGGCGTTCGCGCAGGCGCTGCACTACACGCGCAACCGCTACGCCTTCGGCAAGGCGCTGGCCGATCAGCCGGTGATGACCGAGCTCCTGGCCGACATGGCGCTCGAATCGGAAGCCGCCACCCTCCTGGCGATGGACTTGGCCGCCCGCTTCGGCTCGCCAGACGCCGCGGACGCCGCCTGGCGCCGCGTGATGACGCCGGTCGCCAAGTTCTGGAACTGCAAACGCGCCGTCGGTCTCACCGGCGAAGCCATGGAGGTGTTCGGTGGCAACGGGTATGTCGAGACCGGCCCGATGGGGCGCTTGTTCCGCGAAGCCCCGGTGAACTCGATCTGGGAGGGATCGGGCAACGTGATGTGCCTGGACGTGCTGCGCGCGATCTCGCGCCACCCCGGCGATGCTCAGCTGGTGCTCGACCGCTTGCGCGACGTGGCCACGCAAGCGCCCGCCGTGCTGTCCCAGGTCGACAAGCTGCGCGACGCCATCAGCCAACCTCCCGAAGCGCTGGAACGCGAAGCCCGACGCTTCACGCAGCGCTTGGCGCTGGTCAGCCAGGCCTGCCTGATGCTTCAGCACGCCGGCGCAGATGCCTCGGCCGCTTTTGTCGGCAGCCGCTTCGACCCCGATTGGGGTCCGGTCATCGGCATCAGCGCCGGCACGAGGGACCCGGCCGCCCTGCTGCGCGCGGCCTGGGCATAGGAAAGGCACGGCGCGCCTAGAGTGTCGCCAGCCGCCCGCCGTCGACCAGCAATCCCGTCCCGGTGACGAACGCCGCGTCGTCCGACGCGAGATAGGCGATCGCCCTGGCGACGTCTTCCGGCTGGCCGACGTCGCCGGGCGCGAGCTGCTCGACGCCCGACTTGACCTGGGGGTTCGCGCGCAGCATCGGCGTTTCGATCGCGCCCGGCAGCACGGCGTTGACACGGATCCCCTTCGGCCTTCCCTCGATCGCGGCCGAACGCGTGAGCGAGACGAGCGCCGCCTTGGCCGCGGCATACGCCGAGACAAGCGCCGTGGTCTCGACTGCATGGATGCTCGCCACGTTGACGATCGCCGCGCCCGGGCCGCAGCACAGGAAGGCCTGCTTGATGAACCAGAACGCGCCGAACAGATCGACGCGCATCACCCCGAGCAGGTCGGCTTCGCTGTGCGTTTCGATCGCCTTGAAGATCATCTTCCCGGCGTTGTTGACGACGATGTCGAGTCGCCCGTGACGGTCGAATGCTGCGTCGACGACGCGGACGACGTCCGCCTCGTCGCCGACGTCGCAGCGCAGCGCGAGCGCCTCGCTGCCGCCGGCGCGCAGCTCGCTCTCGACGGCTCGTCCGCGCGCCTCGTCGTACTCGGCGATCACGACGCGGGCGCCCTCGCTGGCGACGAGGCGCGCGGTCGCGCGGCCGATGCCGCCGCCGGCGCCCGTGACGATCACGACCTTGTCGCGAAACCGCATCGCGCGCTCCTCATGATGGCTGGCCGCCCTGGGTGTTCGACGTGTCGGCGAACCCCGGCGTCGCCGGCCGCTGCTGCTCGTGCCGCTCGTGCGCGGACGCCTGCTGATGCTCGCTCGGCGAGAAGATCGGCAGCCGCAGGCTGACGCTCTGGGTCGGCAGGACGCCGCCCCATTCACGCACGATCTTCTTGTAGGCCTCGCCGACGGGGCGGATGCGCCGGTCGAGGTCGAATAGCCCGAGCGGGTTGACGGTGCCGCTCTTCTCGCGCAACGCGCTGTCCCAGTCGACCTGGTCGGTGAGCGAGTACCAGGTGAAGCCGACCACAGGAACGCCGTCGTTGCGGACGCGCAGCATGTTCGCCCATTCCTTCCACAGCCAGAACACCGCCTCGTCGCCCTTGGCACCTTGGCAGAAGTTGGTCTCGGTGTGCATGACCGGGAGGCGATAGCGGTCGTAGTACTGCCAGGTGATGCCGTCGTAGCCGAAGACCTCGCCCGAGGCCGTCATGTCGCCGTTGGCGTACACGCGGTGCTCGTTGGTGACGTAGTAGTCGTTGCCCATCACGCAGTGCTGCTTCAGGCGCGTGCCGAGGAAGAAGTGATACTCGTCGCGCGTCATGCCGTTGTCGGCGAGGTACTCGTACATCTCCGAGTCGACCCGCTTGCCGTAGTTGAGGTCGAGCGAGAGGAAGCGCCTCGAGTTGGCGACTTCCGCGCGCTTGATCGCGTCGGGGCTGTCGGCGTGGAAGTACTCGCTCGATTCGCTCTGCACGAAGATCGCGTTCGGGCAGGCTTCGAGGATGGCCTGCATCGCCAGCACGTTCGCCTTGACCAGATGCTTCAGCGCCGTGACAAAGGCGCGGTCGCTGTGCAGTTGCTCGTTCCACCAGCCGTAGTAGCCCGAAAACGTTGCGCAGACGAACATCTCGTTGACGGGCGTATAGAGCTGGACCCAGCGGTAGCGCTCGGCAAAGGCGCGCGCATAGTCGGCGAACAGGCGCGGGAAATCGGGGTTCTGGAAGTTGCCGAGCCAGTCGGGAACGCCGAAGTGGCACAGGTCGGCCATCGGCGTGATGTCGCGCCGGAGCAGGTCGCCGAAGGTGAGGTCGGCGAACTCCCAGTCGTACTTGTCCGGGCCGAGCCAGGAGCGGTGCAGCGGCGGGCCGTAGCGGAGCACGCCCACGCCGAGCTCCTCGACGCAGTCGAAGTCGGTGCGCCACTTCTCGTAGTGGCCGCATTTCGCCATTTCGTCGACCCGATGGGCGCCGCCGTCGAGCGTCGGATAGCTGTTCTCGATCCCGGTGGCGAACATGAAGGGCGGTATCACGGCGTCGCCTCGGCTGGGATGGCCCGTCGGATGCGGCCATGGAACCGGCGCTCCGGCAACGCTCATGCCCGCACCGAAGCGGTCCCTTGTATGCTCGGCGCCGATGACGGAGCAGCAGCAACTCGAAGCCGCGATCGCCGCCCTGGAGGGTCAACGGTCAACGCTGGGGGATGCGGTGGTCGAATCGCTGCTGGCCGCAGCAAGCGCCAGACTCGCGGGCCTCGCCGCATCGCCGTCGTCGACACCCGCGCAGACGCTCAAGCAAGTCAGCATCCTGTTCATGGACGTGGCCGGCTCCACCGCGCTCTCGCAGCACCTCGACCCCGAGGCGATCAGTGCCGTGCTGGACGACGCCCTCTCGCGTGCGACAACCGTCGTCGTGGCCCACGGCGGCAAGGTGCTGCAGTACGCGGGCGACAACGTCCTGGCGGCCTTTGGGGCCTCCGAAGCGCGCGAAGACGATGTCGAGCGCGCCGTGCGCTGCGGCCTGGCGCTGCTCGAGCTCGGCAAGGTCCTCGGCGCCGAAGTGCGGTCGGCGCATGGTCGCGACGGCTTCAATGTCCGCGTCGGCATTCACACCGGCGACGTCCTGCTGGGCGGTGGCGTCGATGCCGACGGCAGCATTCGGGGGATCGCGGTGAACATCGCCGCCCGCCTGGAGCAGACCGCCCCCGCCGGGGCCTTGCGCATCAGCCACGATGCCTACGCCCAGGTGCGCGGCCTGTTCGAGGTCGAGCGTCAGGAGCCGATGGCGGTCAAGGGCGTCGACGAGCCGATCCAGAGCTACCTCGTGCTGCACGCCAAGGCCAAGCGATTTCACCTCGGCAGCCGCGGCATCGAAGGCGTGGCGACACGGATGATCGGCCGCGATGCCGAGCTCGAGGCGCTGCAAGCTGCGCTCAGGCAGCTGTTCAGCGATCGCAAGCTCGCCGCCGTCACGGTCGTGGCCGATGCCGGCATCGGCAAGAGCCGGTTGCTCTACGAGTTCGCGGCCTGGAGCGACGCGCGTCCCGAGAGCTTCTACCTGTTCCGCGGCCGCGCCACGCCGCAGACCGAAGGCCAGCCGTTCGGCCTCCTGCGCGACATCCTCGCGTGGCGCTTCCAGATCGCCGACGACGACAGCATCGAGGTGGCGAGGCGGAAGCTCGAGGACGGGATGCTCGCGCTGTTCCTCGACGAAGACGGCACCGACTCGTCGCAAGGCCATGCCCACTTGCTCGGCCATCTGATCGGCATCGAGTGGCGCGACAGCCCGCACGTCAGGGGCATCCTCGACGACCCGAAGCAGATCCGCAACCGCGCCTTTCACGCCGCGGCGCAACTGTTTCGCCGCATCGGCATCGCCGACGGAGCCCCCGTCGTCCTCGAGCTCGAGGACCTGCACTGGGCCGACAACGAGAGCCTCGATTTCCTCGCCTACCTGACCGAGGTCGACCGCGACGTGCCGCTGCTGATCGTCGCCTGCAGCCGGCCGACGCTGTTCGAGCGCAGGACGGCCTGGTGTGCGGAGAGCGTGCATCGGCGCTTCGACCTGCAGCCGCTCGGCAAGGACATGAGCCGCCTGCTCGCGGGCGAGCTGTTGAAGAAGCTGCCCGAAGTGCCGGCCGCCCTGCGTGAGCTCGTCATCGGCGGCGCGGAAGGCAACCCCTTCTACATGGAGGAGCTGGTCAAGATGATGATCGACCAGGGCGCGATCGAGACCGGCGAGGCCTGGAAGGTGAACGCCGAGCGGCTGCTGCTCACCAAGGTCCCGCCGACGCTGACCGGTGTCCTGCAAGCCAGGCTGGACGGCCTGCCGGCGCCCGAGCGGCTGACCCTGCAGCAGGCCAGCGTCATCGGGCCGGTGTTCTGGGACCGGGCGCTGAACGCGCTCGACCACAAGGCCCACGACACCTTGCCGGCGTTGGTGCGCCGCGAGCTGGCGCTGCCGCGGCCGGGCTCGAACAGCGACGAGCTGCGCGAGTACGCCTTCAAGCACCAGATCCTGCATCAGGTGACCTATGCGACCGTGCTCAAGCGCACCCGACTCGATCTGCACGGCAAGCTGGCACGCTGGCTCGCCGCGCGAACGGGGCTGCGTGCCAACGACTTTCTGGGTGCCGCGGCCCGGCACTTCGAGCTCGCCGGCGACGAGGCCAACGCCGCCGAATACCACACCCGCGCCGCTGAGCATGCGCGAACGCGGATGGCGCACGACGCCGTGCTCGACCACGTGCGGAGGGCGCTGGTGCTGCTCGAGACGAAGCCCGGGGCCGGTACGCGGCTGCTGCGCTGGCGCCTGCTCGAGGTGAGAGAGGCCACACTCGAAATCCAGGGCGACAGGGCAGGGCAGCGGGCCGACATCGACGCGATGGCGGAGCTGGCCCACGCCGAGCTCGACGACCGCCGCCGCGCACACGCCGCATGGCGCCGCAGCGCATTGGCACAACGGGTCGCGGATCACGCGACGATGGAGGCCGCGGCAAGGCAGGCGGTCGAGTGGGCCAGTCGAGCCGGCGACGCCGAGATCCGGCTGCTGGCGCAACGAATGCTGGCGATGGCGCTGGCATTCCAGGGCCGGCCCGCGGACGCACGCCGCATCGCGCAGGAAACCTTGGCCGAAGCGCGCGCGCTGGCGCTTCCCCGGGTCGAGGGCTCATGCCTAAATGCGCTCGGGGTGATCGCCGGGATGCAGAACGACGAGGTCGGTGCGCTTCAATTCGACCAGCAATCGCTCGCGGCCTATGCGGCTGCCGGCGACCGGCGCAACGAGGCCATCGCGCACGGCAACATCGGCGCCGGCTGGCTCGGGCTGGGCGAGCTGGCGCTCGCTCGTCGAGAACTGGAGGAAGGTCTGCGTCTCATGCGCGCCAACGGCGAGCGCGCGCTCGAGGTCAGCCCGATGTGCGCGCTCGCGACGCTGGCGCTGTGGCAGGGCAACGACGCGCATGCGCTGGTGCAGGCGCGCACGGCGCTGGAAACGGCGGTCGCCGTCGAGGCGCGCGACCAGCAGATCGCTGCCTGGTGCCGGCTGGGCGAAGCCGAGCTGGCGCTCGGCCGGCATGTCGCGGCTGCGCAAGCCTTCGGATCGGCGCATGCCCGTGCGATTCAGATTGCCAGCCCGTATCGGCACGACGCCGCCGCGGGGCTCGCCCGGGTCGCCCTGGCCAAGGGCGACAGCTCGGCCGCGATGCACGCATTGGCGCCGCTGCTGGCGCTGGGCGCGACGACCGGCGCGGTCGAGAACCCGCTCGACGGCGTCGAGTTCCCGCGCCTGGTCGAGTGGACCTGCCATCGCGCGCTGACGAGTGCGGGCGATCAGCGCGCCTCCGGTTGGCTGGCGCGCGCGCACGAGGCGGTGCAGGACCAGGCGGCGGCGATCGACGACGCAGCGCTTCGTCAGGGCTTTCTTCGCAACATCCCGTTCCACCGCGAGATCGTCGCGGCCTGGGCCACGGCGAGCGCAGGCTGAGCTCGCGGACCGGGTCTTGGCGGTAAAGCGTCGGCGCTTGCCGGCGCTTCATGGAATCGCTCGTTCGAGGTGCCGATAATGAGCGGCATGGACGAAGTGTTCGGCCTCTTTCCCACTCCATTCCTGCGCGCGCCCGGCACGCTGAGCCCGCGCCTGGTTGAGCGACTGGTGCAGCATTTCAGCGCGCTCGCGCTGCAGGCCAACAAGGCCTCCGATCAGCTCTCGCACACCGAGATGCTGCGCCCGGGCGACAGTGAGCTGTCCGTGGAAGCGGCGACGCTGATCACAGATCGTCGACATGGGCGCACTCATGTCGGCGAGCGAATCGGCTGGTCGATCAAGGAGATGTGGGTCAATGTCCTGAGCACCGGTGGCGTCCAGGCGATGCACAACCATGCCAACAGCTTCGTCTCGGGCGTCGTTCACGCCGTTGACGACGACGCCGAAGACGTCGGTCGGAAGGCCTGAATTGACGAGGTCGTTGTAGTCCTCGGAAGCAAAGACGAAGCTCAGCCTCAGAAACGAGTCCTGGGGAGCGAACTGGATCCCAGGATCGAAGCATTGGCGGTTCCGAACGGGCTCAGCGTTGAAAACAGCGCGTTCTCCGGTGAGAGGTTGGGTGTCAGCGAGTTGCCGACTCCCGCCGTGAAATCGCCGGTCTTGTTGGCGGAATCGCCAGCGAAGGCGGCACTGCTGCCGAGGAAGCGGGCATCGCCCGTGGTCAGGACGACTCCGGCGTCGATGCCGACACCGGACATACCCGTGCCGCCACCGACGAACGTTCCGGACGCCGACGCGGCGCCGACATACGAAGCGGAGCCGGCGACGAGCGTCAGCCCGCTGGACGGGGCAAGCAGCGAACTCACCAACGCCGTCGCCGAGGCGGACGAGCCGCCGGCCATCGGTGTCACCGTCGCGCCTGCGAAGGCAGCGAGAGGGAACGCCAGACATCCGCCGAGCAGCGCCGTCGACAGCGGGCGCACTAAATCGATCTTCATACAACTCCTGTTTGCCGTGAAACGGCGAGCGAAAGCGACATCGATGTCGGGTTCGATCAGGGCGAACCCTCCTTGACCGGCCCCGGTGCAAACGTAAGACTTGGAACCATGTTCTGACCAACAGAACGTGAACTGATGGCGCGGTGCTGAGTAGGTACCAGAGCCGATTCCACGCAAACAGGAGAATCCATGAAATTGAAGCTGATCCGGCTGGTCGCGATGCTCTCGCTGCTGGCCCCCGGGGGTGTGGCGCTGGCCCAGGACATTCAGGAACGCACGATCCGGTTTGGTCACCTGAACAATGCCGACCACCCGACCAGCACCGGGGTCAAGAAGTTCGCCGAGATCGTTGCGGCCAAGAGCGGCGGCAAGATCAAGGTGACGGAGTACCCCAGCAGCCAGCTGGGCAACGAGCTGCAGCAGCAATCGGCGCTGCAGGGCGGGGTGCAGGAAATGCTCGTGGCGTCGACCACGTCGCTGGCCGGCATCGTCAAGGAATTCGGCTTGTTCGACTTCCCGTTCCTCTTCAGCAACGCCAAGCAGGCCGACGCCATGGTCGACGGCCCGCTGGGCAAGATGCTCAGCGGCAGGCTGGCGGACAAAGGCGTGGTCGTGCTCGGCTTCTTCGACCTGGGATTCCGCAATGTCACCAACAGCAAGCGGCCGATCACCAAGGCCGAGGACCTGGAGGGTCTGAAGCTGCGCGTGATTCCGAACCCGGTGTTCCTGGAGACCTTCAAGACCTTCAAGGCGAATCCGATACCGATGCCCTTCGCCGAGCTGTACGGCGCGCTCGAGAGCAAGGCCGTGGATGGCCAGGAGAACCCCTTTGCCGTGATCCTGTCGAGCAAGTTCTACGAAGTGAACAAATACGTCAGCGCCACCAACCACGTCTACGCGACCAACCCGGTGCAGATCAGCAAGCGCTTCTGGGACAAGCTGTCGCCGGCTGAGCAGAAGCTGCTGCACGACGCTGCCATCGAAGCCCAGGACTATCAGCGCGTGGTCAGCCGAGAAGCCTCCGCCAAGGCGGTGGGCGAACTCAAGGCCAAGGGGATGGCGTACAACGACATCGCGCCCGCCGAGCTGGCCCGCATGCGCGCCGAGGTCAAGCCGGTGCACGATAAGTTCGCCGCCTCCTACGACCCGGCGGTGGTCACGCTGTTCAAGAGCGAGCTGGAACGCGTCTCCAAGCTCTGATCGCG
>Ga0157375_10003531_pt1 | contig 13566 bp, 11 predicted proteins | sample M35metaG_FD_115311 | JGI IMG/M metagenome (GOLD analysis project Ga0157375, IMG submission 115311) | Miscanthus rhizosphere microbial communities from Kellogg Biological Station, Michigan, USA - M3-5 metaG | ecosystem: Host-associated > Plants > Roots > Rhizosphere > Soil | place: USA: Michigan...
CCGGTGGGCGTGTTCCAGACGCACGCCGACGCGCCGCGAGTGTTGTTAGCCAACTCCAACCTCGTGCCACGCTGGAGCACCTGGGAGCATTTCAACGAACTCGACCGCAAGGGACTCATGATGTACGGCCAGATGACGGCCGGTTCGTGGATCTACATCGGTTCGCAAGGCATCGTGCAGGGCACCTACGAAACGTTCGTCGAGATGGGCCGCCAGCATTACGGCGGCAGTCTCGCCGGCCGCTGGCTGCTCACCGCGGGTTTGGGCGGCATGGGCGGCGCGCAGCCGCTGGCATCCGTGATGGCGGGTGCGTCATGCCTCGCCGTCGAATGCCAGCGCTCGCGTATCGACATGCGGCGGAAGTCCGGCTACCTGGATCACGCGACTGAAGACGTCGACGAGGCGCTCGCCCTCATCGGCCGCTCATGCGAAGAGAAGCGGCCGATATCCGTGGGTTTGTTAGGCAACGCGGGCGAGGTTCTTCCCGAGCTCTTCAGGCGCGGCGTGCGCCCCGACCTGCTGACCGACCAGACCTCCGCGCACGATCCCATCCACGGCTATCTGCCCATTGGCTGGACCGTGGAGAAATGGCTGGCCACTCAGATAAGCGACCCAGCCGTGGTGAGCTCCGCCGCCCGCGCATCGATGGCCTCGCACGTGCACTCCATGCTCGACTTCCAGAAGGCCGGCGTGCCCACGGTCGACTACGGCAACAACATCCGCCAGGTCGCGCTCGAGGAAGGCGTGAAGAATGCCTTCGATTTTCCCGGCTTCGTTCCTGCCTACATACGACCGCTGTTCTGCCGCGGCGTCGGGCCGTTCCGCTGGGTCGCGTTGTCGGGTGATCCGGAAGACATCGCCCGCACCGATGCGAAGGTCAAACAACTGTTGCCCGACGACAAACATCTGCATCACTGGCTCGACATGGCGCGCGAACGCATCCGCTTCCAGGGACTGCCGGCGCGCATCTGCTGGGTGGGATTGGGCGACCGACATCGCCTCGGGCTCGCCTTCAATGACATGGTGGCAAGCGGCGAACTCAAGGCCCCTATCGTCATCGGTCGCGATCACCTGGACTCAGGATCCGTAGCCTCGCCGAATCGCGAGACCGAAGGCATGAAGGACGGCTCGGATGCCGTGTCCGACTGGCCGCTGCTCAACGCCTTGTTGAACACGGCCTCGGGCGCCACCTGGGTGTCGATCCACCACGGCGGCGGTGTCGGCATGGGATTTTCACAACATGCCGGCGTCGTGATCGTCTGCGACGGCACCGAAGCCGCGGCGAAGCGAATCGCACGCGTTTTGTGGAACGACCCCGCGACCGGCGTCATGCGTCACGCGGACGCGGGCTATGACATCGCGCTCGACACCGCGCGCGAAAAACAGCTCGACCTGCCGGCAATTCTGCGCTGACGCGCGGGTCAGCTCTTGCCGCGTTTCGCACGCGGCGTGCGGCGGAGCTTCGCGAACTCCGAAAATTCCCAGGAGCGCAACGCGAGGATGGCGGTGCAGCCATCGCGCTCGTCGAGCGGCAGGCGCGCGTCCTCCTGCGCGAGGGATTCAAACTCCGAAGCCACGTGACGCAACGACGCCCGCAGCCGCAGCAGCGATGCCTCGCTCAACATGCCGGCGACGAACCGGAACTCATCGCCCGCCGCTTCGAAACGCGAATTGAAGAACTCGGGACAGACGCGCTCGATGAAATAGGCGTGTACCGGGCCGTCCTTGCGCCAGTTGAAATTCCGGGCGGTGAGTTTCTTGATGCGCACGGGTGGCCGGAAATCGATGATGCGCAGCCGATCGAGTTTCGACAGCAGAGTGGACAGCTCGTTGTGGTCGAGATGAAACGTGTTGACGATCTCGGACATCTTCCAGCTGTTCACCACCAGGTAGGTGACCACCAGCAGTTTTGGATTCGCCACCAGCGCCTGTTCCTGGGCCTCGCTGAGTTCGGTAAGCGGAGAGTTTGCCGGTGCCTGCAGCAGATCGACGATGTCCACCCCCAGTGCGTCGCAGATCCGGTCCAGGCGGGCCAGTGAAAACTTCCCGCGCGACAGATCGCGCTTGACGGTGGGCTCGCTCAGCCCGAGTCTTTGCGCCAGCTGGCGGTACGAAATCCCCTGCGCGCGCAGGCGCAATTTGATTCCGGCCACCAGCGTGGTTGAGTTCGTCATACTTCGTGCCTCCTGGGCGTATAAGAATACGATACCGCCCGGATCAACACATTGGGAATGCGACCAAATTGTTGCTACGCGCCGCCACTGCCCTCAGGCTTGCCGGCGTCTGTTGTCTCCATGGGAGTGGCTAGGTGAACAGAGGGGCGATTGCACTTGCGATCCTGGGTACCGGCGAATACGCGCCGGCGCGCCGCGTAAGTTCGGCTAGTCTCGACGAGCGGCTGGGAAAGACACCCGGATGGAGCGAACGCCTCACGGGCGTGGCCGAGCGCGGTGTCGCGGGAGCAGACGAGACGGTTATCACCATGGGAGCGGCGGCGGCACGCCGCGCGGTCGAAAAGGCCGGGATATCGGTGAGCGACCTCGACGCCATCATTGCCGTCGGCAGCATTCCCGCCCAGGCGATTCCCTGCACTGCCGTGCTGCTCCAACGCGAGCTTGGCCTCGGTACCTCCGGGGTCGCCGCCTTCGACATCAACGCGACGTGCCTGGGTTTCCTGGCGGCGCTCGACGTGGTGAGTGCCGCCATTCACATCGGGCGTTTCCGCCGAGTCCTCATCGTGGCCAGCGAAAAGCCTTCCTGCTGCCTCGACTGGAAAGATGCCGGCACCTCGGCCTTGTTTGGTGATGGCGCGGGCGCGGCCGTCATTGGCGCGGCCGGGCCTGGTCGCGAACTGCTCGCCACGCATTTCCAGACGTTCAGCGAAGCCGCGGATCTCTGTCGCGTGCGCGCGGGCGGAACCCTGCTCCATCCGGCGGCGGACCTGGACGCTTTCCTGGGCGGCACTACATTCGAGATGAGTGGCCCTCCTCTCTATCGTATGGCCGCGCAGGTCATGCCCGGTTTTCTCGCGCAGTTGCTGGAGCAGGCTGGCGTCACCGCCGATGGCATCGACGTCTGGGTTCCTCACCAGGCCAGTGGCAAGGGCCAGCAGCACATGCAGGCCGCGCTTGGCCTGCCGGCGCAGCGCTTTGCGCACACACTGTCCACGCACGGCAATCAGGTCGCGGCATCGCTGCCCGTCGCGCTGCACCGGAGCATCAGCAGCGGGCAGATTCAGCACGGCATGACACTCGCGCTGATCGGCACCGGTGCCGGCTTGTCACTGGGCGGCGCGATTCTGCGCTACTGATGCGCATACTGGTCACCGGCGCGGCGGGATTCATCGGCGGTCACGTCGTCGGGCGCCTCGTCGATCGGGGCCACGAAGTGATCGCCACCGCGCGCAACGTGGATTCAATTTCAGGAGTGGCCAGCGCCAGGTGGTCGGCCTGCGATCTGTCGCGAGATTCCCTCGACGCACTGACAAGTCACTGCGAAGTGATCGTGCATTGCGCGGCGCGCGCCTCACCCTGGGGGCCGCGCGAGATTTTCTGGCGTGACAATGTGCTCGCCACGGAGCGACTGCTCGCGGCCGCGCATCGCGCGGGTTCAATCCGCCGCTTTGTGCACGTGTCGACACCCAGCATCTACTTCAATGGCCGCGATCAGCTCAACCGCAACGAAACATTCGAACCGCCGAGCCGCTGGCCCACCGCCTATGCGGAAAGCAAGTGGACCGCGGAATGCCGGGTGCGCGCCGAAGCCGCACTCGGCGCCGTGATCCTGCGCCCGCGCGCGGTGTTCGGACCGCGCGACCGCGCCATCGTGCCGCGACTCATCGCCATGGCCGAGCGCGGCATCGTGCCGCTGCCCGGCGGCGGCGACGCGCTCACCGACGTCACCTACATAGACAATGCCGTCGACGCCATCGAAGCCGCGGTGCTCGCTCCGTCCTCGGTGGTGGGACGAGCCTTCAACATCACCAACGGCGAGCCGCTCACGGTCCGGGATCTGCTCGCGCGATTGTTCGGTGCGCTTGGCATGCACGTGCGGCCGGTTTCGATACCGCGCCCGTTGGTGAACCTGGCAGCGCGGATCAGCGAGTCGGTCGCCATGCTTCGCCCGGGAAGACCCGAGCCGCGCATCACTCGTTACGGCGTGGGGCTGCTCGCATACTCGCAGACGCTGTGTATCGACGCGGCACGCAGCCAGCTGGGATATGCGCCGGCCGTCAGCGTCAGTGACGGCCTCGAGCGCTACGCCAGTTGGTGGAAAGCGCAATGATGGAACTGGAATGGCGCCTCCTCGAAGCCGGTCACTGCACTCATCCGGAAGCGTCGTCACGTGAGGGCGCGCCGTGGCGCGCGTGTGAGTTCCCCGCCCTCGTCGCCCTGCTGCGCCACCCGCGCGAAGGCTGGCTGCTCTTCGACACCGGCTACGGGCAGGGTTTCATGGATGCCACCCGGCGTTTTCCTGAATCGTTGTACCGCGCGGTGACGCCCGTATCCTGGACGCCGCAACAGTCCGCGGTGGCGCAACTCACGCGTGACGGCATCGGCCCCGATTCGATCGCGCATGTGATCCTGTCGCACTTCCATGGCGACCATGCCGGCGCACTGCCCGACTTCCCGCGGTCAACCGTGTGGTGCATGGCGGAAGCCTGGTCCGATCTGCACGATCGTTCGCGCGTATCGGCATTGGCCAAAGGACTCTTGCCCGCACTCGCGCCGCCGCAGATCGCACCCAGGCTGCGATTCGTGGACCATCAACCGGTCGCGCGCCTGCCGCCGGAGCTCGCACCCCTTTGCGAGGGCTTCGACGTGTTCTCGGACGGGTCGGTCTACGCCGTACCGCTGCCGGGCCACGCGGCGGGCCACTTTGGAATCGTGTTTCGTGCACGCCTCCAATGGGTGATCCTGGTCGCCGATGCCGCCTGGTCGCAGCGGGCGATCGCGGAAAACACGCCGCCGCCGCGCTGGGCCACGGGGTTGTTAGGCGATACGGACGCCTATCGAAAGACCCTGGCGCAGCTGCACGCCCTCGCGCAACGCCATAACAATGTGCTGATCGTGCCGGCGCACTGCAAAAGCTTTCGGCCATGAGCCTGCGCGCCGCCGGCACGTTCATCGGTGCGTGGGTGCGTTCGCGGCGGCTCGATCACCTGCGGGATCGCGCGCGCCTCGAATCCCTGCAGCGTCAATGGCTGGCGCGGCTGCTCGAGCATGTCGCTGAGCATTCGCCTTACTACCGGCCATTCGCAGGCTTTCCGTTCGAGTCCTGGCCCATCGTGTCGAAACGCGAATGGATGGCGGGGTTCGACCGGATCAACACCATCGGCGCGCGACTTTCCGAGCTCGACGCCTTTGCCGCGAACGCCGAAGCCACGCGCAACTTCTCGCCAACCTGGCGCGGCCACACGGTGGGCTTCTCGACCGGCACATCGGGTCATCGCGGCATGTTCTTCGTGAGTCCCGAGGAGCGCGCGCGCTGGGCAGGCACGTTGTTCGGCCGCATGTTGCGAATCAACTTTCTGCGGGAGGAAAGACTGGCGCTGGTGCTGCGCGCCGGCAGCCCGCTGTACGAGCGGGCCTCAACACTTCGCCTGCGTTTTCGCTATTTTGACCAGGCACAACCCTGGGACGCCATTGTTGGCGGACTCGCGGAGTATCAGCCGACCATCCTGGTCGCGCCGGCTCGGGTGCTGGCGCTGCTGGCGCGAGATGCCGCTCGCCTGCGCCCGACGCGAATCATCTCCGTGGCAGAAGTCCTCGACGACTTCGATCGCGCGCGCATCGAAGCTGCCTTCGGCGTGCGCGTCGAGCAGATTTACCAGGCCACCGAGGGATTGCTGGGCACCACCTGCGAGTCCGGCACCATTCATCTCATGGAGCCCTACGTGCTCGTTGAGCCGCAGTGGCTGGATGCCGAGCGCACGCGCTTCACGCCGCTGGTCACAGACCTGTGGCGTCGCACGCAGCCCGTCATCCGATATCGCATGAACGATGTGCTGCGCGTTAAACGCGAGCCCTGCGCCTGCGGCCGCGCGGCGCTCGCCATCGAGGCCATCGACGGTCGACTGGACGACCTGTTGTGGCTCGATTCGGAACGTGGCGCGGTCTGCGTATTTCCCGACCTGCTCACGCGCGAAGTCGCGATGGCCGTTCAACAGCTCGACGACTACCGGATCACCGAACTCGCGCGTGGCCGATGGCACATCGCGCTGCGCCCGCTGCCGGCGGAGCCCGCGCGCCGGCAGTTGTCAGACCGACTGCGCGCGCTGGCGCTGCGACTCGGCGCGGCCGCGCCCGAGATCGAACTCGGTGAATTCGAGAGCCAGCCGCTCATGCAGAAGCAGCGTCGCGTTCAGGCACTGAGGCATTCCCCATGCGCGTCCTGATCCTGGGGGCACGCGCACCCGTCGCGCTCGATCACGCGCGTCGATTTCATGCACAGGGCGCCATGGTCTTTGCGGGTGACAGCCATGTGTGCCGGCTCACCTCGTCATCGCGCGCCGTTATAGGCACCGTGCGTCTGCCGCCTCCGCGAACCGAGCCGCTGGCGTTCGCCGCGGAACTGGCGCGCTGCATCGACGCCGAGCGCATCGACCTGGTGCTGCCCACCTGCGAAGAGGTCTTCTATCTCAGTCGCATCCGCGAAAGATTGCCACGCGCCTGCACGGTGTTTGCCGCACCGTTCGAACTGCTGCGCGAGTTGCATAGCAAGCTGCGCTTCCTCGAGCTGGCCGCGGACTGCGGGGTACACGCCCCGTCTTCAATGCGTGTCGATTCGCTCGCTTCCGCGCGCGAATGGGCCGGCGGACGACCGGCCGTGCTGAAACCCGAATACTCGCGTTTCGGCACTCACGTGCGTGTGTGTCCGCAAGGCATCCCTGCCGATGCCGCGCCGCTGCCATCACTCGGCGCCTGGGTGGTGCAGGAATTCTGCGCGGGCCGCGAATTGTGTTCGTACAGCATCGCGGTGAACGGCGTGTTGCGCGCCCATGTCGCCTACGAACCGGCCTATCGGATCTCGCGCAGCAGCAGTTTCTATTTCGATCCGATGGCCATTCCCGCGATCCGGAATTTCGTCGAAACCTTCGTGCGCAAGGTTTCGTTCACCGGACAGATTTCGTTTGACTGGATAGTCTCTCCTTCCGGCCGCCTCAGCGTGCTCGAGTGCAACCCGCGCGCCGTCAGCGGCCTGCACCTGTTTGCATCGACCGACGCGTTGCCTGCGGTCATCGCGGGCGATGACATCGATCGTGTCGAACCTCGCGACCCGGCCCCGCGAATGATTGCCGCCGTGATGGGAAGCGCGGGGCTGATGCAGGCCATCCGCCGCGGCGAATTCACGCGCTGGCGGCGGGATTGGCTGCGCGCCCGCGATGTGCTCATGCAGCCCGGCGATCGTGCGCCACAGTTCTGCGGGCTGCTGGACATGGGCGCCTTCGCGCTCGCTGCGCTCCGACAGCGCACTTCGATCCGCGAGGTGTCCACGCGCGACATCGAGTGGGATGGCGGGGCGATCCCCGAATGAACACGTTTTCTTCCCGAGTACGAGCTTATCTGGCGATAGACCCGCGACGCTCTGGCGCGACTAATCTTCACACCGAAGTAGTTGCACTCGGCGAGGGTGATTTCGTGATCCCCGCCACCGTCAATCATTCCGAAGCGGACAACGCGTGGGTTTGCTCGCCGCACACCACGTACGTGCGTTACGCGACGGAGGAATTACGGCGGTTCGGACATCCCTGGATTTCCCGGCCTCTGGAAAAGCTGTGTAACGCGCTCGGCGGTTATCTCTGGCGCGCACGCATCGACGATGCCGTCGCCATCAACAACTGGCTACTCTCCACCAATGTCTATCCCGTGCTCGAGCCACGCGCGTTGCGCGGCTGGCTCACCGAAGCAAGAGAGCGCTGGCCGAATCACGCCATCTGGTTTCGTTCGCTCAACGACCGGTACGCTGCGGACTGGCTCAAAGCCCTGCGCGACGCCGGATGTGAGCTGATCCCGAGCCGACAGATCTATCTGTACGACCGCATCGATCGCGATGCACGACGGCCGCGCGACCTCGCTCGTGACTTTCGGCTGCTGGATGAGTCCCCGTTGCGCCCGAGTCCGGCGATGGAGTGGAGTGCGAACGACTTCGAACGCGCCGCGCAACTCTACGGCAAGCTGTACCTCGAAAAGTATTCGAAGCTGAACCCCGCCTACACCAGCGAATTTCTGCGTGCCTGGCACGAGGCGGGGCTGTTCGAGCTGACCGGATTCCGGGATGACACGGGCGAGCTTCAGGCCGTGCTCGGCACATTTGAACTGACTGAAACCATCACCGCGCCCATCGTCGGTTACAACACCAACCTGCCGCAGGAACTCGGCCTCTATCGCATGCTGATGGCCAGTGTCTTTCAGCTCGCCGCGCGCGACAGCCGGCGCATCAATCTCAGTGCGGGCGCAGCGGACTTCAAGCGCTCACGGGGCGGTATCGCGGCGATGGAATACAGTGCCGTGTTCATCGATCATCTGCCGGCACGGCGGCGGCGGCCGCTGCGATCACTGGGCTTGCTCACCCGGCGCATCGGCGAACCCATCATCAAGCGGTTCGAGTTATGAGCCTGTTCCCGGCCAGCACGCGCGCACACTGGTTTGCGATTGAACTGTCGAGCCGTTTGCGAGAACGACCCGTGCGCACGCTGTTTTTTGGAAACCCTCTAGTGCTGGGGCGCTTTCGCGGACGGGCCTTTGCACTCGAAGATCGCTGTCCGCATCGCGGCGTTCCGTTGTCTTCAGGCAAGCTCGACGAGTCGGGGCTCGTCTGCCCATACCACGGCTGGACTTTCTCCGCCGATGATGGCCGTTGCGTGCGCATGCCCGGCGCCCACGAGGAGCGGCCGCTCAGCGAAGTTCGCGTGCCGGCTCTCAATGTCAGGGAACACGACGGCGTCGTGTGGGTGAGCCAATCCAGCGAGGTGCCGCTGCCGGAACGCGTGACCGCCATGAGCCCTGGTGACCGGCGCTTTCTCTGGCATAGCGTGTGGCGCGCGCCGATCGTCGACGTGCTCGAGAATTTCCTCGATCCGCTGCACACACATCTGATCCATCCGGGAATGGTGAGGCGCGAACATCGCCGCGTACCCGTCACCGCATCTCTGAAACGGGCGGGCGACGGCTTTCACGTCGACTACCAGGGCAACGAGGAACAATCCGGCTGGCTGTTCAAACTATTCGAGTCGCGCCGTATCCTCGAACGCGCGTACCTGTCCGGCCCCGGTGTCGCGCAGCTCGAATACCGTTACGCCAGCGGCTGGAGCGCCTGCATTTCCATCAGTTGCACGCCGGAGACTGCGGCCACCACCCATGTGTTCGCGACCCTGCATGTCCAGGGCCGCTTCGCACCCGCCTGGCTGGTGCGCCTGCTCGTTTGGCCATTCCTGCGACGCGTGGCGCAACAGGACCAGGCGGTACTCGAGTTGCAGCAGGCCGCGCGCCGCGACTTTCCAAGCCGCCGCGAAATCGTGAGTCCGCTCGACCTCACCCGGCCGTACATCGAAGCGGCGTGGGCGGGGGAACCGGATTCGTTACCCGCGGAACGCGTGGTCACGCTGCAGCTCTAGGGCGACGCGAACTGCAGCGACGCTGTGTTAGTCTCGCGACTTCTCACACTGGAGCGACCGTCATGAGCAAGGGAATGGACCAGAAGAAGAACCAGAAAAAGAAGGCTGCGAAGACGCCCGACGAAAAGCGTGCGGCGAAGAAGGCCAAGAAAGCCGAGCGTTCCTTCCTGCAGCGCCCCTGAAATCAGGCGCGCGGCGGCTCACTTCAGGGTGAGCTCGACGCGCACCTTCTTGTTCCCGGTCGGCGTCGAAGCATTGGCGCCCATGATGAAGACGCGCGCCGCATCGAGGGTTCCAGATCCCAGCAGCGCATCCTGGATCGCCCGCGCGCGCATCTGGCCGAGTTGCTCGAGGTCGCTTTCCTCGACCCCATGCTTCATCGTGATGGCCTGCTCCATTTGCAGATTGGCCGCCGTGAACCCAGCCGGGTCACGTTCGCTCTTGCGCACAGCATTGATGGCCAAAGCTGCCGGCGGCAGCGGCGCCTTCGCCCCGTAGTCGGACTGGTGCTGCGCCACCAGCAGATCAAACCGCTGCGCGGGATCCGCCAGCGCGGCCTCCGTCGACTTGGGCAACGAGCGCAACAAACCATCGAGCTTTCGCCGCGCTATCGCCGCGCTATCCAGATCCGGCGAGTAAGTCGTCGGCACCTCGAGTTGTAGAGCCGGTCGCTCGGTGAGCGCTTTCGCTATGGAGGCGAGCCTTTCGTTCGCGGCGGCATCCAGCGCCGAAGTGCCCGCATCGAACTCGATCAGGTTCATTTCCTCACCACCACCGAACAGGCTGCCGAGCAACGCGAACGGCGCCGTGGCTGCCTTGGTGAGGAGCCCCACGAACGCCTTCCAGATGAGCGGCCCCATGCGAAATTGCGGATCGTCGAGACTGCCGGTCATCGGCAGATCGATGTCGATCACGCCGTTGCGGTCTTTCAGCAACGCCACCGCCAGTTTCAGCGGCAGGTGCACGGCATCCGCGCTCTCGACGCGCTCACCGAGCTCGAGTTGATCGATGACGAACTTCTGCTTCGCGTTCAGCGTCCGGTTTTCGACGAGATAGGCCACGTCGATGGACAGCTTGCCTTTTTCGATCTTGTAACCCGCGAAGCGCCCGGAATATGGCGTCACCGAGGTCATCTCCACGCCTTTGAAGCTCACCTTCAAGTCCGTGTACAGCGACGCCGACAGCAGATTGATCTCGCCCGAGATCTTCGCCGGCGCGTACTTGTCCACCTTGCCTTCGAACTCCACCCTGGCTCGCGACTTCGGATCGGGCGACAGCCCGAGAATGCTGCCGTTCATGTTCTGCAGATTGACGGCGTAGTTAGGCTGGATCCAGAAGTCGGCGAAGTTCGCGGCGCCATTGACCACGCGCACCGCACCAATGCTGACGCCCAACGGCGGCGGGTTCACGGCGGGAGCCTTGTCTTCGGTCTTCACCGTCTGGATGGGCGCAGGAGCGCTGCCCGACGCGCTCAGTATCTTGCTGACGTTGGTCGATTGATCCGGCGCAATGATCAGGCGCGCGTACGGCGAGTGGGCCGTGATGGTCGCGATGTGCAGCTTGCCAGGTTGCGAGGTGTAATCGATGCCGGAAACTTTCAGCCGGTCCCAGCTGATGAATTCCTGCCGCAGCGCGTTGTCGATGGTGTGCAGCTTCGCGACGTCGACACTTCCGACGATCGTCATGGCGCTGCGCTTCGCGAGCCTGACGTCGAGAGCGGCGCTCAAGCTTCCGCTCGACAGCGTCATCTGCGTGTACGCGCCTAGGTAAGGCTGTATAGAGGGCAGTTTGAAATCGTTGAGGTCGACATGCACGGCAACGGCCGAGGTATCGGGCACCACTTCGCCCTTTGCCGCGAGCTTCGCATTGGCGTCGATGCCGAGGTTCGCGTCGATTTGCACTTTCGTGCCCGGCGCATTGCTGTAGCCGCCGATCTTCAGAGTCACGGGCGCGAACTTGAAGGTGGCCGCGGGAGAGACCAACGCGTCTTCGACGTCGACGACACCCTCGATGGAAATGTCCGGCGCACTCAGGACCCAGGCCGGTGCCGAGGCGGGTGCCGGGGGCGCAGTGTCAGCCACGGGCGCGTCGGCCGCAGGTGGCGCTTCGTCCTCACCGAGCAACGCCAACAGGTTGATAGCTCCCTCGCGGTCGCGGCGGGCGCGCAATGCAGCGCCGGACAGGCTCAGCTTCTCGACGTCGACTCGTCGCTGCCGCAGGTCGAAACGCGTATTCGTGATCTGGAGTTGCGCCAGTTTGACGTCATCAACGGGCTGGCCCGGGCCGTGCAGAGAAATATCCGTCGCACTGACGTTTTTGACGTTCAGCTTGAGCCCGGAGTCGCGCGCCGCGAATTCGTATCCACCGCTGAGATTGATCATGCCAGTGGTCAACTCGAACGGCAGCGCGTCGCGCAGGTAGGACCACAGCGTGGTGGCATGCAGGTTGGTGATTTCGAACTGGCCATGTGAAGTGAATGGCCTGGTCTCGAAGCTGCCATCCCAGCCGAAGCGCTCGTCGTCGACGGATGCCGCGCGCAACGAATACGTGTTGCCGGCCTTTCCCGTGGTGGCGAAGTCACGCAGCTCGAAGTTGATCGGCGCCAGGCGCGTTCGAAACGCCGTGGCTCGTGAGCGATCCTCGAAGTCCACGCGTCCCGCCGCCACACTCAGTCGCTGAATGATCAGCTTCATCGGTTCATCGGGCTTCGCGGCAGGCGTAGCCGCTGCGTCGAAAGGCCGCGCGAGGTCCAGGAGATTGAGCGTGGCGTCCTTGCGCACGATCACATTGGTGAATGGCTCGGTGAGTTCGATGTCCGCGAAACTGGGTGCCATGCGGAACAACGACGAAGCATTGAGATTCACCAGCAGGTCGCGGAAACCCACCAGCGGATGGCCTTCGGAGTCGGGAAACGACAGGCCATGGACCTTCAGCACCAGCGTGAACGGGTTGAACTGGATTTCGCCGATATCGATCTTGCGTCCGTATTCTGTGGCGACGAAGCCCGTTGCCTTTGAATGGAGCAGTCGCGGCACGCCAAGGAAGCCGAACAACGTGTACGCGGCGAACAGCGCGACCAGGACCGCGATACTGATGAGCCGGCCGCGGGTGATCTTCATGATCGCCATAGGCTTGAATTAGAGCATGGGGCTTTCGGCTTATACAGTGTCACAAGGTGCCGCTTGCTGGAGACCGCGTGTCGCAAAGTACGCTTCGCGGCATGGCCCGAGGATCTCACACCGTATTCATCGAATGCCAACGCTGCGGACACAAGGGGCAGCGCGAGGTCGACTTCTGGCCGCTCCCGGCTGAGGCGAACTGGCGATGTTCTCTGTGCGCGAACCGCGACTCGCGGTCCATCAAGGTCTGGCACACGGGCGGATCCTCCTCGGCGCGCATCGTTTCGTTTCCGAAGGGCAAACGCCGTAGTTAGCGCAAAAATTCCACGGCGCCTCCCACGCCCGCTTCCACGAGACGAGCGCAACGTCCGCGCCGTCACTAACACACCTCAGTTTTGGAGAGATTCATGTACAAGCGATCCATGGTGGGGCTGCTGCTTGCAGCTTCCGCCCTCAGTACCTTTGCGCACGCGGGCAACACGCCCATCTACCGCAACGACGATCCCGCCGTCATCACCCAGTGGAACACCCTCGCCGAAGCGGCGATCCCGGCTTCCGCCGGCCCGACGCTGCCGCGCGCCTACGCGATGATGCATATCGCGATGTTCGATGCGGTGAATTCAATCGAAGGCGGCTACACACCGTATCGCGTGCGCGTGCCGGCGTATCGCATGGCTTCCGGTGAAGCGGCTGCCGCGCAGGCGGCGCATGACGTGCTGGTCGCGCTTCTGCCGGCCGGCACCGCCGGTTTCGATGCCGCGCTGGCGACGCGTCTCGCGACTATTCACCCCGTGCGCGCGCAACTCGGCAGCCAGGTTGGCAGCGAAGTCG
>Ga0157375_10003534_pt1 | contig 13564 bp, 12 predicted proteins | sample M35metaG_FD_115311 | JGI IMG/M metagenome (GOLD analysis project Ga0157375, IMG submission 115311) | Miscanthus rhizosphere microbial communities from Kellogg Biological Station, Michigan, USA - M3-5 metaG | ecosystem: Host-associated > Plants > Roots > Rhizosphere > Soil | place: USA: Michigan...
AGCTTCTTCTTTTTCTTCTTTTTTGCCGTTGCAATTTGTCAACAACAAAATACTACTTAGCGCAATGCTTGCGACAACTCTTTTCATCATAATTCTAGAGTGTATAAATCGTTAATGTTTTAAAATGAAATAAAAAATCGGTAATGAGTATTTTGGCGCTGTGAGCTTACCTACAAAACAACGCAGAGCATTTCCCGCCCGAAATGATGAGCAGAAAATTAATCGAAAAAAGAGATTTTAAATTCTGATAGAGCGAATCAGAATGAATTTTTTTACGGATAAACGATTGGCTGCGAAATCTTCTACGGCCAATTTAAGACGGTCACGAAAACGTAACCCAAAAATGTACAATAAACTGAAAACACATGCAAAAACAATGATCGCCTGCATCGTGTCAGAAAGCTGGAAATCATTTTCATTAAATTCAAATGAAGAATTTCCTTCGTCATCTATCTGTTGCTGAACAGAAAGTTTTTCGTAGGTCTGATTTAAACGATTGGCGTGTTTAGGCATATGATGAGAAACCGGACCCGAATAATCGTTTCGTAAAGTGTTAACCTGAATTTTGCTTCCTATCACAAAAAACAGGAATAAGCCGGTTAAAAAATATATTAGGTACGTTCTCATTTTGAAGTGGCAAATGTACATTTAGATTTATATACAATCATAGGGGATTAACAAAATTTAACTCACCTTTAAATAACCTGAAAGCGCATTGGCACTGCTTTACGACAAATTAAGGGTAAGATTTTGAATATGCTCAGACGGTGTAATTCCCTCTATTTGCTAGAAAACTCTGTTGAAAGCAGACTGATTTGAAAATCCGGATTCGGTGTAGATATCCATCAAAGTGATTTTTGTCAGGTTGTTCTCGATAATCAATTTTTTAACATTTTCTAGCCTTCATTTGTTCAAATAATGACTGAAATCGATGTAGCTGTTTAACTTAATTGCTTTTGAGGTGCAGACATTATTGCTGTAAAGCAGGGTCGACAGCTTTGAAATTGTAAAATCTGCTTTTAAATTAAGGATTCATCTTCGACTTTTTGTTTTATTTTATCAAACAGAAATTATACTTCATAATTAGTTTTCATCCAAAAATATTGATTGGTTTTATATTCTAATTCTTTTAAACAAGAAATAAAAATCACAGAAATCATTAATCAAAAATTAATTTTAACAAGGAAACATAAATTATTTTTAACAATATTATTTTTATTTTAAATTATTCACAAAAAATTATATCTTTATAAAAAATAAATAACCAAATAGTGAATAATTTTATCTACTATTATAATTATTCGAAAAATATCACAACTGGCATTTTCCCAAAAGATCAGGTTGGGTTATGTTATACCATGATTAATCATTGTCTAAATATCAGATACATCAAAAAACAAAACGTAACCAAACCAATAAAAAAGACACACTTTTCAATAATCAATTTAATAGATATCAATTGCTTTTACGGAACCTTAAATATAAGAGCTCCAAGCTTTTACATGCTTAAATTTTAAAAAAAACTAAATAAAATCTATAACTCTGAAAATATTTTAATTATGAAGAATAAATTATCTTTAATAGGATTCGTATGTATGTCAATCCTCTCATTCGCACAAGTAGGCGTTCACACCCCTAACCCTCAAAATGCTTTCCATGTAGACGGCGCAAAAGACAACCCCGCTACAGGCGCTCCTTCAGTAACCCAACAATCCAATGATTTCATCGTCACAAATACCGGAAGCACAGGTATCGGAACCAACACTCCCAACGCTTCTGCTATTTTAGATGTTACTTCACCCAACAAAGGGATTTTAGGACCTAGAATCAGTTTATCATCTGCAACGATGCAGCTTAGTGGCAGCCCTAATGCAACAGGTCTGCTAGTTTATAACACAGGACCTGTTTTAAACCCAGGGTATTATTTTTGGAATGGTACAGAATGGAGAGTTTTTAACACATCATCTGGTAGCAGTTCCAGCATTAATTCTTTAGCGAGTATTGAAAGTATTGCGGTGATGGGACCATTGGTTGCAACCACCGACAACGGAAGAGCAGGGTATGCAATTTCTATTACTACTCCGGATGGAAAATTTTCAGTAAGATGCTTTATTCCAACGAGTAGCGCATTTGCTGATGTTAATCTACAGATAAGAAATAATAGTACCAGTACTGTAGATGTAATTTCTAATGGACACTACCTTTGGGGTGGTGCAGGTGGATATATGCAAAATCAGCTTCGATTGCCTATAGGAATTTGGGCCGGAGACAATGCTTCTTCATCCTCTGCTCTTATTGACGCTACAGTAGCTCCACGATTTCAATCTGCTACTTCGACCCCATATTGGGGCGACCCGGGCGTATATGCCGGAGGTATGCCTGAACAAAGAATTTATGCATGGACAACCAACAATGGAGCCGATAAATCTTTTTATAAAATGTATTTTATGATGGGATCTTCAACACCGGCAAGTGTAGGAGATGCAACAACGTGCCCGGCAGGAACATGCACTACTACAAAAGCATTCTTTACGATAGATCAGATTACCGCACCGTAAAAAAATTATTGCGTAAAAATTATAAGGGGAGTGTGAATTTTACACTCCCTTTTGTTGAAATATTACTAATTCTATTGCTTTAAACATTAATTAAAATATTAATATTTAATTAATTTATCTAAAATTAACATATCTATTACAAAATAAATTGTAAATTTATACACTATTAACACTTATTCATGAATCACGAAATCACCTATCACTATGAAAAAATTATTGAAACCAATCGCCATGGGCCTTTTTGCCCTTTTATTAACAGCATGTAGGCACTCTGCGAAGGAAGGAGAGATGCTAACATCAACAAATACCACCGCAACTCCCGCAGACAAAGATGACATTACAAAAGATGTTTTCACGGACAGTTATGGAGACCAAATGGAAGTAGCTGTAAATCATACTGATAATACAATCACCATTCATCTTGACGGTAAAACTTATGAACTTAAAAAAAGCGATGAATTACCAAATTACACAGCTTCAAATGCAGAATATCAATATTCCGACATTAATGGAAATATTACCTTTCTGAAAAAAAATGTGGATATGGTTTTATTTCATTTAAAAAATGACAAAAACAACCGATCCGCAAGTAAAATGGCATCTTATTAATCACAATTACACCACAAAATATTTTAATTATGAAAAGTTTGTATAAATATCTGGCAGCATTATTATTTGCTATGTTTTTAGCGGCCTGCAAACCAGTTCCCCCAACTCCGCCCACTCAGGCCTCTGCTGACATCACAGGCAAAACCTGGAAACTTACAGAGCTTAACGGACAGCCTATTCAACTTAAAAATCCGAAGAATAATCCTTTTTTTAAACTGAATATGGCAGATATGAGATATGAAGGCAATGGCGGATGCAACGGTGTAGGCGGAACTTTTGAAATAAAGCCTGAAGCGATGCGTATAAAATTCAACCAGGGTATGTCTACAATGATGGCCTGCGAAGACCTTGAAACTGAACAATTATACACAAAAGCCTTACTGGCAGCAGATAATTATTCTGTAAACGGAAACACATTAACGCTAAATAAAGCCCGAATGGCTCCTTTGGCAAAATTTGTTTTACAATAAATAGCTAATAAAACACATATATATAGAGGAGCCTGCATAATTATACAGGCTCCTCATTTTTTTCATCAAGTAAATAACAGTTGTGTTTTTTAGAGAATCAATTGTGTTTTATGCTTGAAAACATTATTTTATTTAATTGCTGTGGCATAAATGCTATTTTCTGGCCAATCTCCCCCAAAATACTTAATATAAGTGGCAACATCAGGTCCTCCTCCAGTTACAGTAGATCCTGCAATGTATCTGTACGTTTTTATTGTATTGGAAGTATTATTAATGAAAATAGCACCCTGATATACATCATATTGTTGAGTATCAGTAATCGTACCAGGTCCATGTACCCTAAAACTCATTAGAGTAGGTCCCCCGTTAACATCTGGCGACATTGTTGCTACTGCTCCTACAGCCACATCTTCATCTGTAAATGTACTTCTCACAAACATCCAGTCATCTGTATCTAAAACTCCTAATGTCTGTACAAGCTGCGTAATCGTGACTGCCCATTTTCCCGGAGGTAATGATATATATCTGCCTGTATATTTATAATTATCATCGTTGGTAAATAGAATTTTAATCCCCGGACCAGTTAACTTACCTACAACAGCCTCTGCAGCAGATGGTTTCCATTCTGCAGTACCATTTGTATCTGTTGCAGTTAATACAGATCCTACAGCTACTGAGCCGGCAGTGGCATTTTCAAATCTTAATGGACCAACTACATGAAGATTAGCCTGCGGGTCAGTGTTTCCAATACCTACTCTACCATTTTTATGCAGAGTCATTAGTGCATTTCCATCAGCAGGAACTCCTGCAAAAAATTGTAATACATTTGTTGCATTCCCAAATCCATAAAAGTCATCTCCAGCGGTGTTATTCGATAATGCCAGTTTTTTCCCGTTTGACTGACCTAAATCCAAAAGATATTTTGGTGCAATATTGCCAATACCCACTCTATTATTAGCTCCATCTACTGAAAAAGTATTCCCGTCTACAGAAAACCCATTCTCTACTTTAGAATTAAAAGTTAAACGATTTGGACCTTGATTCACTATACGATCCCCGGTAAGATTTCCATCGGCATTATAAATATTGGTATCCGTAAATTTTCCTGTGTTTATCTTAACCCATTCTGTTCCATCAAAATAATAATATCCAACAGTATCAATATTGACCGCTTTGCCGGTTTGTGTACCTGTGGCCACATTATCTATAAAAATTAAGGTTGAGGTGGTAATGCCATCCATTGACAGTGCTCTCAGTCTGTCAATTCTAGGAACAAGAAGACCTTCTGGAGTTGTAGAGCTTCCGTTGCGGTTTTTGCTACTACATCAAGAGTTGAAGTAGGATTAGGTGTATTAATACCAACTTGTGCATTTGTAAAAACTACCAATGACAGAGTAAAACATGCCAAAATAACTTTGTTTTTCATTTTTTCTTTAGTGTTTAATTAATATTCAATAGAATTTCGTTGATTTTTTCAAATAAAAAACTTTGTATGTCTTTTTAATTTTTTACCGTAAAAAAATCGATTGCAAATGTAGAGTTAGATATAAAAAAAAGAATACTGCAATCCCACTTCAAAATTATAATTGATTGATTTAAAAATAATTAAAAACAAACCTTAAGTAAGAATGAAGTAGAAAAACTTGGAGAAATTGTATAAAATAGTGGATTTATTCTTAAAATCAATTAAGAATATTAAACTTTGACATGAGGAAAGTCAGAAGATAGAAGCAGAGGCTTTAGGGGTAGTTACCTCTGCTTTACAACAAACACAAAATAAAAAAAGAGGATCATGAATTTTGTTTAAAAAATTGTTGCATTTAATATCTTCCTACTATTAATCATTACTATTCTATCTTCTAAGATCAATACCTTTATACAAAAACGAAAAGTATAAGACAGGGCAATTATTGGGGAAACAATCCCTGTCTTATCAAAAATAAAATCAAAATTGTTTTTCTTATCTTTCCTTCATAATAAAGTTTCCCTTGTTTGATAAAAGACTATTGCAAATGTATAATTTATACATAGAAAAAACACTACTACAATATCACTCATCAATCACAAACAATTGATAATCAATATTTTAAATATCAAATGTAGTAGAACTGAAGTGTATTAAAATAAATAAAAAGATCTGAGATTTATAATCAAATCCTCAGATTAAGCACTAATGAAATACAAAAGCTTTTTTTAATTTTTATATTTCAATAAAGTAGTTGTTATTCTTAACTAAAAGATAGAAAAGCTATTCGTTAAACTCTAAATCAATTGATAATAAGGCTCATATTCAGGGTGAGACGATTGAAATATAAATCATTCCATAGCCATTCCGAAGTATAAATACAAAATAAAAGTATCTCGAGAGATACTTAAATAAAAAACCTGAGATTTACAATTAAATCTCAGATCAAACACTAAAATGAAAATAAAAACAATTTTCTTGTCTTTTTTATATACCCACTCTCTCCGCATTACTTGGAAGTGTAACAAGATAGCCTCCCAACTGTTTTCCCAAAAGAAAGGAATTGAACCAGTTTATACCTTTGCCTAATCCTGTAACATTCCCCCTCCAGGCGCTGTTGCAGGAACAATTTTATTGGCAATAGGCTGAGGCTCATATCCCAAGATAGATGAGTTAAAACTTGAACTTCCTCCTCCGCCACTATCAAATGAACTCCTATTTACTTTTTTGATCTCACCTTCTGTATCCACTACCAATACATCATCGACAATTGTCCCAGGATTAATTGTTCTTATTCGCGCATCACCGTTGACATCCAATATAGACTTAGGATCTTCCATATTGACTCTACTTGGCAAAAAAACAGACTAGAGCTTAGCGTAGTCATTAAAATAATTACATTATTTTTCATTTCCTTTAAAAGTTTAAATTAAAAACTATAAATTGTTTTGTGTTTTAGAATCATATTCAGAAATGACCGGTCTTACTTTCTGAATTGTTTCAAATATTTTTTTTCTGGAACAAATGTATCTTCAATACAAATGAAAAATACTACTCAATTTATACTTCTTAATAACAATTTATTGATAATGAAAACATTAGAAAAACATCTGTAGTGAAGGTGTAGTATTTACCAAACTTCTAAAAAAAATTACTAGAATAATATATAGATTGAAACCTTTTATATTTATATGAAAGAAAAAAACATCTCACGAGAGATGGAGATGCATTTATATAAAAAACCTGAGATTTAATTAAATCTCAGGTCAAACACTAAAATGAAAATAAAACAATTTCTTGTTTTTTTGTTATATTTCAATATAGAATATTAGCAGGGAAAACCTATTCTGCCCATTCTATATGAAATTTTAAGAATTGAAAAATTTATTCATTAAACTCTATAATCAATTGATTATAAGGACGACCTTCGGATTCTGTAACATTGGGATCCAAATCATTCCAACGTCTTTGTGAATCGCTTCCATAAGCCAAAATTTGTACAGCTCCTTCATGCCCACCTGCATTATTAGGCTCACCGGAATTAAACCAATTTTCAGCACTGGCTGGATTTGTAGACCAATCTATTCTAAACTCTTCTCCAGTAATCCACTGAAGCTGAACCGGATTTCCCGGTCTTGTAATTTTATTAAATCCTAGCCAAACACTATTCTGAAGATTATATCCTGTTGTCGGATTTACAATATTAGCATACACCCATTCTCTCTCTGCATCATTTGGAAGTGTAACCAAATAGCCTCCCAATTGCTTTCCTAAGAGAAAAGAATTGAACCAGTTTGTACCTTTTGAAAGCTCATAAGCACAATACGTATGACCATTAGCGGGCAGTTTTTTACAACCTAATTCTGTGACATTTGCGCCTCCAGGCGCTGTAGGAGGAACAACTTTATTTGCGACAGGCTGAGGTTCGTATCCCAAAATAGATGAATTAAAACCTGAACTACCTCCTCCGCCAATATTAAATGAACTCCTACTTACTTTTTTGACCTCACCTTCTGTATCAGCTACCAATACATCATCGGCAATTGACCCTGCATTAATTGTTCTAATTCGTGCATCACCATTAACATCTAGTGTAGATTTAGGATCTTCCGTATTTATTCCTACTTGGGAAAAAGCCAGACTAGAGCTTAGCATAGTTATTAAAATGATTGCATTTTTTTTCATTCCTTAAAGTTTAATTAAGAATTATAAATTGTTTTTGTGTGTTTTTAGAATCGTAATCAGAAAATGACCGATGCTACTTATCTGATTGTTTCAGTAATTTTTTCTGTTGCAAATGTAACCTCAATAAAAAGAAAAAATACTACTACAATTCCACTTCTTAAAAATAACTTATTGATAATCAAAAAATTAAAATTTAAATGTAGTGAACTTGTATAGCTTAGTAAATTATTATTGTCAGCCAGAAAAGGGAATTTGAATTTTTCTGAAAATTTTGATATGAAAAAATGGATAATGGAAATCCGATTCTGAAAATTTTTAAGATTTTTTATAAACAATACAGCAAATTAAAAGTGTAATATTAAGCAACACTGAAAAAGAATTGGAAAGGATAATTGGCAATTCATCTTGTAAGAAACCATACCAAACCCATAAAGACAAACCAGAAATAAGAACCAGCAACATTACCCACGAGATATCATCAGCATTTTTTTCCTTCAAAACTTTAATTAATTGAGGAAGCATTGCTGCCGAAGTTAATACACCTGCGATGATACCTAAAAGATTTTCATTCATAGCTTATCGTTCTAATCTTTATGAAGGTAAGAATTTGATTTGACATTTCACAGTTTTTTATATAATATCAAAAAGTCAACTACTTTAATAATAATTTATATTAAGAATAAATAAATAATATTAATTTTTCATATTAACTATGCAATAATGTCTTATAAAAACTAATTTTGTAATCATAAAACCACAAATCATGTTTTTAAGATACCACTTGATAAGAATACTTTATGTTGTTCCCCTATTTTTTGCTACAATCTGCAGTGCACAGTCTTATTCGAATCTTGATGAACTTGACAGTCTAACAGATAACTTAAGAATAACCGGAAGAATCAACGAAAGTATTGAATTAAACAAAAATGCCATAAGAAAGTATGAAAAGCAAAAAAATACAAACGGGCTGATCGCATCATACATCAATATGGGAGGATTGCTTTGGTATCTCCACAGGTATAAAGAAAGCCTGGAATATCTTGAAAATGCAGAAGATGAGCTCAGAAAGATCAAAAATTTTGATCTGTGCGCCAAACTCTATGGTGAATATGGCAGAAATTATGCTTCTTTAGGACTTCTTGATGAATCTAATTCGAGCTTAAACACTTCGATCTATTTTGCAAAGCAGATCACTAATAAAAAAAAGAGAGAAAAACTTCTTTACTTTTATTATACTTGGAAGCTGGCAAATTTCGAAGAACTTCGTATGACAGACTCCATGAATGTCACTCAAAGGAAGCGTTTGGAATTGTCTGCACAACCTCTGACATTCGTGCATATTGCTGAAAAATACCTGAAAAATAAACAATTAAATACCGCAGAACATTATCTTAAAAAAGCGATGTCACTAACAGGAGATTACAGCCTGTACCAAAAATCCATTACTTTACTTACCTTCGGAAAGCTTCATACAGAAAGAGGAGATTATGATAAAGCGCTGCAATATTATCTTCAATCTTTGACTATTTCAAAACAATTAAGCCGCACACATGATATAAGAAACGCTTACAAAGAAATATCAGATACTTATAAACAGCTTAATGATATTGAAAAAAAGAATGAATATTTAGAAAAATATGCTCATTTAAGTGACAGTATTGAAAAAGATGAGAGAAACGCACTTGATATTCCTATCAAAAAAATCATTAAAAAGGAAAGTCAGAAGGAGCAGGAGGAAAGAAAAAAATACATTATCATCATCTCAATAATCATTATTATTACTGGGATTCTTATATTTTTATTAGTTAAAGCTTATCAGAAAAAACAAAAACTGAAGGACGAAATCATTGACGAGAAATTGTCTGAAACGGAAGAATTAAAGCAAAAATTAAATACCACTGGTTTTGACGAACTTTCAAAATTGGCGATGAATAATGATCCTTTCTTCCTGCCCCGTTTCAAGGAAATATATCCTGAATTTTATGAGAAGCTTACCAAAACATATCCACAGCTTACAGCAAACGATATTAAGTTTTCTGCCTTTTTGAGGCTTAATCTTTCTACAAAAACTATTGCTCAGTATAAAAATATCTCCATTCGTACTATTGAGTCAAGAAAATATAGGCTTAGAAAAAAATTAGACCTGCCTTCTGATGTAGATCTTAATAAATGGATGATGGAATTGTAATCATTTCATTAATCTTAACTTATAAAAATAAACAGCCAAAGAATAATTCAATTTTTTTGGCTGTTTTTTTATACTTAATCAATACTGCTAAAAATTCATAACTAATTAATAAACAACCTATTAATCCCCTGAAGTAAAATTGCAGTAATGAATTTCTCTAAAATTTGATATACATTTGCATCATTAAGATTAGTCAATAAAACACAAATTTTGTTCCCTAATAAGGATTTAAAGAGTGGGTTTATACAAAAGTTGATTTGCTCACTCTTTTTTAATTTAAACTAATTCTTGTCTTTGAAAAATACGTAATCCGATTAGTTTTAAAAATTTCTTTACCAATTTAATACACAGTCTTTAGGTAAGGAAATTATAAGTAGGAAATGCAAATATCCTGAAACCAAAGACTCATCCCGTTTTGATTTTGGGAATTTGCATCCTGCTTTTTTTAAGCTTGAAAAGTTTGTTCATAACTAATTTACATAATATTAAATGAAGTGGTTGGTAGAAATGCAAGTATTATATAGTTCTTTTTAATCTTGTTTGATATTTGCATTCTACTTTTTATCAAAAATGCAATTTTGAAGAAAAATGAAAATCGTTTCTGCCCCGAAACGATTTTTTTGTTTTTATAAATTTCTATTTCACTTTATTAAATCTATCTAAAGAAACCTCTTCATGCAAAGGAATACCCTCTTCTATAAAATCATACAAGCTCTTGGAAAAATAACATCCATTAAGAATTCCTCTTGCCCCTAAACCATTAAAAACATATAAATTTTTATATTTCGAATGCCTTCCGATAATCGGTCTTCGGTCTTTTACAGTCGGTCTAAAGCCAAAACTGACATCTTTTATTTCAAAATCATAAGGATAAAATTCAGATAGTCCTTTTGTCAGCTGTTGAACTGCAGAATCATCAATATGATGGTGCAACTGTTCACGATCGTAAGTTCCACCGTAGAAATATAAATCGTTATTGAGAGGAAATAAAAAGTGCTTTTTTTTGATCGTAATATTCTGCGGAATAGGAGTAGAAAGCTTTATCTTAATATGATGCCCTTTATTGGGGTCGATAGGAATATCTGAAAAATACGGATTGTCTTTAACGGCAATTCCTTCACAGAAAATGATATGTTTAAAATTAAAACTTTTATATATACATTCCGAAATATTAATTTTAGAATAATCGAACTTTTCTTTGATAAGTAGTAGATTATTTTCAAGAAAATCAAATAGACCCGTGAAAAATCCATTAACATTAAGTCTTGCAGATTGATTTACCTTTCCTGTGTTAAAATCATTTTTTACCACCTCTAAATGATCAAAATTTTTATCTAAAAAATTGATAAGCTCGTCATTTTCTGATTTTTTGAGCCAAAGCTTCTGCTCATTTTCATCATGAAAAATTCTGTGAATAGGTGCATCAACCAAATAGTTTTTCGCAGTATAAGATTCAATTTCCTGAAGTGTTTGTTTAAGAAAATCTATCTGCTCTTGGGCTTTCCAAAATGTAGTAAACTTTTTAAGAACAGCCGGATTTATGATCCCCGCTGAAACCTGAGAAGCACTTTTCCTCCCTTCAGAGAATATGACAAAAGACTTGTCATTCATTTTTAATTGATGAGCAAGAAAAAGACCTGCATAACCATCTCCCACTATTATATAATCTACATTTCTCATAATAAAAAAACCTGAGTAAAAGTACTCAGGTTTTCTATAATTATCAAGTGAAATTTAGTAATTCCACATTTCATTTTCCATGTCGAGAATCTGTGACTTGATTTTGTCGCTTTCTTCGATCTGCTCTTCAGCGTTTCTAGGAATATAATCTTTGATTACACCATCTCCTAAGCCGTTTGAAGACTTATAGATAACAGAAGAAAATCTTCTTGCATTAAGCAAATCATCGAATGATAAATCAGCAGATGAATTCTTTCTGTTGAATACAAAGTTATTAGCTAAAATATCTCTAGCACTTGGATAATAGATCCAGAACAAGTCGATAAGCTCATCAGCAGCAACTAGTGGCTGTCCATCAGGACCTACTCTACCTTGTACAGCAGGATCAGGACCCATTGCAGCGATACCTAGAGGTCTGTATTTCATTTGACCGTCTCTCTTATCGATAAACCACATACCCATAATCTTCAAAACTTTTACTTTATCAGTAGTCGTTTTAAATACATCGGTATATTCTTTTTTCTCTTGTTCAGTCAGCTGTCTTCCTGAGTTTAAGATGTCAATCGCAGCATCAGCGATTCTAACACTTTCTAATCTCTTTTGAATTGCTTCAGGAGATAACTTTGTTACGAAATTTTCGTCATCATAAACTTCAGCAATTTTTCCTGTAGTTGCTGCATCTAATAATAACTGATATAAAGATCTTGTCTGAGTAGCTAATAAGCCATCCGGGTTATCATAATAAAACGGTTGGTTGATCTTATCGTTCATATCGATAATTTCCCAAACAAACATACTTTTTAAGATATCTTTATCATCAACAAACCCGTATTCTAAAGGTTTTACAGTTTTATCAACGATTGTATCACCAACTTTTTGTTTGTTTTCAGCTCTCATTTGTCTGAACTCTTCCGGCGAAGAAGCATTCAGAATAGTTTGGGAGAATGCAAATCCCGAAACCAATACTAAAAAACTGCTAATATATTTTTTCATAATATTTTTTTATACTAATTAAAATTACTGAACATTGATTACAACAGGTGAGATATTCTTAATCTGCTGATTTCCTAAACCTGTAGCAGTAGCCTTAATATCAAATACATATACTACATCTCCTGCTCTTGCGTTCTTCACTAATCCAGCAGCGTCACTTAAGCTGTTTCCTTTGATCAATAATGCTGCTCTACCAGGAACCTTAACCATAAACTGATTAACAGTGAAAGATACTGGGAAGTCGAAGTCAGGAATCGCAGCCTGTACCATCTGATTAGGAATCGAAGTAGCAGGAACGTTCAATACTGTCTGACCTCTCATTTGTCCTTGAGGTGCCGGTACATTCTTAATTCTGTATTCAAATACCTGAGAAACAGTTTTACCATAAGGGTCTGTACCAGATAATGTCATTTTAACAGTGTTACCAGTTGAAGGGATAACAATCCATTTACCAGGTCCTGTGCTTTTCACTGTTGCTCCCGGAGCAGATAGTGATAATTTAGAATTATCAGCACCTAAGATTGATCCGGAAAGAGGGTTCTCAAGACCTCTATATACTACATTCATCTTATCAGGAGATAGTAATAAGCCTTTTTCAAGTTTAACCTCTCTTGGTCCTGCAATTACATTATATGTATGAGTCCAAGGGAAACTTTGAGGTTTACCAGATGCATCTGTTAATGTAATGGTTCCGTTTAAAGTATGCTCACCAATACCAGATCCTGAAATTGGGATAATACCTTTACCGTTTTCTACTCTGCTTACACCAGTGATGTTAATTTTATTACTTGTAGAATAAGTTCCTAACATAACCTTAACTTCTGCTTGTTTACCAGCCTGAATATCAACAGGACCGGAAACGATAGGCTCATAGCTTGAGAATTTGATACTAGCATCTACTTTTTCCTGAAGTAAT
>Ga0157375_10003537_pt1 | contig 13562 bp, 10 predicted proteins | sample M35metaG_FD_115311 | JGI IMG/M metagenome (GOLD analysis project Ga0157375, IMG submission 115311) | Miscanthus rhizosphere microbial communities from Kellogg Biological Station, Michigan, USA - M3-5 metaG | ecosystem: Host-associated > Plants > Roots > Rhizosphere > Soil | place: USA: Michigan...
ATGCCGGCGCCGAGCTTGTCGTAGTCGCCGTTGTAGTGATGCCCGCCGGGCAGTTCGAGCTGGCGCACGTTCGGTTTGCCGGCGAGCTTGCTGCAGAAGCTGTCTTCGCCTTCTTCGGCGCCGCGTACGCAAATTACCGGCACGGTCGACTTCGCGATTTCCGGCATGATCGCTATCGCGCCTTCGTGCTTCGTCGATCCGAACCAGTCGCCGACGTGGATCTCGAACACCGCTTCCGGGTCGGGCGAAATCAGCACCTGCGCCGACACGCGCGCATGCGCGGCCTCGGGCAGGCGGTTGATCAGCACCGGCGACAGCGCGGCGCCGAACGAGTAGCCGATCACGACGAAATCGGCGCGTGCGCGATCGGCGCCGTAGTGGCCGATGATGCGCGTCAGCGCGTCGGCGGCTTCTTCGGGCTTGCGCGTCTGCCAGAAATACTTCACCGACGACAGACCGACGACGGCGATGCCGCGCTTCGCCAGCTGGTCGGCAATCGCGATGTCGAGCCCGGCCCAGCCGCCGTCGCCGGTCAGGATGATCGCGATGCGTTCGACCGGAGTGCCCTGCGCCGGCACCTCGATCAGCGGCAGGTCGGCGATGTCTTCGGGCAGCGGCACGGCCGATGCCGTCGCGGCGGTGAGCCAATCGATCGCTGCCGGCAGGCCGGCGCCCGGCAAAGGTGTGTCTGGCAGACCGATCGTGTAGCCCGCCACCTGCCGGATCACCTGCTGCGCAAGCCCGAGCGTGTGACCGGGGGCCGCGGCGAGGACGAGTGGCAGCCACGGGTTTGGCAGCGCGCGCACGGGCTTGACGCTGAAAGTGCCGTCGCTATTCGGTGCCGTGGCCTTGCCGGCATCGCCAGCGCAGATCGGCTTCGGCAAGCGGAACGAGAAATCGAAGCCGAGCGTCACCAGCGCCGTGAAGGTTCCCTTCGGCGCCTGCGCATCAATCGCGTAAGCGAACGTCGCACCGGCGCCGTCACCAACCAGTACCGGGTTGGCGAAATTCTCGAGCCGCTGGTTACGCTGCATCCAGTCGCTCATCTCTTCGATATGCGCTGCGGGCAACGAACACTTGTCGTTGATCGACAACATCTGCTTCAGGTATGCCGGCAGGTCGACCCCGAGCACCAGGGAGCCGTCGTCGCTCAGAGCGGAGGCGAACGCCTCCTCGCGCGCATCCCAGCCACGCTCGTCGGAGAGGAATACGACGGTGCGCTTCGGCACGCCGGCCGGCGCGGCGACATGCACATTGCCGAACAAGCCGTAATGCACCGGCTTCGTCGCGGCAGCAACCGGCCCGGCAACGCACAACGACCCCAGCAGCAGGCACATCCAGCGCATCGTCGATCCGCTACTTGCGCGCCGACGCCATCAGCGCCTCGATCTCGTCCGGATCGGCCGGCACGGCGGCGGTGATGACCTCGGGTTCCGCGCGCGTGACGACGACGTCGTCTTCGATGCGGATGCCGATGCCGCGCCACTTCGCGGCAACGCCCTTGGCGTCTGGCGCGATGTAGATGCCCGGCTCGACCGTCACGACCATGCCCGGCTCGAGCTCGCGAAATTCGCCGTCGACGCGGTAGTCGCCGACATCGTGCACGTCGAGGCCGAGCCAATGCCCGGTCTTGTGCATGTAGAAACGGCGATAAGTGTGTTCGCGCAGATTTTTTTCCACGCTGCCCTTGAGCAGGCCAAGCTTGACCAGGCCGGCCGTGATGGTGCGCACCGCGGCATCGTGGTAGGCGTCGAACGGTCGCCCCGGCCGCACTTCGGCAATCGCCGAGCGCTGCGCCGCCAGCACGATGTCGTAGAGGGCGCGCTGCTCCGGCGAATAGCGCCCGCTGACCGGAAACGTGCGCGTGATGTCCGACGCGTAGCACTGGTATTCGGCGCCGGCGTCGACGAGCAGCAGGTCGCCGTCCTTCAACGTCGCATTGTTGGCGCGGTAATGCAGCACGCAGCCGTTCGCGCCGCCGCCGACGATCGGTTCGTACGACGCCACGGCGCCCTGCTTGCGGAACGTATGCAGCACGTCGGCTTCGATCTCGTGCTCGTTCATGCCCGGGCGCACGCTGCGCATCGCGCGCACGTGCGCTTCGGCCGCGATCTTCGCCGCCTTGCGCATCACGCGCAGTTCGTCGCGCGTCTTGTACAGTCGCAGATCATGCAGCACGTGACCGAGCGCGACGAATTCGTGCGGCGCTCGTGCGCCGCGCTTGACCTGGCTGCGTACATGGTTGACCCAGCCGATCAGCTTGACGTCGAACTCGGCGTCACGGCCGAAGTGGTAATACACACGCGAACGTCCCTCGATCATGCCCGGCAGGATGTCGTCGATGTCGGCGATCGGAAACGCATCGTCCATGCCGAAGTCGCGCACCGCGCCTTCCGCCCCGGCGCGCGGTCCGTCCCACGCTTCGCGTTCCGCGTCGCGTTCGCGGCAGAACAGGATCACTTCGCCATGGCTGCGCCCCGGGATCAGGGCAAGCACGGCTTCGGGTTCGCCGAATCCGGTCAGGTAGTGGAAATCGCTGTCCTGCCGGTAGGGATAGTGGCTGTCGTTGTTGCGCAGGCGCTCCGGTGCCGCCGGCACGATGCAGATCGCGTCGCGGCCGATAATGCGCATCAGTTGCTTGCGGCGGCGCGTGTATTCCTTGCGGTCGATCATTGGGCCGGGAATCGGGAATCGGGAATCGGGAATCGGGAAGAGCCGGGCCCGATGCAGTACGGTCGTTCCGAAAGTGCCTGGGCGCTTGCGGGGCTGCCGCGAGCGTTGCATCCCGAGGATACTGTGCTGCTCGAGTTCCGTCCCGTCTGGCGCAAGGTAACGACTCCCGATTCCCGACTCCCGATTCCCGGCTCCATCAATGCACCGTCGCCTTCGCCGGCGTACCCGTTGCAGCGAACTCGGTGTGCAGCAAAAGCACGCCTACGCGAATGAATTCGATGACTTCGGCGAGCGCGCTTTCGTCCTCCTCGCTGTCGGAGTATTCGAAATGCGACGCCGCGATCGTGCTGAAGTCGCGCAGGATTTCGGCGCTGTCATCGGAAAGACCAGCCGCGTCGGCCATGCCGGCCAGGCCGACACCGCCGAGAAACCCGCGGCACCACTCGACCAGCGCATCGGCGCGCACGTCGACTGGTGTGTCGGTTGAAGGCAACAAAGGCTCGAAACGCAGATCCGGATCGTCGAGCCACGCCGAGCATTCGTGGAAAAGCTGCTGCAACGGCGCGGTACTTGCCGCCGCTGCCGCCTCGGCTTCGTCGTTTTCCAGGCGCAACGCGGCAAGCCAGTCGCGCGCATCGGCATGTCCGCCTGCGCACAGGTAGCCGGTCAGCGAACCATGCAGATCGCTGGGGTCGACACCAAACTCCAGCGTAGCCAGCAATTCGCCGAGTTGCGCGTGCGTAATGGGCGCATGGATGATGGGCAGCGTTGCGGTCACTTCGCCAGAACCTGGACTGAGCCTGGCGTCCATTGTACCAGCGCGCGTGGGAACGTCGTGTAGCGCCGGTGCCCGGGTTTGCCTACACTGCAGGCCGGAGCACAAGCCTCGCCGCGGCAGCGCGGCACAATGCCGCATGCCCTACGCGATCGCGCGCACCACCCCCGATTGTTCGTCCGCCCGCGCACTCGCCCGCCGCGGCGCCGTGGCGCTCGCTGGTCTGGTGATCGCGGCGCTGACGCACGCCGAGGAACGCCGCTACTACTTCGACAATCATGACAGCGCGGCAAAGCTGGCCCAGCACTCGGTCAACGCCATCTTCCAGGATCATGCCGGCTACATCTGGATTGCGACCCAGGGCGGCCTGAACGCCTATGACGGTTATCGCTACCGGCTCTACCAGCACGATCCGGACAATCCGGCCAGCCTGCCGGACGACTTCGTCACGGCGATCACCGAAGACGCACGCAATCGCATCTGGCTCGGCAGCAATAACGGCCATGTGGCAAGCCTCGAGCCCGAATCCGGCCGCGTAGCGACTTATGCGTTGCCGTCCGACGCGCCCGACCGCGAGCGACGCGGCAACGTCACGGCGCTGGAATTCGACCGCCATCAGTCGGTCTGGATCGGCACGGCCTCCGGCATCGAGCGAATCGACACGCTCACCGGCAAGCGCAGCACGGTGTTCACTTTCGCGCCAGGCGGGCAGTCCGACAAGCGCGTCCTCGATTTGCTCGTGGCCGGTGATGGCACGCTCTGGGCGGCGACCAGCGTCGGCGTCGTGCGCGTCGCTCCGGGGGCGGATCAGGCCGAGCCGGTCGCCGCCGCCGGCATCGCTTCCGCCTCGGCGCTTGCCATCGCGAAGGGCGGCGCGCTCTATGCCGGAACGCCCAATGGCCTGTTCCGCGTCGACCTTGTGCGCGGCAGCAGCGCGCGCGTCTGGCCGCGGGAAAACGCAGCGCCTCGTGAGCGCGATGTGCGTCAGATCGCCCAGGACATGGCCGGGCGCCTGTGGTTCGCGGTCGCTCGCGGCGGGCTCGTCGTCTTCGATCCGGCCACCGGCACCGTCGAGGAGGTCGAACACGATTACGACATGCCCGGATCGCTCCCGGAAGAAAATGTGACGGCGCTGCTGACGGACCGTTCGGGACTGCTCTGGATCGGCGGTGCAACACGCGGCTTCTCGACCGTCGATCCGCGCGGCGCGCGCTTCGGCTATGTCGCCGACCTCGACAACGAGTCGGCCGTCAACGCCGGCAACAACGTACGTTCGATCTGGGAGGACGACCAGGATCACTTGTGGTTCGGAACACAGGGCGCCGGGCTGAAGCGCTACGACCGCGCCAGCCGCAAGTTCGAATCCTTCAACAAGGTGCTGGCGCAGGCGAGCACGGGCGGCAGCGAACCCGTACAGATCTCCGATGCGCGCGGCGCCGCCGACGGAACCCTGTGGCTTGCGTCGGACCGCGGCGTCTACGAACTGGACGCGGCACGCCGGCACGCGCGCTTGTTGCCGGTCGACGCGGAACATGGGCAGGGCCTGCCGTCGGCTGCGGTCAATGCATTGCTGCCGGCGCGCGACGGCAGCATCTGGTTCGGCACGGCAGGTGCCGGCCTGGCGCACTGGTGGCCAGGCAGCGCGCGCTGGGAGTACTTTCGCCAGGCCGAACATGGCGCGTCCGGTCTTGCGCATGACACAGTCCTCGCGCTCCTCGAGGACCGCGATGACCGCATCTGGATCGGCACGCCCGGCGGCTTGAGCGTCTACGATCCGCATGTGCAATCGATGCGCAGCTTCCATGCTGTCGCCGGCGATGCGCACTCGCTGTCCGACGACACGGTCACGGCGTTGCACCAGCACAGCGACGGCGCGCTGTGGATCGGCACGCGCGGCGGCTTGAACCGCCTCGACCTCGACGCGGCGCTGCAGGGCCGGTTCGTGCATTACGCGTTGCATGATGGCGCCACCGGCAACGCGATCTTCGGCATCCTCGAGGACCGCAAGGGCGTCTTGTGGCTGAGCACCAACCGCGGCGTATCGTCATTCGATCCCGAGCACGAGCTGTTCCACAGTTTCTCGCTCAAGGACGGTTTGCAGGGCCTCGAGTTCAATGCCGGATCGGCCCGTGCGCTGGCCGACGGCAAGCTGGCGTTCGGCGGTTCCGAAGGCGTCAACCTGTTCGATCCGGCGGACATCCGCTTCAGCCGTTACACCGCGCCCGTCGTCGTAACCAGCCTGCATGTCGACGGCCGACCGTTGTCGCTGCCGCCAGGCAACGGCGATCTGCACATCACGCCGGCGCAACGCGTAGTGCGTTTCGAGTTCGCGGCGCTGGACTTCGCCTCGCCCGATCACAACGAATTCACCTACAAGCTTTGGGGATTCGACGACAACTGGGTCAAGGCCGGAACGCGGCACGACGCGACCTACACCAATCTGCCGCCCGGCGACTACTGTCTCGAAGTGCGCGGCGCCAATCACGATGGCGCCTGGAACGAGCGCACGGCCACGGTCGGTCTCGTCGTCGATGCGCCATGGTGGGCGACGCGTCTGATGTATGCGCTGTATGCGGCCCTTGCGCTGTTGCTGATCGAGCGCCTGCGCTACCTGTATACGCATCGCCGCCGCGCGGAGCTCGCCCACAACACCGCGATCATGGAACGCGAAAATCGCCTGCGCCTCGCACTATGGGGATCGGGCGACGAGTTCTGGGACTGGGATCTGCGCCGCAACGAAATCCGCATGACTGGCGCGACGCAGCTGATCGGACAGGCGCCGGACGTCCGCACCGAGCCGGCCAACGTCTGGATCAACGATCATGTGCACGAAGACGACCGTGGCGTGGTCGCCGAACGCCTGAGCGACCATCTGCACGGCCTGCACGACCAGTTCGAATCCGAACACCGCATGCGCAGAGGCGACGGCGAGTTCGATTGGGTGTTCGTGCGCGGCAAGATCGTCGAGCGCGACGACAGCGGCAAGCCGGTGCGCCTGTCGGGAACCGTGCGCGACGTGACGGCCTCGCGCGCCGCCGAGCGCGAGCGGCGCATCGCGGCCGAAGTCATCGACAGCATGACCGAGGCGGTCTGCGTCACCGACCTCGAGTTCCGCTTCGTGTCGGCGAATCGCGCGTTCACGCGCATCACCGGCTACGAGGCGCAGGCAGTCATTGGCCAATCGGCTGAACTGCTCAACAGCGCCAAGCACCCGGCCGAGCATTACCACGCGATGCGCGAGGCATTCATGCGCGACGGCCACTGGCGCGGCGAGCTGTGGCAAAGGCGCAAGGACGGCGAGGAGTTCCTGTGCTGGCTCGAGATCAGCGTGGTGCACGACGCCGTCGGCGAACGCACGCACTTCGTCGGTGTCATGAGCGACATCACCGACCGCAAGCGCGCCGAGCAGGAGCTGCGCTACCTGGCGAATTACGACACGATGACCGGCCTGCCGAACCGCGCGCTGCTCAGCGAGCGCCTGGGCCAGGCGATCCTGCGCGGACGCCACAGCGGCCGGCGCGTCGCCGTGCTGTTCCTCGACCTCGATCGCTTCAAGCACGTCAACGATTCGATGGGCCATGCCGCCGGCGACCGCATGCTGCGCGCCGCCGGCGCGCGCTTGCGCGCATGCATCGCGCCGACCGACACCGTCGCCAGACTCGGCGGCGACGAGTTCACGGTCGTGCTGGAAAACCTGGCCCATGCGCGGCAGGCCGAGGACGTCGCACAGAAACTGCTGGAAGCGTTCGTCGTGCCGCTGCATCTGGATTCGGGCGAGGATGTCGTCATCTCGCCGTCGATCGGCATCAGCGTGTTTCCCGACCACGGCCAGGATCCCGGCGAGCTGCTCAAGTCCGCCGACACGGCGATGTACCAGGCCAAGGATCGCGGTCGCAATACCTACATGTTCTACACCGCCGAGATGGATGCCGACGCGCGTTCGCGCGCGGGACTGATCGCGGCGCTGCGGCGCGGGCTCGAGCGCAACGAGTTCCACGTCGTCTACCAGCCGAAGTTGTCCCTGGTCGAAAACCGCGTCACCGGCGTCGAGGCGCTGCTGCGCTGGAACAGCGAGGAACTGGGCAGCGTCTCACCGGCCACGTTCATCCCCCTGGCCGAGGAAACCGGCTTGATCGTGCCGATCGGCGAATTCGTCCTCAATGCCGCCTGCGCGCAACTGCGACGCTGGCACGATCAGGGTTTCACGCGGCTCAAGGTCGCCGTGAACCTGTCGATGTTGCAGTTGCTGCGCGCCGAGCTGACCGTGCGCCTGCGCCAGATTCTCGACACGCACGGACTTGCGCCGGAGCGCCTCGAACTCGAACTGACCGAGACCATGGTCATGGCCAACGCCGAGCAATCGGTGCGCACGCTGAGCGAGCTCAAGGCGATCGGCGTCACGCTGGCGATCGACGACTTCGGCACCGGCTATTCGTCGCTGAGCTACCTCAAGCGCTTGCCGATCGACACGCTCAAGATCGACCAGGCGTTCGTCGGCGACATCACCACCGATCCGGAAGATGCGGCGATCACTTCGACGATCATCACGATGGCGCACTCACTCGGCCTCGACGTCGTCGCCGAAGGCGTGGAAACGCCCGAGCAGCTGCATTACCTGCGCAGCCAGGGCTGCGACGAGATCCAGGGCCATTGGTTCGCGCGCCCGCTCGAGGCGGACGCCTGCTATACATTCCTGACCGTGTTCGAGAACAGCCGGTCCGGCAGGATCGTGGCCTAGGAGTGGTTAGGCCGGGCCGCGGCGCGGCCCTCGTGAGGTCGCGCGCTGCGCGCGCTTGTGAGGAGGTGAGGTCGTCGTCCAACGAGGTCGCGCAGCCAAAACTTGCTCTTGTCAGCCAAATCAGCCTGCCGCTCGTCCTCACGCGGCAGCGCGCCGGCCTCACGAGAATCGCGCAACGATTCGACCTCACGAGCCGCGCAGCGGCGACCTGACCTCTACCGAGCCGCGCAGCGGCGCCCTCACACGCCTATTTCGCCTGACCTCACACTTTGCGGCGCCGTGCGTTGACCGCCTGCCGGCAGCCGCCTATAGTTTCGTTCATGTCCCAGGGGAATGATTTGCGGCGCCGTGCGTTGACCGCCTGCCGGCAGCCGCCTATAGTTTCGTTCATGTCCCAGGGGAATGACATGCTGACCGAGCTGCGCGAAATCGGCGGACAACTCGACCGCTTGCTGGAATTGTGCCATCGCCTGACCGAAGAGAATCGCAGCCTGCGCGTCAGCCAGGAACAACTGTCTGCCGAACGTGCAAACCTGATGGCGAAAAACGAGCAGGCGCGTTCGCGCGTCGAGGCGATGATTGCGCGCTTGCGCTCGCTGGAGAACAACGCGTGAGCGAAGCAACGCCGGTTACCGTCAACATACTCGATCGCGAATTCCTGATTGGCTGCACGCCGGAGGAACGTCCGGGCCTGCTTGCCGCAGCGAGTTATCTCGACGGCAAGATGCGCGAAGTGCGCGGCGCCAGCCGCATGCAAAGCGTGGACCGCATCGCCGTACTCGCCGCACTCAACATGGCGCACGAGCTCCTGCAGGCGAAAAACCATTCTGAATCGCAATCGAACGTTGTGGCACAACAACTGCAGGCATTGCGCGCGAAGCTTGATGCGGCACTCGCACCGCGACTAAAATAGCTCGCGTCCCCTGCGATGTGCGACAGCGCATCCAACCATATTGCCTTGTTCCTATATACGACCCCGGGATGGCAGTGCCAAGTGTCGGTGTGCATGTCCGCCATGAGCGGAAAGCCTGAAGACCGGCGAGCCTTCCCACCTGATCCTAGGGATCAAGGTCGTTCGGTGTGCACCGGCATTGCGGAGGACGCTTATTTTTCTTGAGCGCGTTGAACAAAAGGACAGATCAGGATCGCGTTCGCGGCACATACCGCCCGCAAATCGATTCTCTTCATCGCGCCATCCGTCCACGCTGCTGGCGGCAAGCGGCGCGCAGGCATGACTAATCGGCAGGACCTGCGCGCGCAGCTGAAATTGCAACGTGCCAATCTGACCGCCGCCGCACGGATCGCGGCAGCCACTGGAATGGCCGCGGTCCTCGAGCAACTGCCCGAGTTCATCGTCGATATGCACGTCGCCGGCTACTGGGCCGTCGGCGGCGAATTGCCGTTGCACGTTGCGCTGGCCGCCTTGATGGCGCGCGGGCAGAACTACCACTTGCCGGTATTGACGCGCGGACGCACGCTGCACTTCGCGCGCTGGCGGCAAGGCGTCGCGGTACAGCCGAATCGTTACGGCATCCCCGAGCCGCAGTGCGTCCCGGCAGAACTGCTGGCACCGCAGGCGCTCGACCTGGTCCTCGTACCGCTGCTCGGTTTCGACCGCCGCGGCCACCGCCTCGGCACCGGCGGCGGCTACTACGACCGCACATTTGCATTCCTGAAGGATGTCCCGCGTCCGGCGCAACCGCTGCTCGTCGGAATCGGGTACAGTTTTCAGGAACTGCCGGCGCTGCCCGATCAGACCTGGGATATACAAATGGATTTTGTCGCAACCGAGCTTGAGCTGATCGACTGCACGGTGTCCGCCTAGGCGCGCTCAGCATTGCCGGGAGGACGGAAACCCGGTGCCCGAGCCCCCTCGAGTCAAGGGGGTCGGGGGTTGTGGGAGCAATACACCGCTGGTCGTAGCCGGCGCAGTCGTGCTTTCTTCGTTAGAGGTGTTGGTCGTGAATTTTTGGTTGATGAAGACAGAACCGGACGAATTTTCGATCGACGACCTGAAGACGCGCAAGACCGAGCCGTGGACCGGCGTGCGCAACTACCAGGCGCGCAACTACATGCGCGACGGCATGCACAAGGGCGACGGCGTGCTGTTCTATCACTCGAGCTGCGAAGTTCCGGGCGTCGCCGGCATCGCCGAAGTCGCGACCGCCGCCTATCCCGATCCGACCCAGTTCGATCCGCAGAGCGACTATTTCGATTCCGGCAGTTCGCACGACGCCCCGCGCTGGGTGCTGGTCGAGGTCAAGTTCAAGCGCAAGCTCAAGCGCGTGATCACTCTGGCCGAACTCAAGGGACGCAAGGAATTGAAGGACATGGTCCTGCTGCGCCCCGGCAATCGATTGTCGGTGTCGCCCGTGACGAAGGCCGAGTGGGACTACATCCTAGGTCTCGAATAAGAGCAAAGTGCTACGCCGACACTGCAGATTTGAAACGACATCGGTCGCCGGCAGCGGGTGCCGAAGATTCTCATCAACAAGATGCTCATGAATGATCCGGGGGATAGCGCGCACATGGACCGCGAAGCAGAAAAGCGACTTGCCGCACAGCGGGCGATCACCTACGTCGAAGACGGCAGCATCGTCGGCGTGGGCACCGGCTCGACGGTGGCGCACTTCATCGACGAACTCGGCAAGATCCGCAACCGCATCGAAGCGACGGTATCGAGTTCGGAGAAGAGCACGGCGCTGCTCAAGCAGCTCGGCGTCCCGGTCATCGACCTCAACAGCGCCGGCGAACTGGCCCTGTATGTCGACGGCGCCGACGAATGCGATCCGCGCAAGTGCCTGATCAAGGGTGGCGGTGCGGCGCTGACGCGCGAGAAGATCATCGCCGCGGCATCGCGCCAGTTCGTATGCATGATCGATGCGAGCAAACGCGTCGACGTACTCGGCCGCTTCCCGCTGCCGGTCGAAGTCATTCCCATGGCGCGCAGCTATGTCTCGCGCGAGATCGTCCGCCGCGACGGCCAGCCGGTCTGGCGCGACGGCGTCGTCACCGACAACGGCAACTGCATCCTCGATGTGCACAACTTGCGCATCACCGATCCGCTGGCGCTGGAAGCGGACCTGAACCAGATTACCGGCGTGGTCTGCGTCGGGCTGTTTGCCAGCCGCCCCGCCGACGTCGTGCTGATCGGTGGGTCCGTGATGCCTTAGGAGGCATTCAACGCTTTTCGTTCATCTCCCGCGCGTACAGGGGGCGACACCTGCGCTTGAGGCAATCACAACATTTCTCTGGGTAGACTCGTTGCCTAGTCTCGCGCCGGCCGGGGACGACCTCGCCAGGCCCGCCAATGCGCCAGCCGTGATGGCGCCAACCCCAGGTGGAGTCCAGAGCCACGAGTCATGAGCATCCATACCCACGGTACCGAGCCTTCGAGCGATCCGATGCCGGCGCGTGAATCCCGCGGCGCAGTGACCACGTCCCTGCGTTCCATTGCACGACCATGGCTTGGCGTGCGGCGCCGGATCGCGCAGCTGTCGACGACGCGCGTGAACGCCCGCGCCGGGCTCGTCGCGGATGTCATTGCCAGTTGCGCGCTGCTGTATGCCGGTTCGCGGCGCGGCGATACATCGTCTGCCGCTGCGCTGGCAACAGTACTCGCCGGCCTGGTGCTCTTCAGCTTCGTCGAGTATTGCTTTCACCGCTGGCTGTTCCATGGTTCGGTGGAACTGCTCGAACAGGGCCATCGCAAGCACCACGAACAGCCACAGGCGCACGACTCCCTGCCTTTTTTCCTGCCTCCGCTCGTGGCACTGACGCTGGTCGGCATCCTCAGCGTTTTTCTGCCGGCGACTATTGCCTTGCTGTTTACCGGAGGCATGGCCGCCGGTTACGCCGCGTACGGCCTTACCCATTCCACATTTCATAACGTGCGTTTCCGCCACGCGCTGGCCAGACGCTGGGCCGCCGCCCATCACATCCACCACTTTCACCCCGGCAGCAACTTCGGCGTGACCACGCCCGTGTGGGACATCGTCCTGCGGACGCGCTACGCACCCGAACGAACCAGGTCCGGACCTTGAACGGCAGCGTCGATACGCGATCGGGGCGGCGGACGCGGCACCTGCGGCGCGCCGGGCGCTGGCTCGTCGTCATGGCCATCGCCGCCACGGTCATCGTGCCGATTCTGCTCGGTGGTCGGGACGGGCTGTCCGCGACCTTGCACTTCCCCATGCAAGGCTACGTTGCCATTCTTGCGCTGATCGCAGTGAGTTGGTTCTGCCGAACGCTCAAGCTGCAGCTGTTGCTGCACCGGTTCGCCGTGCGCTCGCACTTCGCGCAGATGCTGGCCGTATCGCTGGCGACCGACTTTGCGTTCATGACCACGCCGGGCGGTGTCGGCGGCTACCCGGCGAGCGTGTATTACCTGCGCCGGGCCGGCGTGTCGGCGAGCGCAGCGACTGCGGTCACTGCCGCGGACCAGGGCATGGACGTCATGTTTTTCGTCGCGGCGCTGCCGCTCGCCGGGTTGAGCCTGCTCCTGTCCGATGCGATTGAGTCCGGCGCGCCGCAGACATTGATCACGATCGCGTTCACTTCCAGCGCAGTGATCGCGCTTGTCGCCATTGCCGCGTTGTTCGCGCGGCACCGGCTGGGCGCATGGTTTGCCGCACTTTTTTCCGGCGCGCGCTGGCCGCGCCTGCGCCCCGCACGCCAGGTGGCGAGCACATTTCTTGCCGCGTTGCGCACGGATGCGCGGGTTCTCTACGCCGGCGGCCCTGGCTTCCTGTCCGGCATCTTCGTGCTGACCGCCCTGCAGCAGCTGACCCGTTACGGCGTACTCTGGCTCGCGCTGTTGTTGCTCGGTCACCCCGTCTCGTTTCTGCTGACTTTCCTGCTGCAGGTCTTCGTGCTGCAGGCGGCGACGTGGACTGGTGTGCCATCCGGTGCCGGTGGTGCGGAACTGGGACTGGGCGCGACATTGGGGCCCTGGGTGCCGGGACCGAGCCTGGCCACGGCGTTGCTGTTATGGCGCATCGCCACGCTCTATGTCGGTCTGATCGCCGGTGCCATTGCGATCGCCCTGCTCGCGCGCCGAGGCAAACGACCAGCCGACGATGCGGATGCCAAGCAATCCTCGCACGCGGTGTCGAACGAGGATCCGCTATCCACTTGAGCCCTTCCCGCGTCGCGAGAAGGGTTGGTGGGATCGAGATCGCAGGTCGACTGGCATCGCAACGAGTCTGATCGCCCGGTTTCTTCAGCCAGCGGCGCGAGTAATTTCGACCTGCTTCCGGGCGCCATGAGTGGATCTCGATCATTTTCTCACCGTCCGCGGGATGAACGGCATGCAATTTGCTGTCTCGCAGGGATGAATCCAGGGGATCCAAGGGACCTGCGTCGCCCTCGCCGCTC
>Ga0157375_10003539_pt1 | contig 13561 bp, 17 predicted proteins | sample M35metaG_FD_115311 | JGI IMG/M metagenome (GOLD analysis project Ga0157375, IMG submission 115311) | Miscanthus rhizosphere microbial communities from Kellogg Biological Station, Michigan, USA - M3-5 metaG | ecosystem: Host-associated > Plants > Roots > Rhizosphere > Soil | place: USA: Michigan...
AACCTCGGGCCGAACGGGTTGTCGAGCGGTTCCAGCATACGGGTATCGAGATCGAAATACCCGAGATCATAATCCATAAAGCTGACTAACCAAATATCGTCGTGAACCTCCTTGATGCCGACTGCCTGGGCGGCAAAGACGGTGCTGAAGTTAATCTTTTTGTTCCCCAAGCAGATGCGGCCGCAGTGGGTGACGACAATGACTTTGTCGTGGAAGGGATAGTCAATGTCCGGCAATCCCTTGTAGGCACGGGTGGAAGGCTGATAGACCTCGGCCGGGCACTTCATAGCGAGAGCTTCGTGAGGACGTTCCTGGTTGAAGATTTCGATAAAGTCATCGAATCTGCTCTGCTGCAGCAGAAAGTTTCGAGCGGCCGGCTTGGTGGCTTCTTTCTTCAGGGTAAGATGCATGCGCTCATGGCGGCCGTTTTGCTGGGGATGACCAGGCTGGATGCGTTCGATGCCAATCCCCAGCCTGAGCCACCAGACCGCGAGTTTGCTCAAGTTGAACAAAGCGTGAGCGGAAGCGAAGGGAACACCGTTGTCGCTGCGAATGTTCGAAGGCAGGCCGTACTCCTTGAAAAGCCGCTCAAATACGGTAAAGGCAAAGTCTTCGCAGGTCGAGGAAAGAGCCTCGCAACACAACAGATACCGGCTGGCATGATCGGTGACGGTGAGCGGATAACAGTACTGACGATTGCCCAGCAAGAACTCGCCCTTGTAGTCGGTGCACCACAGTTCATTGGGAGCGTTGCCGACGGATAAAGCGGTTCCCTGAGCACGCTGACGCAAGCGACCACGGCGCTCCACCAGGCCGTGGCGATCGAGCACCGTATGGATGGTGCTTTTGGCCGGGATCTTGATCCCGGAGAACCTGCGGATCAGCCGTTCTCGGATCTTACGGGCACCCAGCTGGAGTGCTCGTGCTTCACGTTCAGGATGTAGTTCTCCACCTGAAAGGGAAGTTGATGAGCATACCGAATGGGACGTCGGCTCCTGTCGGTGAGCCCTTCGACTCCACATTCCTTGTAGCGATCGAAAATCTTGTAGCCAGTCTTGCGAGAAATGCCGAACTCTCTGCACAATTCAGTCATTGGCTCGCCGGCTAGCCGGCGAGCCACTAACTTGAGCCTTTCATCCATCACCGAACACTCCTTCCACGGCATCACTCCCTCCCCGAAAGGGGAAAAAGTGTAACCCATGTGTCCGGTACGATCTGTCACCGATGTGTCGGGTCGCTCAAAAGCAGTTAGCTCACCAGAACACTTTTCTCTCAGTCCGCTTTCAGTCCTGCATTTTTTTGCGGGGACCAGGTTTGATGCTTTGGCACAATGATTACGAAGAACTTAACTCGAATCGCCCAGATTCTTAGTCCGCTCTCAGTCCGCTTTTGCCAGCAGCGTGGTTCGGCAACCGAACGATCTGGACACAGGATTCGCGAAGCGGCACCAGACTCAGTTGGTGGACGCGATGTAGCCTTTTCGCGCTCGAACTAAGACCGCTTTGTCGCGGGGAGTGGAGATCTGAATGTGACGATAGTGACCGTCGAGTAGAAATCTGCGGGACGGTAGGATAGCGCGTACTGGCTGCGAAGTTCTTCCTGAATCGTCTCGAAGGCGTGGGCGACATCTCCGATGTTCAATGGGAAGAAGGCCCGTCCCCCTGTTTCTTCCGTTAGTTTTGCCATCAGTTTGTCGCCGCGCGTCACAGTGTTGCTGGTATTGGTGCTGATCGCGTAGATCGTGACTTCAGCACGACGCGCCAGTTCTAGGATTTCGTCGCGATTCATGCGGCTCTGGTTGTCTTCACCGTCGCTGATCAGAATAATGAGGCGGCGGACAGATTTTCCCTCATCCCGATTCTTAAGCTCTTTGTTCACGGCAAATTGAATGGCGTCGAAAACGGCCGAACCGCCAAAGGGTTTGAGGGAGGTGACTCCTTTGGCGAGGAGTTCCTGGTCATCGGTGAAATCTTGTGTGAGAGTCGGCACCGCATCGAAGGCTACGACAAACGCTTGATCGGTCTTCGGTCGAATTACGTCTTTGAAGAATTTGATCGCCGCCTCTTGCTCAAAACTGAATCGGCTGGTGATGGAGCCGCTTACGTCGAGCACAAGTCCGGCCCGGATCGGAAGATCGGTCTCACCACGAAAGCTGCGCACGGCTTGCGGAGGTTTGCCATCGTCGAGTATGGCGAAATCGGAAAGGGACAGGTTCTTCTTGAATCTTCCGCGTTTGTCCGTTGCGGTAAACACCAAATTTACTTCTTGGACGGTCGCACGGATCGTGCTGACGGGTTCGTTGTCTTGTGAGACGGCTTCGGGCGCGGAAGTATCAGGGCGCAGTGCCGAACCAATCGCCTGCGACCACAGCAATGAGACTGGGATCGCAACGAATAGGAGCAGACTTAGCTTCCATCTCACGCGGATTGCCCTCCACCTAAGGATTTGAGTTTCATTTAGTCTAACGGGATGTCCGAGATGCGGAGAAGGGTACGCAAGTACACTGAACAGTAATTGTTATGTCCTTGAAGGTCATCATCTCAGGTGCTGGCATCGCGGGTCTTGCGCTCTCTCATTGGCTGGGCCGCATCGGTGCCACGACCATCCTCGTCGAGCGGGCGCCGCGCTTCGAAGCACTTGGCCACTACATTTCACTCAAAGGCAATGGAGTGGAGATGGTGCGGCGGATGGGCATCCTAGAAGCATGCCAAGCGCGTGCGGCCCCAATTGAAGAGGTCTACTTCTACACCACCACGAGACAGCTTCTGCGCAGGGAGCGTACCGCAGCGCTCGCTAAAGCGCTCGGTGGCTACATCCTGTTTCGCCGTGCGGACCTTCAGGCCGCTCTATACGAACTCGTGCGGGAGCGCAGCGATATCCGCTTTGGAACCCAGGTTGAAGAGGTTGCTGCCACTACAAGCGGGGTCGAAGTGCGTCTCAGCGATGGAAGTATCGAACGGGCAGATCTTCTTGTGGGCGCCGACGGCATACACTCAAATGTCCGGAGCCTAGTCTTCGGGAAAGACTCTGAGCGACCGCTCGGCGGTTATTACATCGCGATCTCGCAGATATTCCGCCATGGTTTGCCTCCCGTCGTTCATTCCTATCTAAGTACGGGAAGAATGGTAAATTTATTGCCGGTCTCGCCTGACTATGTATCAGCGGTGGTGTACGTTGGCCCAAGCGTGAGCTCTCCCCCGCACAAGGATGCAATGGCAATGCGAGATTACCTACTCGCAACCTGCGCTGGTTTTCCTGAAGAAGTGCAACACGCCCTGGGCAACATGACGGCGAGCGATTTCGTTTTCTCCGATGCTATCGCTCAGGTCGAGATGCCGCGCATCACCGCTAACCGCTGCGCCCTCGTCGGTGACGCCGCGCACTGCCCGACATTTCTCTCGGGGATGGGCAGTTCGCTGGCTCTTCAGGACGCACACGTTCTTGCCGGTTGCCTCGCACGCAATCCCGGCGACCTAGCCATTTCACTGGTGCGGTACGAGGAGGTGATGACGCCAATCGCCCGCCGCTACAAAAGCAGCGCAGTGACTGCGCACCGAGCCTTCCTTGGCTCAAACCCCATCAAAGCACGCCTTCGCGATGTCATTCTTCGCTTCATGCCCGAAAGCCTGGTTGAACGCGGTGTGCGTCGCTTCTTCGATGCCGAGCGCCCTCTGGCGGGTCTGCCGAGGCCTGAGGAGGCGTGACGACGCCTAGTCGCGGGGTACAGTCAACAGTAATAGTTTACGTCCGACCCTCAGCGACAACTTGGAGTTCGCGGGATAGCATCTATCCCAGTAGAACTCATTTCGTAACGGACAATCATTTGCAACTGAACTGGATACTTTTCGGTCGGGACAGACTGTCTGCCTTTCACCGCTCTCAATTTGGCTCGGCCATTATCGTTCTTTGTGCCCTCGCTGCTGTGTGCGCAGCACAGGAGTCCGTCTCCAAGAAGTACATCTACAGTGCGTGGAGAGACAGTTGGATACCCTTAATCCCCTACATCTTCGGCGCGTTTGCTCCCTTGATCGGGCTGCTCGCATGGAAAAGGGCCCAGATCGGCGGCTGGCTTCTGCGCAGGCCGCAGGTCACTTTTGCTGTCGCGGGCTCGCTCCTGATCTGGGTGATCGCATCTGGCGTCCTGTTGCACTTTGAATGGGAATGGAATGAGCATTTCAACTCGTTGCCGACTGCAATGAGGTTTGGATTCTTGTACCTAACTTCTTTTCCTGGTTATGCCCCGATCACGCCGGATGGTCAATCTGCGGTGCAAATCGCGAAGTGGATTAGCCTGTTGCTCTTCGGTGGCCTCGTGGGCCCTCTCCTCAAGGAAGGGTTGGATACTCTGGGTAAACATATGTCGACTTTGTCGCAGATGGAAGTGCCCAAGAGTAAGCCCGTCGGCGGGCAAGTTCTGTCATTCAACCACTCAGTCCAGAGCGAAGAGGACGCAAGCCCTGCTTCCGACACGGATGCCCAGGATCCTGCTATGGTCCCCGGTGCCGACTGAGAGACTCGTCGTGCTGCTTCTCAAGTGTCGTGGAGTGTCGAAAAGCTTCGCCTCCTACTTTCTCCTCGAACCCGCATTGCATAGGTGATGAGTAACTCCCCGTGATGCGTCAGTTTGTGCGCTTCCTGGCTGCGCGGGTAGATGGAGAAGCCTGCGAGCACTTTTCGGGCGATGTTCCTGAACCGGTAGTGCTCAGTCGCCAGCTCGTCAAAGGTCATTGAGAAGGTCCCGGTCTGAGGCAGGTCGGGAAGTTCGGGAATTCGACAATGAACGTTCCCTGGTAGCCGGTGCCGATCAGTTTGCGGTGAGAGCCGAAAGGTGGTGCTAGAGAAAACCTGAGGAATACTCGACACAATAACCTAAAAATGGTACAACGTAATAACCTAATAGATGCACGGCGGGAAAACCTAATAGTCGTCCGACGCAATAACCTAAGGACTGCACAGGATAACGGCATGGCTTCACCGTCCGAAAAACTCGCGGATTCACTCCGACGCCTCCATAGGCTTCAGAATGCCAATGGCGCAGCGGCTATACGGGCGAAGGATATGCCTCGCACGCACAGGGAGCGCCTTAAGGCCAATGGCTTTCTGCGGGAGGTGATGAAGGGCTGGTATGTACCGAGCCGACCTGATGAAAAGGGAGGCGAGAGCACGGCCTGGTACGCCTCATTTTGGCGCTTCGCGGCCGTTTATCTGGAAACACGATTTCGCAAGAACTGGAGCCTGTCCCCGGAGCAGTCCTTGTCTCTGCATGGTGGAAACTGGAGAGTCCCGCGTCAGCTCGTGGTCAGGTCGCCGAGGGGCGGCAACAAGGTCGTTCCGCTTCCGCACGGCACGTCCTTGCTAGATTTGCGTGCAGCCCTTCCGCGCCCTGCCGACCGTGAGGAAAGGGATGGTTTGCGTATCTTCTCGCTTGAATCCGCGCTGATTGAGTGCTCACCGCGGTATTTCGCAAGCCATGCGACCGATGCGCGCGCGGCCATGGCCATGGTGCGCGACGCCTCCGGGCTGCTCGCACGGCTGCTCGACGGCGGGCATAGCCGGATCGCTGGCCGGCTGGCTGGCGCCTTCCGCAACAGCGGACGCGACCGGCTGGCCGATGAAATCCTAAAGACCATGTCCACGGCGGGTTATGACGTGCGCGAAACCGATCCGTTTAACGACCGCCCGTCGCTCTCGCTCCCGGCCCGCGAAACATCGCCATACGTGAACCGCATACGGCTGCTTTGGGGCAAGATGCGGCGACCCATTATCGAGCGATTCCCCAAGTCGCCGGGGCTTGCCCGTAATGCGAGTTCGTACATAAAGAAGGTACAGGAGGCGTATGTAACGGATGCCTATCACTCACTGTCGATCGAGGGATATCGCGTCACGCCGGAACTGATCGAGCGCGTGCGCACCGGCAACTGGAATCCGGAGGCTCATGAACAGGACCGCGAACAGACGAACGCCATGGCGGCGCGCGGTTACTGGCAGGGCTTTCAGGTCGTCGAAAAGAGTATCGCCCGCGTGCTGAAGGGTGAAAATCCGGGTACGGTTGCCGAGGAAGATCATCGCGCATGGTATCGGGAGATGTTTGCGCCGAGCGTTACAGTCGGCATTTTGAAACCGTCCGATCTCGCGGGTTACCGCAATGGACAGGTCTACATCCGCCAGTCGATGCACGTGCCGCTGAATCGCGACGCGGTAAGGGACGCCATGCCGGCTTTCTTTGATCTTCTTATGGAGGAAACTGATGCCGCCGCGCGTGTGGTACTCGGGCATTTTGTATTCGTCTACATCCATCCTTATATGGACGGCAACGGTCGCATGGGACGTTTTCTGATGAACCTCATGATGGCGGCAGGCGGATATCCCTGGACTGTCATTCCGCTGCCCGAGCGCAAGGGCTATATGGCTGCACTTGAAAAGGCGAGTGTCGACGAGGACATTGGGCCGTTTGCGGATTTTCTCGCACGGCTGGTTGAGAAGCGTCTGGCGGGCGAGCCACTGCCATCGGTGCCTAAGTCAAGCGATCACGATACATGAGTATTGATATGTGAATAGCAAATCTGTAGAGATGTAGAATGACTTTACTGCGCGCCGTGTCGACCGTGCCGGAGTTGGAGGAAGCTATTGAGCTTTCGCTCGATGCTCGCGCCAATCGCCAGGAAAGCGCAGTGGGTCACGAGTGCCTTGGGATTTCTCCTAACCAGATTTTTAGTAGTGGTCCGAGCGGTCGGCTTGGTGCGCTGAATTAGGGCCGATCCAGTGCGCGTTTATCGCCCGTGCATCTCACTCGTCCCTCAACCTTGAGTTTGTTCTCGATTTCGTGGAAATCAAGCCGCTGCTCGATTATTACGTTGAGCGCCGGTGAGAATTGCCATCGTCTCGTATAGTCGCGAGACAGAACGGCAAGACACCCTAGTCTGCCCTCGATTTGGAGACTACCCTCTTTAGCGGCCTCTTCGGCCGTCCCGATGATGATGGCGTCGAAGTGCTTCAAGCACCTCGCCGTCTCTGACATTGAGGCCGCCCGGAAAGACTTGCTGCGTCATGGCGTGAACGTCAGCGAAGTCTTCCACGGCAGCAATGTGCACACCGGCACAAGTACGCTCGTGAAAACCATTTTGGAGAAGGCAAGTTCGTTTTGCGCGTTCGATTTCCCCGCATTACACGCGCCAGGCAGGCCCGCCCCTGGCGGCGAGGTTTTCGGACGCGGGCAAGACAGTCGCCATCATCGAACGTCACACGTTTGGCGGCACCTGTGTGAATACGGGTTGCATTCCGACAAAGACGCTCATCGCCAGCGCATATGCCGCGCATGTTGCCCGCCGAGGCGGGGAATACGGTTTCAGCGTGAACGGCAATGTGGGCGTTGATATGAAGAGGGTGAAAGCACGCAAGGACGCCATCTCTGGGCGCTCCAACAAAGGTGTCGAGGATTGGTTGCGCGGACTTGAACATTGCACAGTCATTCACGGCCATGCCCGCTTTCAGACGTCCAACACTGTCGTGGTCAACAATGAAGTCCTCCAAGCCGACAGCCCCGTCGTTCCGTAGCTGCGGGCGGTGACCACTCCGGCCAGCTCGTGGCCGGGGATCGAGGGCGTCCTGTCACGGCCGAGGCGGTCGATCCAGGTCGAGGGCCACGACAGCTCATTCCCGGTGAATCCCGACGCATGAACCTGAACAACGACGTCGCCGTAGTTCGCGCCCGAGAGGCTGGCGAGCGCCACCCCCTGCGGCTCGGGCCGCTCCACCAGCTTCATCCCGGCCGTTCCCACAGCCTGATCCGTCACCACAATCGCCTTCATCGGTCACCTCCCTGTGTCGATCTCATCTTCATGACGTATTCTCGTTCCACAGTCAGGTTATATTGGAATGGAATAGCCGGAAGGTCCATAATCGTCGAGATGACTAGTCCATGATAAGGTCTGTACAACTGGTTTTCATCCATCCGCTCCTCAACTGCCCTCGACGGTCAAGTTGAGGGCCGGCAATATGCAGTGTCTACGATGCCGGCAGCGAATGATGCTCATGCATAACACGCCATCGGCCTGCAATCTTCTGAAAGCATATGGTCAGTCGAAACTCTAGCTCCTCCCGCTTGCTGTTCGGGTCAATGCCAGTGCACCGTCCTAGTGCAGTAGCAAAAGCGACGTTCTTCCCAGAGATGATCCTTATATCATGGAGATCAAACGCCACAGGCTGTTCCGACTACGATAAAAATCTTTCCCAAGTCGCCATGTAAGAGTCTAGTCCCTGCGAGAAGAGTGGAGGTGGGACATCGAACATCAAGATGTCTGGAACGTGATCTGTGCAAATTCCTGTCCTGTCCCCATCGCGAACAGCCTTGGCCCACCGCTCAATCAGTTTCCGGATGTCTACTTCGTCCTTGGATAAGACCCCTTGTGCTTTGCTTTTTGTCATTGTCTTTCTCAGTAAATTAAGAAATGCGTTCTCGTAACATACGCTGCTGTGGATCAGGAATAGTTGTTTCAGCGACCTTATAGTGTTTACTTAGCGTTCTCCACATTCATCTGTGGCGTCTGCTCCCCGATTTGTGCCGAATAGATGATGAACTTGAACGGATCCGTGTTCTGATTCCTTTCCATCAGCTTCAGATAGGCAAACCGCTTGGCGCTTCTTACAGAACCACTATCCGGAAACTTCATCTCTGCTGATTCCATCAGATCAGCTGCCATCGCATACCTCCCGTCTGCGTCGAGGCGCTCGGCTGCGTTGATAATTTGCGATTCCGAGAGGCCTAGATAATCAACGAGAACCTCCGCGCGATCTGCCCGGCTAGGATGAGCCAGGCCCCGGAGATTCGCCTCCCAGTACCCTACGTTTTGATCATAGATTCTATCGATCACATGCTCGCGCAGTATGTAGTACGGCTGATGGGAATCAGGCTGATTGGCGAGCAGATCCGGCGGGATGAGATTTGCTTCATGAATGGCGGCTCGCTCGTCACCACGGCGAATCGCTGTAAGCACCTGGTCCAGTAGCCATGTCAAATCCGTCTTCAGATGGCTGAGAATCAGTGGTGAACAGAAGACCCGCGTGAGCGGTTCGTGCCCGTGCAAGAGGTATTGCGGATTCCTGCTCACGATCACATCGATCGCATCGAATAATCCCTGCAGATCGCCTTCCTCGATAAAGGGCGCCCCCAGGTACGGCATGATGACATCCCCCATGAACATCACTTTTTCGTCGGGCAGATAAATCAGCATGGCGTCATGCGTTTCACCGCCTCGAGCTGGGATCAGCTCGAACTTCGTTCCACCGATATTTACTTCTGTTCGCTTGTCTATCGTAATGTCCGGTTTGTAGCTCAGAACATCGTTCGGGCTGAATTGCTCTCCGAAGAACTGCTTCCCAAAGACCTCCGGTCCGTTGAATTCCTTTTCGAACTCTTCCCCATAGTTGCCTCGCCCATAAAACTTCGGACGAGGGTTCAGATCGCGGAAGTAGGAATGACCGCCGACATGGTCCCAATGAGCGTGAGTAACGAACACAGTGGTCAGCAGCGGCAGTCCTGGCGCGTAGGCTTGTAGTGCTGCGTAGGCGAATTTTACGAAGTCCGGTCTCGTGCCCGCGTCAATGCTGATGAGTTGATGCCGGTCCTTGGAAACAACGAAGTAGTATTCGGTAAATTCGTAGCCGGACAGAGCGTAGACGCGACCGGGAACGATCTGGGTAATGCGCCTCGGCGCAAAGGCGTGACCAGAGGCTTTGTCCTCGGAAAACGGCGTTGCCAATGTGATCGGATGATCGAAATCGGAATAGCCGCTGCGCCGAAGGTAGTCCTGGGCCTTTGCGGCATCGCCGTCGTTCAGCGCAAGTTTGCCAAGATGAAAATAAACTTCCCGCAACCATGCGGGATGAGGCGCTTTGTCGGCGTGTTCGAGACACCAGACAAGTTCCTCCTGGGCGGCCTTTCGCTGATGAAAGTAGCCTGGAAGCATCGTATGCACGACACCGGCGATCCAGTTCACGACGAAGACCTGGCCGCCTGAGAGTTGCTCGGCTTGTTCGAGGATGGAAATTGTATCCTTCACATACCCGTAGCGCCTCAGAAGCGGCACGGAGGAGGCATACTGGGCGCGCAGCAAGCCAATAATTCCCAAGTACAAAGATTTCTGAACCGGTGTCAACCGTGGCCCAAACTCCCGGAGACGCGCACTGAAAAATTCCGCTCCCTCGTTCTGCAAGTTGGAACTCGCAAACTCGGTCATCAGCGTGAACAGCAGTTGGGGATCGGTTGACGGGCCCACACTGTTGACCGCCTTCAGGTACTCCAGATCAGGATTGCGCAGCTTTGCACGGTGCCGGTCACTGCCCCGAAGCGTGACCGATGCCACAACCACGAGCAGCAGAAGGGACAAAAGTGCACCGATCCGCACGAGAGCACGGCCCTTCAATGCATGAAGATGACGTAAGCGCGCATCGCGCAGAAAGAGACCCACCCACACGAGAACCCCAACTACCACAGGAAAGATGAACCAAGGATCCTCTACTCTCACCTGGGTTGCCGTCGCCCCGCCAAGATACCCAGTCAACAGTACGGCTCCAAACGTGGCCGTACGGGGATACAGATAGGCTGCAAGGCAAATAAGCTCGACGATACCCAGGTAAACGACCAGCCCAGCGGGATATCCGAGTCTGACTGTTCCTTCTACGGCAACAGGCAGGTTCAGCACTTTGACTATCGCGTCAAAAAGCAAAAAAGCGAAGGTCAAAATCGTGATTACGCGCCCAGTCCACAACTTTGCCTTGGACACTACCTCGATTTCATCCTCGGATTGCATATGTTCTCTCCTGGCTTGGTGGAAATCACGCGGGCTTAATTGCGCTCGGCTCCATGAAGGCCAACTCCCAAATGTGGCCATCAAGATCCTGGAATCCGTGACCGTACATGAAGCCATAGTCCTGCGGTTCTTTGTACGTCGAACCTCCGGCGGCGACTGCCTTGCGAACCAGGTTATTGACTTCTGCCCGGCTCGTCGTCGACAAACACACGAGGACTTCAGTGTTCTTGGTTGCGTCGGCAATTGGTTTTGGAGTGAACGTCTTGAATTTGTTTTCTGTGAGGAGCATGACGTAAATGTCTTCGCTAATAACCATGCAAGCAGCGGTCTCATCAGTGAACTGGGCGTTGAATGTAAAACCCAGAGCACGGAAGAAATCCATAGACTTCTTCAGATCTCTCAGCGGCAGATTGACAAAAATCTTTTTGGGCATGCGCTCTCCTTTGGAAATTGTTCGCACCCGTCTCCAACAGTATGTCGAATGGGATCTAGGCAAATCGACAGAACGCTGAACTGACTAGGTTGTAGACATCAGAGAAAAATAGCGCTCCATCTCTCATGCGGTCTTGAATATACTGGCTGGAATCCTTAGATAGGCCGCCGAGGCTGCAGATCGCTATGTTGATTCATCCGAAGCCGGGAGCGCTAGTCTGGCCTGCTGCCATGATCGTGTGGGGACCCGGGTTCACAACCGCCGGTCATCGCCATCACTGTGTCCAGTTGGTAATGGCCATGAAAGGGACCCTGTTGATTCGCGGCAAGCCCAACGATCAGTGGATAAGGTGCGGCGCTGCGTTAGTGCGGCCAGATGCCGCCCACGAAGTCGATGCGCGGAACACCACAGTCTTGATCGGTTTTGTTGATTCCGAAAGCGAATTGGGCGCAGCACTCGGTGAACGCATTGAAGGCGGCATATCGAGTATCTCGGAAGGCCAAGTCGGCCGCTGGCGCGCCGCCTTGGGCAGGGTGCCAACCGAAGCACGCGTCGAGCGCTGGGTTAGAACGCAACTACTTCATCGACGCCGTCCTGTGAGGATCCACCCTGGCGTACGCCTTGCTGTCAAGCACCTGCGCGAGAAACTTGGCATTTCTGATGATTTTTCTCTAAAGACCCTGGCTGGCATTTCTGGCCTGTCGCAGTCGCGATTCATGCATGTTTTTACCGAGTCAATGGGGACTCCTCTCCGGCCGTATGTTCTCTGGCTACGCCTGCAGCGCGCCTGCTGCGACTTGATGGCTGGCGCCAGGATAACTGCAGCTGCTCACAATGCCGGGTTTTCCGACGCGGCACACCTGACACGAACCTTTCGCCGGATGCTCGGAATGACACCGACCGACCTTGCCCTGCGGAAGCGAATGAGCCGAGGCGTGACGCTGGACCGAATCGATTCTCATCGCGAACGGATCAACCCAACTCCCACCGTAAGAGTTGTCGCCGCGACCAGAACTGCGCCGGTGTAGAGCACAACGCGCAACGACCGCGCGTGCGCAACGGCAAAGAATCCGCCGGAAACCAAAATTGATGCGGCGATTGCTCCCACTCGGACTGGCCACACGAGTGAACCAGGGATCGCTGCATAGTCGATCGCGATTTGCAAGAGCATAGCAAGCAAGGTAAGGACTCCAGCGTGCGCATGGCCGGCGCGGTAAAGCGCGATCTGTGTCGCTGAAAGGTTAGAAGGCCCTGGTATACCCATTAACCGGTTGCTGACCACCCCCAGCACGGTTAACCCGCCGTAAACGATGGTAGGAATAAGGATTAGACTAAGCCCGCACAACAGGCGCGTATCTGGCGACATGATCATCCTCACGAAATGTGTTTGAGCGTAGCTTGCCGAATTGAAAAATTAGACTCCATTCGGGGAGGAGCGTCTTGAACAAATTGGCTGACCATCATCATGTCGTCCCCTAGCTCGCCGCCTTGGCTTGAGCTAAACCGTCAGCAATTCCCTTTGCGGTTGTGTTGAAGTAGGAAAGAAATTCCTGCACATGTTTCGGTCTTGTCATTCTGCGATTCCATATCATTTCGTAGCGAATTGAGAGCGGACCGTTCGAATCACAGAGAGGCCGCCCAGTCGGCGCTGTCGGAAGATTTCCCGCGTCGAGTCGGCCAGTCCACAACCGGCAGACGGCGCGAAGCTTTCGGAGGCGATTTGCTCCAGGCGAACTGGCCCGGCACCCGATGTCTGGTGTCGGGAAGAGTTTCTCGGCAAGTAGAGACGTTGCTCGCCGTGAAAAGTCAGCCGTCCGAGGCGCTTGTCAGAGGGCCGCAGGGCTGAAAGGCAAAGTCAAGTGTTCCTTCCAATAAGCGTTGCCGCAGGTCATTCAGGTGACTCCATCTCTGGCCACCATGTTTTCAATAAGTTAGAAGAAATTGTTAAAGCTGCCTCAAAAGCAAAAACGCCGTCTATCGTAGGTCACATCGCAGCAAATCGATGACATCCAGTGAGATGGAACTTCATGCCGTTGAAGAGCGCAGCCTTTCATCGATTTTGCGCTCTGAGCTTCTAACCACCTTAATTAATAATGATGTATCGGGAAAGTTAATACTAGCGGCTTCGCGAGTGCTTTGGAGAAATTTTGACGCGATGCAGATGTGTTTCGCGTCTGGATCTCACTCGGGTAGACCGACGCGGTGCAGGAGGTCTTGGAAACGCGAGTCGGAGCGGAGAGGGTCGAAGCCAGGCCGCAGCAGGACACCCGGATTAAATCGATCCTCGTAGCCTTTTTCGAGCCAATTCATGGCTTGATCC
>Ga0157375_10003543_pt1 | contig 13559 bp, 11 predicted proteins | sample M35metaG_FD_115311 | JGI IMG/M metagenome (GOLD analysis project Ga0157375, IMG submission 115311) | Miscanthus rhizosphere microbial communities from Kellogg Biological Station, Michigan, USA - M3-5 metaG | ecosystem: Host-associated > Plants > Roots > Rhizosphere > Soil | place: USA: Michigan...
TATCGCCCATTAGCAACACCGGAAGGAACTCATCCCAGGTTGACAGTGTCTTTAACAAGCCCAAAACGGCACCAGGAGCATTTACCGTACCGATCAGCACACAAATGACTTCACGGCTCGACGACAAAGAGCTGACCGCCTGCTGCCAGTCGTGGCTGCCGCAGGGTAGATTTTCTTCCCCAAGAAAATTCAGGATCACCGCCAGATCGCGGCGCCGAACGCTATCGTCATCGATCAGCAGGATTTTGGTTTCACGCCACATGCAATAGCAACTTCCCTAGTTAACTCAAATGCCCTCGAGTAGGGGCAATCTAGATGGCCGTAGGCATTTTCTGCGTTACAACCGTCTGAAATCTGAAAACAGCACTAGTTAAGTCAAAAAATCGCTCGCAGTCAAATTTATGACGCGCATTCGGATTAACTGAGCCAGTTCAGCCGAACAGATGGTAAACCTTTGACGCACTTTCCGCTCGATTGATCTGCGACATCTCTTCGAAAATCGCCTGGCGCTCGCCGGTCGTCACTTCAAGCAACTGCTGATAAACCGCCAGCAGGCTTTCCAGCTTTTCCCGCAGGGCATCCTCGTCCACCGGCGCATTGGCCAGTGCTTCGTCGATCACTGCACGACAGCCCATATCCAGTTCGCCGATCGCATCCCAGTTACGTTGGGCCAAGGCGTCGACCAACGCTTCGCGGGTCTCGTCAATCCGTTGCAGGGCGTGGCTCATAACATGATCCTCAGGCCGACAGGCCTACAGTGGTGCAATACCGTCCCAGCCTTCCTTGAGCGTAATCATCAGGCCGGCAACTTCGTCAATCATGGCAACATCGCTTTTGCTGTTGGCTTCCAGCAGGCGCGTGGTCATGTAGGCATACAGGTTATCCAACTGCTGCAACGCCGCCGGATCATCGGTCTTTTCCGGGTTGAGGCCGTCACGCAGGCCGATCAGGATGTCGATCGCCTTGCCCAGCAGCAGACCCTTTTGCGCGATATCACCACGAGCCATGGCACCCTTGGCCTGCGCCATGCGATCCAGTGCACCTTCCATCAACATCTGGACCAGACGGTGCGGGCTCGCCTCGGAGACCTGGGCGTGGGAATTGACCTTCTGGTATTGGCGAAGGGCTCGCATGGGATTCATGTTTCTACCTCGTGACAGGCAACAGCAAAATTGGATGGGCTCTGACTAATATGTCGACGGGCTCACAAAAAACTTTAACCCGTCGATCTGCTGAAGGCCGCGCCCGGCGCAGAATCACCGGGCGGCTTCATGGCGGATCAACTGTCCGAATTGCTCTTGTTCAGCGCGTTGAGCGTGGTCATGACGCTGGAGCGCTGGTTGGTGAGCTGAGCCACCAGGTTGTTCATCGTGGTGTATTTGGCGGTCAGGCTGGTTTTCAGAGCAGCCATGCGCGCGGTCAGGTCGTCCTGCTGGGTTTGCAGATCCTTGAGGTTGTTGGTCAGCGTCGTCGAGCGCGAAGCCAGCACGCCGGTGTTGCTCAACGCGTAGCTGTCGGTCGCCGACTTCATGCGCGCCAACAGGCCCGTGTCACCGTTGAAGATCCCGCCGATGTCGGTGGGGTTGGTGAGAATGGCGGCACCAAATATTTTGTCGTCGATGCTCAGCTTGCCGGTGGTCGAGTCGGTGTTCACACCAAATTGAGCCAGGGACTTCAACGTGCCCGAACCACCCATTGCGTTCAGCTCACTGCGCAGCGCCTGCTGCAACGAGCGCATGGTGGCGTCGCCGGTCAGTGCAGAGGGTGTCGTGCTGCCGTCCGCGTTTGTGGTGACTTTGGTCTCGGTCCCGATCGCCGTCATCAAGGCGTTATAGGTGTCGACAAAACCTTTTACCGAGCTTTTGAGCGTGTCGTTACTGCGGGTGACGGTGATGGTTGAGGCCGTACGAGCAGCACTTGGGTCATTAACGCCCGACGGCAACGGCGACAACGCCGTCAGCTTGATACTCACGCCGGAGATCGCGTCGCTCAGGGTATTGCTCTTGGATTCCTGCGCCGCACCGTCAATGGTGTACTTGGCATTGACCGGCGGGCCGCCGACGACCGAGGTATTGGCTTGAAGGCCGCTGTTGCCGCCCAGGGTAATGTCTGTACCGGCACCGGTGTTGGTCGACGTCACAACCAGACGTGAACCGTTGGAGTCAGTCAGGATGTTGGCACTCAGGCCTGCGCTGCTGTACTGCGCGTTGATCGAGTCACGCACCTGTTGCAGCGTGGCACCCGGCGCAACACTGACCCCGTAGCTTTTACCCGACTGGGAAATTTCCAGGGTCGTTGCGGTAGTACCGCTGTTGACGACACTCTTGGCCCCAGCGGCATAGTTCTGCGTGGAGATCTTTGAGGCCGTTGCCAACTGATTCACGACCAACAGGTAGCTACCGGCCGAAGCGCCGGCGCCCAGAGTAACCGTGGAAACGTTGTTATCCGAAGTCGTCGCCGTCAGGCCGCCAATACTGGCGTCCTTGGCCATGTTGTCCATGGCGCCGCGGAACGCATCGAGTGCCGCTTGAATCTTTCCGATCGAGGATAGCTGGGCGGTCTGCGTCTGCGTCTGCTTGTTGATCTGCGATTGCTTCGGCGCCTGCTCAGCGTTCACCAAGGCGGTCACGATCGACTGGGTATCAATGCCCGTTACCGGGCCGCTGATGGATATGTCACCCATGATGTTTTCTCCTGATCCAGGGCTGGCGCTTTATTGACGAACGACGCCTAAAGCAGCTACAGCAACAAAATTCATGCCAGCTCAGACTTTGGCGTCAAATAACAAGCTGCTGGCATCATGAAGGCTTTGTGCGAGTTTCAATGCGGTTTCCGAAGGGATCTGACGGATCACCTCGCCGCTTTCGGTCGCAATCACCTTGACCACCACCTGATGGGTGGAGTCATCAATCGAAAAGTCCAGGTTGCGCTGGGCAGCCTGAACGAATTTGCGAATATCCGTGACCGCCTGTTCAAGGTCGGACGGTTTCGAGTCTTGCTGGGTTTGAGCCGCCACAGGCACAGGATCGACCTTGGCCTTCTGCGGGTCATTGCTCACGGGAGCAGGTGCGCTCTGCGGCGCCACTGCAGGATAAGACAGGTTCAACTTCACACTCATGTCCATGTCCAATCTCCTCATCACGCAAAAGACAAAAGGGCACGTAAACGCGCCCTTCCGTCATTCATCTACCGATGGCTATTACTGAAGCAGCTTCAGTACAGCGGACGGCAGTTGGTTGGCCTGGGACAGGATCGCAGTGGAAGCCTGTTGCAGGGTTTGTTGCTTGGTCAGCTGAGCAGTTTCAGCAGCGTAGTCAACGTCCTGGATCTGACCGCGAGCGGCGCTGGAGTTGTCTGCAATGCTCTGCAGGTTGGCAACGGTGTTGTCGAAACGGTTTTGAACAGCACCCAGGCCAGCACGCTGGGAGTCGATGTCGGAGATCGCTTGAGTGATCACGTCGATCGAGTTCTGTGCGTTGGCAGCAGTGGTGATGTCGGTGTTGTTAACGGTGGTTTTGGTGGAGTTGGCAGCAGTACCAGTTGCTGCGAACAGGCCCGTCACACCGGCGCCGCTCAGGGAGTAGCTGCTGGAGGAGTTCAGGGAAACTGCACCGGTAGCGATGATGGCAGTAGCAGCCAGAGCAACAGCAGTACCCGCGGTACCAGTACCGTCCAGAGTAGCAACCTTGACGCCTGCGATAGCACCGGCGTCGCCAGCGTTGAAGGTCAGGTTCTCACCGGTGTCGGACTTGACCGACAGCGCTTGAGTGGTCGAATCGTAGTTAACGCTGATGCCCAGTTTGGCAGCGTTGGACTTCAGCTGGTCAGCCAGGTCCGAAGTGCTGGTCACGCCGGTGAACTGCACTGCGGTACCGCTGCCGACTTGCAGGGTGAAGTTGGCGCTTGCTGGGGTTGCAGCAGCGATGGCAGCCGAGTCAACGGTGAACTGAGCAGTGGTGCTGGCAGTAGCAGCCAGGCCGCCTACAGCGCCGTTCATCTGAGCAGCGATCTGCTTGGCCGAAGCGCCAGCAGCGATGGTCACGCTCTTCGATTGGCCACCGCCGGTAACAGCGATCGCGCCGCCAGCAACGCCCGTTGCGCTTGGAGTAAGGCCTTGGCTCTTCAGTTGCTGCGAACCAATGTTGTTGGCTGCAACGTTACCGATGCTCATGTCGATAGTCTGGTTGGCGTTGGCGCCGACCTGGAAGGAAGTAGTACCGAAAGAACCGTCCAGCAGGTTCTTGCCACCGAAGGTGGTGGTGGTAGCGATACGGGTCAATTCAGCAGTCAGTGCTGCGTATTGAGCTTGGTTCGACTTACGGTCTTCAGCGCTTGGCGAGCCGTTGGCCGATTGCAGAGCCAGGGTACGCATGCTTTGCAGGATGTTGGTGGACTGCTGCATGGCGCCTTCAGCGGTCTGAGCAATCGAGCTACCGTCGTTGGCGTTTTTGATCGCAACGCCCAGGCCGTTGATCTGGCTGGTCAGACGGTTGGAGATTTGCAGGCCGGCCGCATCGTCTTTGGCGCTGTTGATACGCAGGCCGGAAGACAGACGCTGCATGGAAGTTTGCAGTGCGCCGGAGGCCTTGTTCAGGTTGTTCTGAACGGTCAACGAAGCAAGGTTAGTGTTTACTGTTAATGCCATGACGAAATCCTCGTGGGTGGTGTACTGCGGCTTCCGGCCCTGGCAACCGCCGGGTGTGGCCTAGAGAACCTTCGTAATAGTTATCGTCGTGAATGCACGTTGCTTGAGGACTTTTTTGAATATTTTTACTAGCACCGTGCCACCCCTTGTAATTCAAGCATTTACGATAGCCAAAACCCCCGCAATTGCTGGGTTTTCTGGCGCCAAATAAAAAACGCCCATGATTTTTCAATCATGGGCGTTTTTGTGTGCGGCACGCTTTGGGCATCACGGGCGATAGAGAATCGCCGACCCCCACGACAGGCCCACGCCAAATCCGCTGATTGCCACGCGCTTCCAGTCGGCATCCATCATGTGCTTTTCCAGCAGCAGCGGAATGCTCGACGACACGGTGTTGCCGGTCTCGACCATGTCCTTGATGAACTTCTCCACCGGCGCTTCTTCAAAACGTCGGGCCACGGCGTCGACAATCGCCGCACTGCCCTGGTGGATGCAGAACGCGTCGATCTCATCAGCCTTGAGGTCCGACTCATTGAGCAGCTCGTGCAAATGTGCCGGCACCTTGAGCAAGGCAAAGTTGAACACCTGGCGGCCATTCATGAAAAACACACCATCGCTGACCTTCAAGTGCGGCGCGCCGGAACCGTCGGTGCCAAACTTCGACTTGCCGAGCAACCACGGCGCGTCTTCGCCCATCCAGGTGGCGGTGGCGGCATCGCCAAAGAGCATGGTGGTGTTGCGGTCTTCCGGATCGACGATCTTGGAGTACGGGTCTGCGGTGATCAGCAGGCCGTTTTTCAGGCCGGTGGCTTCCATGAAGCCCTTCATCGCGTAGATCCCGTAGACGTAGCCGGAGCAGCCCAGGGAGATATCGAACGCGGCCACGTGGGTCGGCAGGCCCAGCTTGTCCTGAACGATGGCAGCGGTATGCGGCAAGCCTTCTTCATCACCGTTCTGGGTCACGACGATCACGGCGTCGATGGACTCGCGCTTCAACTCCGGGTTGTTGGCAAACAAGGCGTTGACCGCCTCGACGCACAGATCGGAGGTTTCCTGCGCAGCATCCTTGCGCGGCAGGAACGCCGAACCGATCTTGCCGATGATGAATTCTTCATCCTTGGCGAATTTGGCACCCTGGGCGTAGTTGTCGACCCCGTCTGCCGGCACGTAACTGGCGATGCTTTTTATGCCAATCATTGTGGCTTCCCAATACTAAATAGCTGGAGAACACCCCTCGGGCTACGCCGGGGATGCTGACAATAAAGGGGATAACCCCGTAAAAATCTCGCTGAAAGCCGCCCCGCAAGGACCCTGTGACGACTTATCCTTTTCACACGATACAGTGAAGATGCGCTTTATGACTCACAGGTCACTCAATTTTGTGCGCTTTATGCAAAACCCTGCAACATTCCTGGCGCCAGAAACGACAACGGCCCACCCTGTCGCCAGGGTGGGCCGTTTGGTTTTGCGCCTTTTACATGCGGCTGAACAGGCTCAGTTGGGAGATTTTCACAAAGGCCAGTTGCGAGGCTTGCAGCATGGTTTGCTGCAAGGTCAGGTCGATAGCCGCCTGCCCCATGTCCACGTTCGCCAGTGACGACATGGTGGAGGTGTTGGCCAGACCCAGGCTGGTGTTCTCCTGGCTTTGGACATCCAGGGCGTTCTGCCGCGCCCCGATCGAGCCGCGTACCTGGTCGATCTGCGCCGTGGCGTTACCCAGGTTGGCGACGGAGGTGTTCAACACATCCTTGAGGTTGTTCTTGGCAACCTGATCGCCATCGGCCGGTGTCAGCAGGGCTTTGCGCAAATTGCCCAGGGTATCCAGGGCATTCATGTTCTTGTTGCTGGTGGCGCTGACCGAGAATTGGTCGCCCGCCCCCGGCGTGCCGCTGATGCCGAAGGTGACGCCGGCCGTGGTGATCGACGTCGCGCCCGCCGCGATGGTGCCGCTGGCAATCGCTTTGCTGTTGGCGCTGTAGGGCTGGGCGAACACCTGGTAATCGGTGCCGCTGGTGAACTTGATGACCGCGCCCGAGTTCGGGAAGGTGCTGGAGTACGCCGCCTGGTCCGTGACGCTGCCACCGGTCAACTGCGCCGTCGACGCATTGCTGGCCGTGCGCGAGACGCTGAAGCTGTCCGGCTTGCTTTCCAGCGTGAATTCCCTGCCCGCCACCAAGGCATCGGAAGGCGCGCCCGTCGAGACATTCGACCCCAGGTTCAGGGTGATATCGAACTTGACCCCACGCAGGTTGACGCTGGAAGCGCCCTCTTTGGTGGCATCGAACGTACCGTTGCCGGTGATCTCGGAGGTCACGTCGTTGCCGTCTTTGTCGGTGACGCTGTATTGGGTGCTGCTGGCGAAGGTCAGCTTGTAAGGCTGGCCATCGGCAAAATTTTTGGTGTAGGCCGTGCCGGAGGTGACCAGGCCCGCCGAGATCGAGACCTTGCCGTCATTGACCGTGGGCGGAATCACCGTCGCCTGGGTGCGACCGGCGTTGGTAGAACTCTCCAGCAACGTCTTGCCGGTGTCGCCTGCGGTGATCGACAGGTTGCTGCCCACTTGCAGGCTCAGCGGCGTCTCATCACCCTGATAGCTGTAGGTGCCGTCATTGTTTCGGGTATACGGCGGCGTATCGGTCTTCGTGCCCGAGAACATGTAGTTGCCGTTGGAATCCTTGGAGTTGAGCAAGCCCAACACCTGATCCTCAATCGCGCCGACCTGGGCGGCGATTGCCTTGCGGTCATCATTGCTGAGCTGCATGTTACCGGCTTGCAACGCCAGGCCCTGCGCAGTCTGCATGGCGGTATTGATGCTCTGCAGCACGCTCTCTTCGTTGGTCAGCGAGTTTTGCAGGCTGGTGATGTTGCCGGTGTACTGGCCCAACATGTCTTTTTGCTGCTGCAGCAACAGCAACTGAGCGGCCGCCACAGGATCGTCCGCGGCGGTCTGTACACGCACGCCGGTCGTCGCCTGGTTCTGGGCCGCGACCACGCCAGAATAGTTCTTCTGATAATCGCTGGAGCTGGTGCTGAAATATTGCTCTGTAGAGATACGCATCGTTCCAGACTCCTTTAAAGGGCGTTGATCAGTGTGCTGAAGGTTTCTTGCGCGGCTTTGATGATCTGCGACGACGCGGTGTAGTACTGCTGGAACTTGATCATGTCGCCCGCCTCCTCATCCAGGTTCACCTGGGATACGGAGTTGCTGGCCGCCTTGTTCGCCGCCAGCAACGCGCCGGTGGCCGTGCTGTCGGTGTTGGCCTGGGCCGCCTTGGAGCCCACCTGCGACACCAGTCGGCTGTTGGCGCTGACGAGGCTCATGCCCGCATTGCCATCCACTGCGCCCACGGTCGCCTTGGTCTGCAACCCCAGCAACTCCTGGGCGTTACGGCCATCGGACGTGGCGCCGCTGTTGAACGAGAAGGTGGTGCTGTCGTCCTTGGCCGGCGAACCGCCCACCGAGGTATCGAAACTGAAGCTCTTGCCCGGGATCAGCGCGCCGGACGCATCACGCATCGGCACGTTGATGGTGATCTTGTTGGCCTGCCCCGGGATGATGCTGCCGGTACCAATCGGGTTGCCCTGGGCGTCGCTGATCTTGTACGACTGCGTACCATCGGCAGCCACGTCGCCGTAGACCATCTTCACCGGCATCGAGTTTTCGATCCCGGTGCGCAACTGCGCGGTATCAGCGCCACCGTTGATATCGATCGGCAGCGTCAAGGTCGGCGGCGTGAACGTGCCCGTGCCGGTGTTGGTCTTGCTGGCGTTGCCGGCCAGTGCCCCGGCGTACGCGATTTTGTTCGGGTCCTTGAGCTCAACGCTGATATTGCTGGCCCCGGTGGCCGTCGGACTGACCTTGAAGCTGTCACCGGCCGCCACAGGCCCGCCGCTGTTGAGCGCCAGGGTGAAACCGTCAATCACCGGTGGCGGCGTGGTGGTGGTGTCGAACGAGCCCATGGCCTTGCCGTCGGAACGCACGACGTTGTACTGGTTGGCGCTGGTGAAGGTGACCTTGTAGTCAAAGGTCGACAGCTTGCTGCTGTCGGCAATCGTCACATTCAGGTTGCCGGAGCCTGCGCTGTTACCCGCGGCCGCCTGGCTGCGCTGGGAGATCGCTGCCGCACTGTTGATATCACCGAACAGCGAACTGCCGAAGTCACTGTTCAGATCCAGGCCCTGGCCCAGCTGGCGGTTGACGGTGTCAGCAGTGGCAATGGCGATGCGGCCCAAGTCGTTGATCGCCGGCATCAGCACGTCACTGCGATAACGCAACAGGCCGCCAATGCTGCCACCGGTGACCACCGAACCGATGTCCATTGCGGTGTCGCCCATGTTCAGCTGAATGGTGTACTGGCTGTTGTCGGTCTTGCTCGGAACCGCCGAAATCGGGTTGGAAATGCCACCCTCGACCAGCGACTGACCGGTACCGGTGGTGATGCTCAGTTGGCCGTTTTTCTCGGTGGCTGTCACGCCGATCAACTCATTGAGCGAGCGCACCGCTTCGTTGCGCGCATCCAGCAAGTTGTTCGGCGCACTGTTGGAGGTGCCGCTCGCCTGAGCGATCTGGTTGTTCAGCGAGGCAATCGACGACGTCAGCGAGTTGACCTGATCGCTCATGGTCTTGAGTTGGCTGTTGATCGTTTCTTTCTGCTGGGTCAACTGCGTGGAAATCGAGTTAAAACGGTTGCTCAAGGTCTGCGCGCTGGTCAACAGCAATTGCCGGGCGGAAATGTCCGAAGGGTTGGCGGCGGACGTTTGCAGCGCCGAGAAAAACGCACTGAGGGCCGGGGACATGCCGGTGGACTTGTCCGACAGGGTCTTGTCGACCGCAGCGGCCTGGCCCGCATAAGCGGTGGCGTCGCTGTTGAGCGCGGTGCTGCTCTGGTAGGCAGCGCCGAGGAAATCGTTATAAATGCGGCGCACGTCCGCCAGGGTCGTACCGCTGCCGATGTAGACACCGCCGTACTGGTTCGACGCACTGGTGTTCTGGGTGGTCTGCTGACGCGAGTATCCCGGGGTGTTGACGTTGGCAATGTTGTTACTCAGGACCGACAGCGATCCTTGAGCGGCGTTGAGCCCCGACATCCCGATATTGAGCAAACTCATGATTCAGACCTTATAAATGAGTGGATGCGCCCGCGGCAGCGTAGTTCTGGTAGCTGTTCATCGTTTTTGCGATCTGCGAAATCTTGCTGGCGTAGTCCGGGTCGGTTGCATAACCGGCTTTTTGCAACTCGCGTACAAACTGTTCCGGGTTGTCGGCCGATTTCACAACTTCTTTATAGCGATCATTGCTTTGCAGCAACGTCACCAAGTCGTGGAAGCTGTCCTGATAGGAGTTGTAGGAACGGAACTGCGCCGTCTCCTTGACCATCGCCCCATCGCGAAACTCGCTGGTGATCGCACGCGCCTGACCGCCCTGCCAGCTCTGCCCGGCCTTGATACCGAACAGGTTGTGGCTGCTGCTGCCATCTTCGGCACGCATCACCGATTTACCCCAACCGGTTTCCAGGGCCGCCTGGGCCACCAGGTACTTCGGATCGACGCCGATACGCGCCGCCGCGGCCTTGGCCATCGGCAACATGGTGGCGACGAATTCGTCCTGCGAACTGAACGCCTTCTTCGCCGGCGCCAGCGGTGGCTGGGCAATGGCGCGGCCGTAGACCTGCATCTGGCCTTTTGGCGCGACGGCAAACCCGCGCGCGGCACTGTTGATCACGTTGTCGGCTGCCGCACTGTTACGCAGCGGCGCGGCGTTATTGACCGTGGTGGCGTCAGTGTTCGGCACGATGCCGGCCAACAGCCGATCGGTCAGCTTGCTCGGCAAGGAGATACGCCGCTGGTTCATCAGCGCCACATCGTTGGAATGGGACACGCCACCCTCGGGCACCGCCACGCGGTAAGCCCACAACGGGCGCTGGCCGTTGGAGCGGCCCAGTGGGCCCTCGGCTTGGGTGCCCGCCGCAATCGCGGTCGGCACATCGACTTTCTTCGCCGGCTCCGCCGCTGCGGGGCCCTGCAAGGTGGCCGCTTGAGGGTCCACCGGCTTGTTCTTCTGCATCTGGCGCATCAGCACGTCAGCCAGGCCGATGCCGCCGCCTTCGCGTGACATCGAGACCGCCAGTTGCTGGTCGTACATTTCCTGGTACTGCTTGGCCGCCGGGGTGTTCAGCGGGTTGTCCTTGCCCAGCGCTTCGGTGGCCGAGCGCGCTGACTTGAGCATCTCGCTCAAGAACAACGATTCGAACTCCTGCGCCACCTTGCGCATGTTCGCATCGCTGTTCTTGTCGGCACCGACCTTGAGCTGGTTCAACCGGTTCAGGTCTGAGTAAGACCCCGAGTCCGCCGTGCTGGTCAGCCCGCTTTTGCGCATATCCATAGCCATGGCCTTAGATCACGATCAGGTCGGCTTGCAGGGCGCCGGCCTGTTTCAAGGCTTCAAGGATCGCCATCAAGTCGCCGGGCGCTGCGCCCACCTGGTTCACCGCACGGACAATCTCATCCAGGGTGGTGCCGGGGCCGAACTTGAACATCGGCTTGGCTTCTTGCTGGGCGTTGACCCGCGAACGCGGTACCACGGCAGTCTGGCCGTTGGACAATGGGCCAGGCTGGCTGACGATCGGGTCTTCGGTGATGGTCACCGTCAGGCTGCCGTGGGTCACCGCCGCCGGCGATACCTTGACGTTCTGGCCGATCACGATGGTGCCGGTACGCGAGTTGATAATGACCTTGGCCACTGCCTGGCCCGGGTCGACCTCAAGGTTTTCCAGGATCGACAGGTAGTCGACACGCTGGCTTGGGTCCAACGGCGCTGTCACGCGGATCGAACCGCCGTCGATGGCTTGCGCCACGCCAGGGCCGAGCATGTCGTTGATCTTGTCGACCACACGCTTGGCGGTGGTGAAGTCCGAACGGTTGAGGTTCAGGGTCAGGCTGTTGCCCTGGTTGAATCCGCTCGGCACGGTGCGCTCAACGGTGGCGCCGCCCGGAATACGACCGGCCGACGGCACGTTGACGGTGATCTTCGAGCCGTCACGGCCCTCGGCGTCAAAGCCCCCCACCACCAGGTTGCCCTGGGCAATGGCATAGACGTTGCCGTCGATACCCTTGAGCGGCGTCATCAGCAAGGTGCCGCCACGCAGGCTCTTGGAGTTACCGATGGACGACACAGTAATGTCCACCACCTGCCCCGGTTTGGAGAACGCAGGCAGGTCGGCACTGATCGACACGGCGGCGACGTTTTTCAACTGCACGTTGCCCGATCCAGGCGGCACCTTGATGCCGAACTGCGACAGCATGTTGTTGAAGGTCTGCAAGGTGAACGGGGTCTGGGTGGTTTGGTCACCCGTACCGTTGAGCCCCACCACCAGGCCGTAGCCGATCAACTGGTTGGAGCGCACGCCCGAGATGCTGGCGATGTCTTTCAGGCGCTCGGCCTGGGCGACTGCGCTCAGGGACAACAGCAATGCCGCTGCCATCAGCTGTTTGAGGTTCAAGATGATCACCTAGAAAGGGAACAGCGGGCTAAGGAAGAAACGGTCGAACCAGCCCGGCTGACTCGCATCTGCAAACGAACCCGTACCCGAGTAGGTAATGCGCGCATCGGCAATCCGCGTGGACGGCACGGTGTTGTCGGTGGCGATGTCATCGGCGCGGACCATGCCGGCGATGCGCACCAGCTCGTCGCCGGTGTTGAGGGTCATCCACTTTTCCCCGCGCACCGCGATGATGCCGTTGGGCAATACATCGGCCACGGTCACGGTGATCGAACCGGTCAAGGTGTTGCCCTGCGCTGCCGCGCTCTTGCCGTTGGTGGCACGGTCGCCGCTGTAGCCGGCGCTCAGGCTCAGGTCACCGCTGCCCAACGGGTTGTTGGTATTGGGCACGGCGCCAAACAGCGAGGTCAGGCCAATGCCGGTCTTGCTGGTCTTGTCGATCTGCGAGTTGGCGTTCTTGCTGGCCTGGGTCTTCTCGTTCAGGGTGATGGTGATGATGTCACCCACCCGGAATGCCTTGCGGTCGCTGTACAGGTTCTGTTCGAAACCGGCTTGGTAGATCGAGCCATTGTTGGCCGCTGCCGGCAACGGCGTGCGTGGCAACACCGGTGCGTAGTACGGGTCATTGGGTTTCGGCGTCGGGGCGACACAGCCCGCGAGCACGGCGATCCCACTCAATGCCAGAACAGAAACATAGCGATTCATGACCCTTACCTCACGGTGTTGCAGGCGCCAGAAAAGGCGCCCCATAGACTTGATTACAGATTCTGCGTTACGAACGAAAGCATCTGGTCGGCGGTGGAAATCACCTTGGAGTTCATCTCGTAGGCGCGCTGGGTGGTGATCATGTTGACCATCTCCTCAACCGTGCTCACGTTGGAGGTTTCCAGGGTGCTTTGCAGGGTCGTGCCGAAACCGTTCAGGCCCGGGGTGCCGATTTGCGGCGCGCCGCTGGAAGCGGTTTCGAGGAACAGGTTGTTACCGATAGCTTGCAGGCCGGCCGGGTTGATGAAGTCGGCGGTCTGCAGGTTGCCGATCACTTGCGAGGCCGGGTTGCCAGCAACGGTGATGGACACGGTGCCGTCGTTGCCGACGGTGAAAGTCTGGGCGTTGTTCGGCACGACGATGGCCGGCTCCAGAGCAAAACCGTTGGCGGTCACGACCTGGCCGTTGGCGTCCAGGTGGAAGGTGCCGTCACGGGTGTAAGTGGTGGTGCCGTCTGGCTGAAGGATCTGGAAGAAGCCCTTGCCGTTGATGGCCATGTCCAGCGGCTGGCCGGTCTGTTGCAGGTTACCGGCGCTGAAGTTCTTCTGGGTGCCGACGATCTGCACGCCGGTGCCGAGTTGCAGGCCCGACGGCAACGCACTGTCTTGCGTCGATTGCGCGCCCGGCTGGCGCTTGATTTGATAGAGCAA
>Ga0157375_10003544_pt1 | contig 13558 bp, 13 predicted proteins | sample M35metaG_FD_115311 | JGI IMG/M metagenome (GOLD analysis project Ga0157375, IMG submission 115311) | Miscanthus rhizosphere microbial communities from Kellogg Biological Station, Michigan, USA - M3-5 metaG | ecosystem: Host-associated > Plants > Roots > Rhizosphere > Soil | place: USA: Michigan...
CGGACAGCTGGGCGGCAAGAGGTCGGCTCATCGACCCGACATTACTAGAAAAACCTCGCGCTCAAAGACCGATGACCACGGCCTTTTACACACATCCCGACTGCCGCGGCCACGATATGGGCCGCGGCCATCCCGAATGCCCGGCGCGCCTCGACGCGATCGACGACCACCTGATCGCCTCGGGGCTGCGCGGCGCGCTCGACTGCCGCGAGGCACCGATGGTCGAGAGCGCCGACCTCGGCAACGCCCACAGCAGCGGCTTCGTCGCCGAGCTGCGCGACGTGCTCGAGCGCGTCGCCGCCGACGGCCAGCTGCGCGCGCTCGACCCCGACACGGTCGCTTCGCCCGGCACCTTGAACGCGGTGCTGCGCGCCGCCGGCGCCGCCGTCGCCGCCACCGACGCGGTCATCGACGGCGAGGTCGACAACGCCTTCTGCGCCGTGCGCCCGCCCGGCCACCACGCGACGCGCGAGCAGGCGATGGGCTTCTGCTTCTTCAACAACGTCGCCGTCGCGGCGCGCCATGCGCTCGACGTGCGCGGCCTCGAGCGGGTCGCGATCATCGACTTCGACGTCCATCACGGCAACGGCACCGAGGACATCATCGCCGGCGACGAGCGCGTCCTGATGGCGAGCATCTTCCAGCATCCCCTCTATCCGTACAGCGGTGCCGTGCCGCTGGGCGACAACATGGTCAACGTGCCGGTGCCGCCGTATGCGCGCGGGCCGGCGGTGCGCGCCCTGATCGAGGAGAACTGGATGAGCCGGCTCGACAGCTTCGCGCCGCAGATGATCTTCGTCTCGGCCGGCTTCGACGCGCACCGCGACGACGAGCTCGGCCAGCTCGGCCTGGTCGAGGCCGACTACACCTGGATCACCGAGCAGATCAAGGCCGTCGCCGACAAGCACGCCGGCGGCCGCATCGTCTCGTGCCTCGAGGGCGGCTACAACCTCGGCGCGCTCGCGCGCAGCGTCGCCGCGCACCTGCGCGTCCTGATGGCGTGACGGCGCGCCGACACGCTCTTCGTTCGCTGCCTCGCAGCGAGGCGCGGCCGGGCCCGGGCCGCCCCGGCGCCGGCCCGTGATCCACTCCTTCGACGACCGCGAGCTCAACGAGCTCGTCGTCGGGCTGAGCAGCCCGCGCGCCGTCGCCGAGCTGGGAATCCTCGTCGGTTGCCTGGCCGTCGCCTGGATCATCGTCCGGCTGCTGCGCGGCCGCGACCGGCCGGTCGCCTCGGTCTGGTTCGGCAACAACATCTTCGACGGCCTCCTCTTCCCGCTTCTCGCGCTCGCCCTGGCGTACGCGGCGCGCGTCGTGCTCGCGGGGACGGTGAAGCCGGCGGTGTTCAAGGTCGCGATTCCGATCCTGATCTCGCTCGTCGTCATCCGCCTCAGCGTGCGCGTCCTGAGCCGAGCCTTTCCCGGCGTTCGCTGGGTCCGCGCCGTCGAGCGCAGCATCTCGTGGCTGGCCTGGATCGCGGTCATCCTCTGGGTCACCGGCGTCTGGCCGAAGATCCTCGACGCGATGGCCGACGTGCGCTGGGACGTCGGCGCGACCCATCTCACGTTGCGCAACATCTTCGAGGGCGCGATCACCGCGGGCCTCGTCCTCGTCCTCGTGCTCTGGGTCTCGTCGGCGATCGAGCGAAAGCTCCTCTCGGGCGGCAGCGGCCACAACCTGTCGCTGCGCAAGATGGCAGCCAACATCATTCGCGCGCTGCTGATCTTCATCGGCCTCATCGTCGCGCTGACGGCGGTGGGCATCGACCTCACCGCGCTCTCGTTCCTCGGCGGCGCGATCGGCGTCGGCCTCGGCTTCGGCCTGCAGAAGATCGCCGCCAACTACATCAGCGGCTTCGTCATCCTCGCCGAGCGGAGCCTGCGCATCGGCGACATGGTCAAGGTCGACACCTTCGAGGGCCGGATCACCGACATCCGCACCCGCTACACGGTGATCCGCGCGCTCAACGGGCGCGAGGCGATCGTGCCGAACGAGACCCTGATCACGACGCGGGTCGAGAACGCCTCGCTCGCCGATCCGCGCGTCCTGATGTCGACGGCGGTGCAGGTCGCCTACGGGACCGACGTGCGCGCGTTGCAGCCGAAGCTCGAGGCGGCCATCGCCGCCGTGGCGCGCGTCGTCGCCGACCCCGCGCCGTCGGTGCAGCTCGGCGCGTTCTCGGCCGACGGCATGGACCTGGCGATCAACTTCTGGATCCGCGATCCCGAGAACGGCCAGGGCAACGTCAAGTCCGACGTCAACCTCGTGGTGCTCGACGTTCTCGACCGCGAGGGCGTCGAGATCCCGTTCCCGCAGCGCGTCGTCCACGCCGTCGTCTCGCGCGAGCCGAGCGGGGCGCCCGACGGCCGGATCGCGTCGGCCGGCGACGCCCGCCCGGCGTGACGCGGCCGCGCCTCAGCTGCTCGGCAGCGAGCGGAGATGCAGGTAGAGCGCGCGCACGTCGACTTCGTTCATTTCCTTCAGCGACACGAACGGCATGACCTTGGTGACGCTGCTGCCGTCGGGGCGCTTGCCGGTCTTGAGCATCGCCATGAAGGGCTCGGCGCTCGGATAGCGGTCGAGCGCGCTGCCCGGCCCGGGCGCGAGCCGCGCCGCCGGGGGCCAGTCGGGCGGCGCACCGGGGATCTTGCCGCCGGTGAGGCGGGCGCCGTGGCAGCCGATGCATCCGTTGGCGACATAGGCGCCGTGCGCCGCGTTGATTCCTTCGGGCACCGGCTGCGCCGGTGCGAGCGAATGGTCGATCTTCTCGCTCGCGTCGCGGACGACGCCGGCGGCGTAGAGCGCCTTGACCGGCATCGGCAGGCGCACTTCGGCCCTGGCGCCCGTCGCCGGCGCGAGCTGGCGCACATAGGCGACGATCGCGGCGAGGTCGGCGTCGACGAGGCGGTTGTATTCCTCGCTCGGCATGATCATCACCGGCCTGCCGTCGGGCTTGACGCCGTGGCGGATCGTCCGCACCCAGTCGACCGGCGCGTAGCCGGCGACGACGCCGCCCGGCGCCGGCGTGATGTCGGGCGAGCGGATGTGCATCGCGCCGTCGTCGACGACGACCGCGCCGGCGCCGTCCATGCCATGGCAATCGCCGCAGCCGCGCGAGCGAAAGAGGTAGCCGCCGCGCTCGACGCTCGCCGCGTCGCTGCGCAACGCCACCTGCGCGACGGCGACGTCGACGTGGCGCGCCATCTTTCGGTCGCCCATCTCGGCGAGCACCATGAAGGCGGCGCCGGCGCCGCTCACCGCCACCGTCAGCGCGACGACGCCGCGTGAGATCCACCTGTTCATCCCTGTTCTCCCTGGAGTTGTTTCGATGTTTGCGGCGGGTTCAGGCCGCACCGAGACGCGCGTCGATGCCGATCGCCGCCGCGAGCTTGGCCCAGCCGGCGTCGTCGATGTGCGGGCGAACCATTCGCATCACGCCGAGCAGCGCCTCGGGCGGCATCTGCGCCTTGGCGGCGCCGACGATCGCGGCGCGCTCGGCCGGCGTCGACGCCGGCACCATCCAGCGCGCGACCAGGAGATGCTCCTCGGGCGCGATGGCGGCGAGCAGGCGCCCGTGCAGCGCGCCGAGCTCGGCGTCGCTGTAGTGCTGCCAGAGCAGCGCGTTGTGAGCGGTCTCCTCGACGTGCATGTGCTGGAAGTTCTCGGCGACGAAGAGGGCGAGGTGGCGGTACAGGCGCAGCGCGAGCCGCTCGGCGTCGGCGCCGATGGCGGTGCGCAGCGCGTCGGCCTCGGCCTGCAGCGCGCCGATCGTCGCGAGGTGCTCGTCGTGCTCGGCGGCGATCCGCTGGCTGCCGGCGGGCTGGCGCGCCTCGATCGCCGTGTGGACGAAATCGTTCTCGTGGCGAAGGTGGGCGAGGCAGAGGCCGAGCAGCTCGTCGAGCTGCGCCAGCGCCGCATCGCGATCGGCGCGGTCGAGGACGTCGATCCGGCCGATCCGGCTCAGCGTGTCGGTCATGAAGCTGCGCAACGCCTTGTGGATCGACACGTAGAGGTCCATGCGCGCGGCCGGGCTGCCGGTCGCGAGCGGGGCGTCGAGACGGGGAAGAGAGGCCTGGCGAGGCTCGGCGAAGGTGGCGTGGGTCATGGGGGCGCTCCGGGTGTCGGCGGCGACGTTGCCGCGGTGTCGACAGTGTTGCGAAGCACCGCTGCACGGTCATCGCCCGAAGGAGCCATCGCGACCGTCGGCGCGGGCCATGGCCCGACGCGCGCGCAGGGCGCGCCGGGCGGGCTGCGCCGCGCGGCGCCCCTTGGCTACGCGACTCCGCTCGTTGTGCCTACGCGGGACGGCGCTCGTTGTACCAGGCCGCGGCCTGGCCGCGCGACTGGACGCCGAGCTTGTCGAGGATGTTGGCGACGTGACGCTTGACGGTGTGCGGGCTGAGGTCGAACGCGCGCGCGATCAGCTTGTTGCTGTCGCCGGCGGCGATCAGCTTGAGCACGTCGAGCTCGCGCGGGCTCAGCGCCTCGCCGGCGGCGAGGACCGACATGCCGGCGCCGGTGCGCACTCCCGCCGCCGCGCCCGCACCGGTCGCCCCTACATTGTTCGCTTCGTTCGCCGCCGCCGCCGCCGCCGCCGCCGCCGGCGCCGATGCCGACGTCGACGCCGGAGCGGCCGACCAGCGCCGCAGCGCCTCGATCCGCGGCGCCGGCAGGCGGCCTTCCCAGGGCGCCGCTGCCAGCGCCTCGAGGACATGCCGGCCGCAGGCGATCGCGAAGCCCGTGCCGCCGGCGCGCTCGGCCGCTTCGAACACCGGGCTGATCGCGGCCGCGGCGGCGTCGACATCGGCCAGGCGCAGGCAGGCGAGGGCGAGGCGCAGGCGCACGTCGACGTCTTCGCCGAACACGCCGAGCACGGTCTCGTGCGTGAGCGCGCTCGCGTAGGCGTCGCGCGCTTCGCGCCAGTGGCCGCGCTGCTGCGCCAGCCGGCCGCGAACGGCGATCCGCTGGGCCTGCAGGAGCGGCCGCAGCGTCGCCGTATCGGCCGCGGCGAGGCCGTCGATCTCGGCGGCGAGCCTGACCATGCGGGCGCCGTCGTCGTGCCAGTCGGCGAGGCGGATCGCGAACAGGCGGCAGAAGGCGTAGAACGGCGAGTCGCGCCGGTAGCCGCCGCCCGGGTCGTCGAAGAGAGCGAGGACCTCGTCGAGCGCGGCGTAACTTTCCTCGCGCCGGCCGAGCATCGCGAACAGCACCGCGAGCAGGCCGTGGAGCGCGAGGCGGACGTTGGGCGGCGGCCCGAGCCAGCGCGCGTCGGCTTCGGCGAGCGCCGCGGTCTTCAGCGCCGCGTCGAGGCGGCCCGACCAGAGATCGCTCCATGCCGAGCTCGCGAGGGCGATCGCACGCAGCGGCGTCGGCGCTTCCGGCGCGACCGCCAGCGCGCCCACCGCGAACCGGCGCGCGTTGTCGCGCATCGAAGCCATGCCGCACTGCAGGGTGCGCGGCACGCACTGGTACCAGAGCACCGGATCGCCGCTCGACGCGAGGAGATCGAGCGTCTCGGCGTAGCGCGGCGCGACCTCGTCGAGACGGCCGCTGTCGAGCGCGATGTAGCTCTGCACGACGGCGGCGAGCGCGAGGTCGTCGCGGGTCAGCTCGATGCGCGGTTCGACGTCGAGCCGCTGCATCGCCTCGGCGTGGCGGCCGGCGGTGACGAGCGCGATCGACTCGTAGACGCCGGAGCGCCAGGCCAGGCGCGGCTCGCCCGCGCGCGCGAACGCCGCGGCCGCGGCGGCGCCGGTCTCGCGCATCGTCGGCCAGTCCCAGCGCGACCAGGCCGCCAGGCAGCGCATGTGAAGCAGCTTCGGCGAGCTTCGCTTCGCCTCGGCGGGAAACTTCTCGATCAGGCGCAGCACCGGCGCGACGCCGACGGTGGCGATGATCGTCGCGCCGGCGTCGTGCAGCATCGCCTCGGCCTCGCTCCAGTCGCCGGCGCCGACGAGATGGCCGATCCGGCGCAGCATGTCGGTTTCGCCGGCGGCGGCGCGCCGGTGCAGGTCGGGCAGCTCGTCGGCCATCTCGCGGCGCAGCCGGTCGCGCAGGAAATCGCGGAACAGGTCGTGCAGGCGCAACGTCGTCTCGCTGCCCTGCAGCATCGAGACGAAGAGGCCGCGCCGCTCGATCTCCTCGAGCCACTCGGCGGCGCGGGGATCGGCGCTGACCGCGGCGCAGCGTCCGGCGGTGAGCTCGTCGAGCACCGAGCAACGAAGCAGGAAGCAGCGCAGCGGCAGCGGCAGCTCGCCGAGGACTTCGTTCAGCAGGTAGTCGAAGACATGGCGATCGTGGACCGTGTCGGCGATGACCGCCTGCGCGTCGTGCCCGGCGAGGATGCCGTTGACGGCGAGGCGAAGGCCGACCGCCCAGCCGTGCGTCCGCTGGTAGAGCCGCTCGCTCGTCGCCTCGGCGTCGAGCGAGCCGGCGGCGTCGGCCGCCGGCAGCAGGGCGCGGACTTCGTCGAGCGTGAAGCGCAGGTCGCGCTGGCGGAACTCGGCCAGCTCGCCGTGCGCGCGCAACCGCGCCAGCGACGCCAGCGGCGGATCGGTGCGGCTCGACACGACCACGCCCCAGTGCGGCGGCAGCCGCTCGAGCAGGAGGTCGAGGAACTCGAACACCGCCGCGTCGCTGATGCGATGCGCGTCGTCGACGACGATCAGGCCGCGCTCGACGTCGCACGCGGCGAGGACGTTGAGCAGCTGCGTCGCCACCGAATGACGATCGCCGCGGCTGCCGCCGGCGAGCGCGATCAACGCTTCCGGGTCGGTCCGCCACGGCGGATCGAGCGGCTCGAGGGCGGCGATCAGGCAGGCGAGCAGGCCGAGCGGATCGTCGTCGACGTCGGCGGAGATCCAGGCGACCTGCGCGCTGCCGCGCAGTCGCTCGATGAGGCGCGCCAGCGACGCGGTCTTGCCGAAGCCGGCCGGCGCGGCGATGAGGACGAGGCGCCGGCCGAGCGCCGCCTTGGTCATCCGCTCCTCGAGCCGCTCGCGAGCGACCAGGCTCGCGCGGGCGCGTGGCGGCTGGATCTTGGTGAGAGCGAAGCTTTGCGTGGGCAATGCCAAGAGCGGGTCCTCCGAGGCCTATTCTGCGATGGCCGAGCGCGGCGATCGACCATCGCGAAGGCGCGACAATCGCCGCCGATGACGCCGACCCGCGCCACTGCCGAGGCCGCGCTCGAGGGCGGATGCACGTGCCGTGCCGTTCGCTTCCGCCTGCTGAGCGCGCCGCTCTTCGTTCACTGCTGCCATTGCACGTGGTGCCAGCGCGAGAGCGGCGCATCGTTCGCGCTCAACGCGATGATCGAGTCCGATCGGGTCGAGCTGCTTGACGGCGATCCGGAACTCGTCGCGACGCCGTCGGCAAGCGGCGCCGGGCAGCGGATCGCACGCTGCCGGCGCTGCCGGGTCGCGGTCTGGAGCCATTACGCCGGCGCCGGCGACGCGGTTCGCTTCGTCCGCGTCGGCACCCTCGACGACCCGGCGCGGCTGCCCCCCGACATCCACATCTTCACGGCGTCGAAGCAGCCGTGGGTCGTCCTCGCGCCGGAAGTTCCGGCGGTGCCCGAGTACTACGACGCAAAGCGATATTGGCCGGCCGAGAGCCTGGCCCGGCGCGAGGCGATTCGCGCCCGCGCCGCGGGCCGGGCCGCAAGCTACGCGGTGACGCGGAAGTCGACGCTGCCGAGCGCGCCGAACTCGGCCCGGTAGGTGCCTTCGCCCGGCAACGGTGGCGCGCCGGTGCACGAGCCGGTGGTGACGATGTCGCCGGCGACGAGGCCACGGCTCGCATCGGCCGGCGCATTGGCGAGCATGACGACGGTAGCGAACGGATCGCCGTCGAGGATGGCGCGACCGCTGCCTCGCGCGATCTCCCGGTCCGTGCCGTCTTCGCGCCGCGTCAGGACGATTTCGGTGCTGGCAAAGTCGACGTCGCGCCAGTCGCGCAACGCCGGGCCTGCGACGAAGGCGCCGTTGTTGAACGCGTCGCCGAGCTCGGCGAGCGCACCGAGGCCGCGCGGCAGCCGGGAGTCGACGATCTCGACGGCGATTCGCAAGGCCGCGACGGCGGCGGCAACCTCGTCGCGCGAGTAGGCGCGCTGCGGCCGCGGCGGCAGGTCGCGCGCGAGCTCGAAGGCGAATTCGCATTCGAGCTTGGCCGCGATGAACGTCGCAGCGCTGAGCGTCGCCGGTTGCCGCGCCGCGTCGTGCATCCAGCGGCGCATGAGCGGGCCGGCGATCGGCTTCGGGACGCCGAGCGTCTCGCGCTGCACCTCGGTCACCGCGGCGACCTTCCAGCCGCCGATGGCGCCGAGGGCGCCGGCGACCGCAGCCTGCAGCCGGTACGCCTCTTCGAGATCGCGCGGGATCCGTTCGGCCGGCCACGCGGCGATCGCCCGCGCGTTGCGGCGCGCGCCGGCGATCGCATCGCGCGCGAGCGCGAACTCTGCGTCGTTCATCGGCTACTTCAATCGATAGCCGCAGACGCCGCAGAAGACGTCTTCGGGGGTCACCGCCGAAAGGCACTGCGGGCACGTCGTCGGAGCCGGCAGTGGCGGGGCGGGCGGCAGCGCGGCCGGGCTCGCCGCGCCGGCGGCGGGCGCGACCGGGCTCGTCGCCTGGGTGGGCGGCGGCGCCCACGCCGGCGGTGCCGAATAGGACGGCGCCGGCGTCGCTGCCGAATGGGGCGGAGTCTGGGCGGGAGTCGCCGGCTCATCGAAGGGAAGCGCGATGTCGGGGCCGTCGCGTGCGACATCGCGCGCCGACATCGGCGCGATCGTCGCGTCGCCGTTCGGCAGCGTGCGGGCGGAGAAATCGCCGTCACCGGGCTGCGGACCTTGCGTCGGCGCGTCCATGTATGCCGGCGGCGGCTCGTAGACCGGAGCCACGGCGCTCGCTGCGGCGCCCCCCGTTACCGCGCCGGCGCCGCCGCCGGCCGCGGTCGCGCCGCTGCTGTTGCGGTGCGCGGCCTGGCGCGCCCTTTCGCCCAGCTCGGCGGTGCGTCGCCTGGCGTCGTCGAAGGTCGCGCGCAGCGCCGCCTCCGATTCGCTCAGGTCGAGCCCTTCGGTGACGCGCAGATAGACCAGCGACAACCCGAGCAGATAGACCTGGCCGACGAGCGAGGCGGCCACCGCCCAGAGCAGCGCGGCGCCGATCGCTCCGGCGACGGCATGGCCGCCGCCGCCGTAGCCCTGCTGCATCGCCATGATCGATTCCATGCCGAGGCCGCCGAAGCCGACGAGCGAATACGACATGCCGAGAGTCGGCGCCAGCCCGGTGACGATGACGCCGAAGATGATCGTGCCGACGGCGAAGCAGAGGAAGCCGACGAAGACCAGCAGCAGCACGGCCTCGACGAGCCGGCTCCTGACGATTGCGAAGGTCTGCGCGAGGGCGCGCGTGATCGTCGCGCCCTGCCAGATCGCCGGCAGCGACAGCACCATGCAGATGAAGAGGCCGGTGACCGTGACTCCGGCGGCGACGACCGAGAGCGGGAAGACGACGACGAACAGCAGCGGGCCGAGGAACGGGATCTTGCAGAGCAGCAGGAGCAGGGCGATGACGATGAAGACCGCGACCGCGGCCGCGACGAACGCCAGGCCGATGACGATCAGCTTCGGGATGCACATCAGGCCGTAGGCGAGCGCGTCGGCGACGCTGCGCGGCGAGATGCCGCGCGCGTGATCCATCTGCAGCAGGCCGGCCGCGTTGACGCCGGTGCCGATGGCGACGACCCAGACCACCATCGCCAGCAGCCCGGCGAAGAAGCCGAGCGATCCCGTCATCGCGAGAAGAAGGCCGACGACGATGACGCCGACCATCGCGCAGCCGAGCATGGCGACGATCGCGCGCCGGTTGCGCAAGCCGTCGACGGCGTGAAAGAGGCTCGAGAACGCGTGGCCCGAAAGGCCGGCCGGCGCTGCCTCCGGTTCGATGTCGCTGGCCATGGCTACTCCTCGCTCGTCAGTGCCGCGCGCAGTGCCTCCGCGCGTCGGGTCGCGCCGGCACCCTCGACGAAGGCGCCGGCGCCTCGCTAATTCTGGTAGTTGCGCCTTCGGTCGTCTTGTTCACGCAGCTGGCGACAGACGGCTTCGTTGGCGTGCTCGGGCAGCCCGCACTGGCGCGACTGGCAGACCGCTTCGGCGATGAGGCCCCGGCCGGCGCAGATCTCGCGCACGCCGCGCGGCTGCGCGACGACAGGCGGGCTCAGCGTCGCCGCCGTGCTCGGCCGCGCTCGCTGCGCGTCCTCGGTGCGCTTGCGTGCCTGCGCTTCCTGCTCGGCGCGCTGCGCAGCGGTCGGCGTCGCGACGGTGGCGGCGCGCGGCTCGGACGCGGCCTTGGCCTTGGCTTCGCGCTCGGCCTTGTCGCGCGCGGCCTTCTCGCGCTTCTTCTCCGCGGCGACGCGCTTGGCCTCGGCCTCCGCGCTCTCGACCGCGGGATCGCCCAGCTGCGGCAGCGGCGGCGCGGTGGCCGGCGGCGTTCCCAGCGCGCCGGCGGTCGCTGCCGGCGCCGGCGTTTCGCGCGGCGCGGCGCTGGTCGCCGCCGCGCTCGGCGGCGATGCTTCCTCGATGATGATCGGCGACGGCACGGCAGCGGCCGACGGCGCGACGGCGGGCGCGGTGACGACCGGCGCCGACGCTGCCCCGGGCCGCGCCGGCGAGGGATCGGACTTGCCCATGAAGAGCCACGCGGCGACTCCGGCCACGGCGAGCGCGGCGACGACGACGCCGACGATGAGCGGTGCCCGGTTCGGTGGCGCCGGGTTCTGGAACGAGACCGTCGTCTCGCCGGGCGCGTCTTCCTGCGCATGCTGCTGGCGCAGCGCGATCTCGGCATCGGGATCGGGGATGTCGGGAGGAAGGCGATCCTCGAACAGCGCCGAGTGATCGGTGGGTGCCGGCGGATACGGCGCCACGGTCGCGAACGACGGATACGAGATCGGTGGCGGGCCGAGGCCCGCGAAATCGCTGTTCCCGGGGATATCCGCCGTCGCGCCCGCTTCGGCCGATGGCGTGGCGAGGCTCATGCCGCAGTTGGCGCAGTAGCGAATGCCCGGCTTGTTCTGGAACCCGCACTCGGCGCAGACATTGGCGGCGCTCGCGGCCGCGCCAGAGGCGGCGGCCGCGGCCGTTGCGAAGGCGGTGCCGCACGCGCGGCAGAACTGGGCCTCGTCCCTGTTTTCGGTCCCGCACACCGAGCAGAGCTTGGTCATTCGTTCGGCCTCCGCGCCCTCTTCTATGGTCGAACGACGATACCTCGGTTTATCGGCGGTCGCAATTTGGACGGACCCGCTGGCCATGGACAATGCGCCAACTGTGCCGTGCCGGAGATTGTTCGCCGTGCTGTATGCGTTCCTGAAGTCCGTTCATCTGCTCGGCGTCGTCGTCTGGATCGGCGGCATGGCGTTCACCGTGTTCTGCCTGCGTCCCGCCGCGCGAGTCCTCGAGCCGCCGGCTCGAGTCACTCTCATGCATGCGGCGATGAAGCGATTCATCACCGTCGTCTCGATCGCCGCGGCGGTGATCTTCGCGTGCGGCGCGGCGATGGTCGGCATCGCCTGGTCGGCCGCGGCGCGCGCGGGCCTGGCCTTCAACATGCCGCTCGACTGGTACGTGATGATCGCGATCTTCTTCGTGATGCTCGGGGTCTTCATCCACATTCGGAACGTCCTCTTCAGGCGCCTCGGCGCCGCCGTCGCCGATGCGCGCTGGCCGGACGGCGCGGCGGCGCTCGGCGCGATCCGCTGGGAGGTTTCGCTCAACCTCGTCCTCGGAACCTTCGTGATCTTCCTCGTCCGCATGGGCGGAACCGCCTAGCCGAAGGTCAGTCGGCGTCGCTGCCGGCACGACGAGCGGCGCGCGCATCGTCGATCGCCCGCAACGCTGCCGCGACCCGGCGCTCGCCGACGCCGGCGATCGTCGTGAAGGCGATCGACGCATCGGCGAGCGCGGTGCGGAGAAGAGCGTCGACGGGCGCGCGGACGTGGGCGCCGTCGCGCTGCAGGCCGTCGGCCCGCCAGGGCAGGTCGAGCGCGGTGACGAGCGTCAGGTCGCAGCGGCGCTGCGCGAGGATGGCGCCGGGGTAGAGGCTGCGGTCGGCGAACACGAGGTCGCTGTAGACGGCGATCATCAGCGCGCTGGTGTCGGCGACGACGATCCCGGCGCTCGCCGCGGCGGCGTCGATGCGCTCGCTCTGCAGCGCGGCGATCGCTGCCTGCTCGTCGCGGCGCGGCGTCCGCGCGTGGGCGTCGCAGAACTCGCGCAAGACTTCGCCGACGACAGCGACGCCGAGGCCCCGCGCGGCGAGCGTCGCGCCGATCTCGGCGGCGAGCGTGGTCTTCCCCGTGCTCTCGGCGCCGAGCAGGGCGACGACGAAGCCGCGCTCGCTCATGGCGCCGGCGTCGCGCGCGCGGCGCGCCGCTGCCAGCTGCGCCAGCCGACCGCGGCCATCGCGACGAAGACGGCGTAGAGCAGCGTCGTCAGCCACAGCCCCTTGTAGGCGAAGAGCGCGGCGCCGACGACGTCGACGGCGATCCACGTCGGCCAGTTCTCGACGTACTTGCGGCCGAGCAGCCACTGGCCGACGACGCTCGCGGCGGTCGGGAACGCATCCCACCACGGCACGTCGGTGTCGGTGAAGCGGCGCAGGAAGAGCGCCGTCGCCGGCCAGGCGATCGCGATCGCGACGAGAACGCCGATCCGTCCCGGCGTGCCGAGATGGCGCACCCGCAGCGCCTGCCCGGACTCGTCGGTGCCGCGCAGCCACTGCCACCAGCCCCAGCCCGCGACCGCGGCGAAGAAGACCTGCAGGCTGGCGTCGCCGTAGAGGCGGCTGTTCCAGAACAGCAGGAAGTACAGCAGCGAGCTCACGATGGCGAGCGGCCAGCCGAGCGGATCGACGCGGATGTTGAGAACGACCATCGCGATCGACAGCGCGAAGGCGACCACTTCGAGCCAGGTGACCGGCGATCCCCAGACGACGAACGCGCCGGCGAAGAGCGGCGCCGCCGCCGCGAGCAGCGCGTTCAACGCCGCGCGGGCGAGAGCTGGACGAAGATCTCGTCGGGCTTGATCATGCCGAGCTCGAAGCGCGCCTTCTCCTCGACCATCTCGAGGCCTTCCTTCAGGTCGCTCACCTCGGCCGAGAGCTGCTCGTTGCGGTGGCGCGCGAGCGCGATCGTCGACCGCTGCGCGGCGAGCTTTCGCTGCAGCTCGACCATCCGCGGCACGCCGCCCTTGCCGAACCAGAGCTCGGCCTGGACGAGGACGAGGAGGGCGGCCAGGGCGAGGGTGATCCAGCGCACGATCGTTCGACCTTCCTTCGACTCGACGCGGGCCGCGTCAGTCCTGCGGCAGCTGGCGGAACGCGGCGCGGCCGGGATAGGCGGCGACGTCGCCGAGGTCTTCCTCGATGCGCAGCAGCTGGTTGTACTTGGCGATGCGGTCGGAGCGGCTGAGCGATCCGGTCTTGATCTGGCCGGCGTTGCTGCCGACGGCGATGTCGGCGATCGTCGCGTCCTCGGTCTCGCCCGAGCGGTGGCTGATGACCGA
>Ga0157375_10003547_pt1 | contig 13555 bp, 17 predicted proteins | sample M35metaG_FD_115311 | JGI IMG/M metagenome (GOLD analysis project Ga0157375, IMG submission 115311) | Miscanthus rhizosphere microbial communities from Kellogg Biological Station, Michigan, USA - M3-5 metaG | ecosystem: Host-associated > Plants > Roots > Rhizosphere > Soil | place: USA: Michigan...
CTGCTTACGTAGCGGGAATTGGCCTGCCTCGAATTGATTCCTAATTAGAATTGGCCTAGGAATTATGAACAAAAACAACAAAAAAATAGAGAACCCACTAGTGCTTGCTATACGCAAACAGGGTTGGCAAGATCACTGTGACCCGCACCTCAGGGTGAATTAGGAGACTCAGATGACGATCGCCTCCGATCTCTTGCAAAGGCATTTCGAAACGCTCGTCGATGACAACGCGCGATGGCAGACGCTGATCGCTGACGATATTTTGTGGGAACTTGCCTATGCGCCCGCCATTGGTCATCCGGCAAAACTCTCGGGCCGCGATGAGGTGCTTCATCACGTTGGATGGTTTCTCGGGGCGGTCGAAAACTTCCGGTTCATCGATCTAAAGGTCTATGCGTTTACAGACGCACAAGCCGCGGTGGCGCAAGTTAAGGCCGAAGCTTTCATCAAGCCCACCCGCCGTATTTACCGCCAGGAGTACGTCGTGTTCCTGCGCGCGAGTAACGATAAGATCGCATACCTTAGGGAGTATTTTGATCCAACACGGGCCGCCAAATCGATGGATGCGACAATTCTTGATCTTGAACCGTGGTTCTAAGTCTCCGTTCCGCATCCGTCCTAATAATACTTCTTGTTTCGTAATGACCCCTTCGAAATTAAAGGAAGGTGGCTATGAAGAGACCAATAATGCTGATCGCGTTGTTGCTACCCGTCCTCGCGGGCTGCGTGTCCTATGTGCAGCCGCTCGGGCCCACAAATCCTACTATTACCGATGCGAAGCAAGGTCAGGATTGTCGAGATCAGTTCGGAATTGGTGGCATACCTGATGTCACCGGCGCACAGGCGATACACTCGGGCGGGATTACCAAACTACGAAGCACCGAGTATCGCATGAACTCCTTCTCAGGCGTGGGAAGGGAGTGCGTCATCGCTCACGGAGAATGACTACCTGCCCCCAGTTGTTAGGCCACCGCTGGCCTACTTTTCGGGTTTTGGGTCATTTGGGTCAAGGTGGCTGTGCCTAAAATTGTGCTAAAAGGAGATGAAAAGACCTCATCCGCCTCCCTCAGGATCCCCGGGCATATTTCCCTGACCCCGAATGAGCGTAATCGTGATCGCATGGCCCTTTGGGGACATGTATGCTTCGATTCTATCTCCTTCCTTAAATTCTTCATCCTTTATATTGACCTGCCCTCGGTGTGTGTTCTTGTCCACATGGAGCCGTACTTCCTTGTCTTCTGTATTTTTCACCGTGAAAAACTCATTCTCGATTTTTAAGATTCTGCCTCGTACCACTTCGCCTTTCACGTCTTGCTCAGGTGCAGATCGAGTTGGAGCCAAAGCGGTTTGCCCACCACTCCCTTCGGATCGAAGATCGGACGGTGCGAGGACCTTCTCTTTCTCCCTCGCTAACTTTTCAGCGGACGGAGATCTGTCCTGACTCTCCCCCATGCTACCGGCGGAATCGTCACGTAAGGGTGCCGGAGCGCCTCGTTGTGAGCTTTTAGGCTCCGAAAGATATCGGATTGTCGTTACTGTGCCTACATCCGAGACGTCCGCCTTCACACGGTCCCCAGCTCTAAAGGAACATCCCGAACTTTGGCCCATCTGGACCCCAGAGCCCATTGCCGTTTCATCTTTTCGTTGACCTTGGCGGACCTGCCCTTCGCTCGCTTGTGGATCAGGGCTTCCCCCCCGCTTACTGATCATGGGCTGAGAAGTTGCCTCGGAAGCCGTCTCCGATTTGCAGATCTTGCGTGTGTCTTTGTCGACGAGCAAGCGAACTTCCTCTCCTGTATCGTCATCCTTCACAAAATGATAGTCCCCGTCAATTTTGAGGACTTCACCGGCGACGACAGACTTGGCGCCTCCCAACGTCACTTGCGTGTTCCGGTCGGTTCGATGTTCTTTAGCCGGATTGCGTTGTTTTTGTGTTGTCTCCTGATCCAAGACTGAGCCAGGCTCAGGAGCACCCATCTGGGCTATTACTTGGTTAGATATCTCATCGGTCCCATACACAGGAACGACCCAGGCATTCAATGCTACAGCCGCTGTTAAAAGAGTATGGAATTTCATAACCCACCTCCTCAGGAATGCTCCCGCGACCGCCTCTGTCGCTTATCATTTCGTCTCTAATGCTCTTTACGACAGACCAAGGTTGAAACCAGACCTCTCTAAAGTCTAAGAGGGGGCATGTTGAAACATGAAGGACCTCCTGGGGTGAATTTTAATCAATCCTTAGGGTGATGCGATGTGTCATACCACGTGGATACATGAACCACCATGCCCAATCGAGATCGTAATTGAGCTATGGGCACCACGGGGTCATTGCTCACTGAAAAAAGAGCGATGGGCCCAAGAACGACACGGAGTGGGAGTCTGGATTGCCGCCAGGGATGAAGCCTCTGAATGTGGCACGGGCCTTTTGCTGAGGATAGAATCAAGACGACGGCTCCGGACTTTTCTTTCCCCACAGGCTTTAAAGGCACTTTTGTCTTGAACCTTGCAGATCTACGTTCTAAACTCTTCACATGAGAGCGAGACTTATTGCCGGAATCCTGCTTGCGCTATTGGAGTCACCAGTCGGTTTTGCCGCCGACGTCATCCCTCCTGCCCCGCGTGAGAAAGGAGCCGGGCCACCTCCAGCAACCGCTCCTGAAAATCCGTCCCAGTCCGGCACCCCGGCCATTCCACCATCAAAGATTGATCCAGGAATAGAGCGACGTCCGTCGGCTATTCCTGACCCTCGCTCAGCCGTCCCTCCACCAAACGTAGATCCAAAGATGTCGGTGAATCCCGAAACAGCGCCCCCGGCAAAGGATGCTATCAAGCCGCGCAGCCCTGAGGAGTCACCACAATAGACGACCTACCTCCCTACGTTACAATTACCGCATCCCTTCCTTCTCGTAGCGCTCAAGACCGATCAATTCGTATGTTCCACCCGTGCCCGTCAATAGCGTAGCGGTAAGGTTACCTGCTGATTATTTATCAGCAGCTACAAGAGGGTAGCTATAGACCGTCTGATCATTGCGAGTAGATCCTCGTCGGTCAACTGTCTTCATTAACAGAGACAGATGAGGGATTTTATGGTTGACGGAAAATTGGCACGAGCGAGCATCATGCCCAGATTGCGGCAGCAGCCTGGTAACCGCTTCCATTCATTTTCTTTCTCCTCTTGATGACAAAGAGGTTGCCAAATCCTGAGCATCCGTTACACTTACAAATCAGCGAGACCTAGGGGGGATCCGACGATAGGTAAAGAGTCTTATGACACTTCTGTATAAAGAGCCCTCTGGATCATATGCACATCCGACCGTCCTCTCCTGCAAGCAATGCGATTTCGCTCGAGTCCTCGATAACTATCATCAGGCAAAGGACCGCGCCGCCTTGCACCTCAAACTCTCGCATCACGACGATTTCGAGCTCACACCATACGACCCATCGCCATCCGCATCCACTTTATGATGACCCACTAGTGATGCGAAACCTATGGGGAGGGACGCGATTGTGCCGCCGCGTTTGGTCTCTGCACCTCCTATCCAGAGACCCCTCTACCTAGGAGGATGCCGCACATGACCAAGAACTTGGTCTTGGTCGTCGAGCCTGATGCTGATATCCGACAGTTGCTCTATGATCGATTGGAACAGGGCGGGTATGAGGTCGTTGAAGCGGCCACAGGGGAAGCCGCCTTGGCCATAGCTTTCACAGTGGACCTGAACGGAGTCGTACTTGAAATCACTCTACCCGGTCTTCCAGGCCTGGGCGTCCTCGACCAGTTGCACCGGATGGATGCCACTTTACCCATCGTGATGACCAGCACGGGACAGACCTTCCGACGGCGCGCCCTCGATCGAGGAGCGCACGCATACTTCACCAAACCCTTAGACCTCCCCCTGCGCCGTATGTTCGCGCATTCTTTCATGAGGACTGGAAATGGGACCCGCTTTCCCCAACCGGCCAACGGCAACGTGCTCAATGTCTGTCAATCGACTCCCTCACACGAGGCGGCTAAATTCCAGATAGAGAAGCTGAGATACATCACATTGACTCACATCGCGATAAAAAAGGGGCCCGCCCCACAGGCTCATTCCATATTGCTGGGGCCGCCTATCTTGAAGTGGAGAAAGTTGGACTCGCGAGAGGAGGATCCTGCGCACTCCGGCCTAAGGCCAAAATATCCATATCGGCAAGCGCTTGTTTCGCATACTCACCGTACAAACGATCGCCGCCTTTGGCATACGACTGCATCACCCGTTGATAGAGTGCCCGGGCGGCCGCATACTGCTGTCGACTCGCGTAATATTGGGCTAGCGATACCCAATTAAGCGCCGATTGCTCGCGGACGGAATCTAATAGCCGGGATTGTCGTTCGAGATCGGCAGATTTTAGCGTGTCGGTTCCCGGAAGCCTCCCGCCTTTTAACTGTAATCCGATTAGCTCAATGGCTTGGTTCTCGTGCATCGCGGCTTCAACTTGTTCGCGTTGTAAAAACGTTTGAAATTTGTGCGTATGCATTTTCAGGGATTCGTCCTGCACTCGGTACAGATCGCCCGAACATCCAAAAAGGGTGATCGCCAGTGCGCTTATACTCACCATGTACCTGAACTGAGTAACCATCGGCATACCTCCTTGAAAACCGAGGAAGCTCGTGTGGCCTTTCGTAAACCGCCCAAGTGCGTCCGCAGCGCCTTTACCCTACTAAGCTTGCTGAAGGTCCGTCACTATCATCCCAGTCCCTCGGAATGGCTCGATTGAGAATGGGATCGACCCACGTTGAGTCGGACACAATATTGCAGCAACTCGTGCCGAGAGTGTAAATGCAGTTTTTCTAAAATTTTCTCTTCATGCGATGCCACCGTTTTTGGCGTAATGCCGAGCGCTGCCCCGATGTCCGCGGCGCGCTGACCCTGGCCTCGCAATAAAAGTATTTGCTGCTGACGACGTGACAAGGGTTTCGCATCACATGCGATGGGCAGGTCCAGCACCTCGTCCAATGGGGGACTCACATATCGAATGCCTTTGATGGCATACCGAATGGCACTGACCAATTCTTCTAGTGGGCGTCCCTTGGTGACATATGCCGTTGCTCCTCCACGCCAGGCAGCCTGGATATAGGAAGGATGTTCATGCATGGTAAATAACACCATCCGCACATAGGGCTTGATAGCTTGGACGGCGGCCATGAGTTCGAACGCCGAGCTTCGACCAAGAGAGACATCAAGCACCAACACATCACAGGGAGACTCCTCGATCTGCACTAACACCTCAGGGGCACTGGCTGCTTCAGCGACAACGGTGATCTCTTGACTGGCCAAATAGCGACGAAGTCCTTGTCGGATTAAGGCATGATCGTCAGCGATGATAACGTTCAGCATCATGACCCTCTGCAATATCTTTGACACAAGTACCACAACGGTGCAGCGAGGCTCTATTGTCCGAAGGTCGTATCATGCATTCTCCGAAAGCAGAGGACACGCCCCCTCGCCGCTGATACTCGTTCTCCCACCTGGGCCTTATAGACTTAGGTATTGAAACGAGGCCAAGGAGCCACTACTTAATGATGGATGAGATAAGCCTCAACCTGCCACGAAAGAAGCGCCCGATGCCTTCCGACTCATGGCCTGTGTTCGGACTGGCCGGCCAGGTCGGAAGCCTTGCGTTCATTCAACACATCCCCCAGATGCAGGATGACGCCGTATTCGTCCCGAAGGACAGCCAGAGCTTCGCTATCTCCCCGTCGGGCTCGCGATAACAACACTTGACGGAAATCCCTATCATCTATTTGGTCGATAGAAATCGGCATACAACCTCCTTGCGCAATCGACGGTTGAAAACGGACTTGGCCGCAGACCAAACATCTCAAGAGGAGTAAAATTTCCTTCTTCGGGAGATTCAATTCAAGAAGCAGACCATGGTGCCCGCGGACTAACGTGTCTTAAATGAGAGGCATTGAGCTCTTCGTCCTTTTCAGATCGCTGCAAGGGGACGATAGATGAGACGATCATGAGACAACATGATTCAAGGCGAGAAACATAGCGATGTCAACAACAGATGCATGTCCTTTTAGTTCGCGGTGACCATCTGGACGAGGCGATTTCTGCCATGCTCGTAGAGGGTGGCCTCCCAGCTTTTTACACGACTTCCATTCACCTAGGTGCGTGATAAGGCTAAGCGGTCGGACAGCCCAAGGCGTTCAACCAGGTTGTAAACAGCCTGCCGGCTCAATCCCAACGCTTCGGCCGTCCGCGCCACGTTTCCATTGGTCCGGGCCAGCGTTTGGCGAACGAGAGTTTTGTCAAACTCTTCGCGGGCCGCCCGGAGAGTCAGCCGACTCTCGTCAGACAGTTCTGTCGAAATCCCCAGGTCGAGTGGTTGCAGTGTCGCTCCCTGTGCGACCACCAAGGCTCTCCTGATTCGATTTTGTAATTCCCGCACATTTCCGGACCAGGGATAGGCCTGAATGACATCTCGGGCGGCTTGCGATAATCCCACTACACGAGGATTGAGGAGCGCTCGGTATTTCAGCACGAACTCCTGTGCAAGCATCGTCGCATCCTGATCGCGATCGCGAAGCGGCGGCATAGACAGATGCACGACATTCAACCGATAAAACAGATCCTTCCGAAACGTCCCGCGAGAAAGTGCTTTCACGAGATCCACGTTCGTTGCCGCGATGACCCGAGTATTCACGACGATTGAATGACGACCGCCAATTCGATCGACCACATGTTCCTGCAGGAAGCGTAACAGTTTCACCTGTAATCCAAGCGATAACTCGCCAATTTCGTCAAGAAAGAGGGTGCCTTTATCCGCGAGTTCGATTCGACCTTTCCGTTGTACGTGCGCGCCCGTGAAACTCCCTTTTTCATGGCCAAATAATTCGCTCTCCAGGAGAGTCTCCGGGATCGCGCCACAATTGATGGCAATAAATGGTCCGTCTCGTCTGCTGCTTTCCTGATGAATCGCCCGGGCCACGAGTTCTTTGCCAGTTCCGCTTTCGCCTTCGAGCAGTATGGACAGATCAGAAGGCGCCACGCGGCGAACCTTCGCAAACAGTTGCTGCATGGCTGCACTGGCACCAATCAAGTCATGGAACGTTTCCTCTCGACTCTGGGTCGGGAGGCACCGGCCTTCCTCTTCGAGCTCATAGTGAAGGCTCGCGCGTCGTAATGTCAGCTTGAGCGTCTCGATATCGACCGGTTTGTGGAGGTAATCAAACGCCCCGCATTGCAGAGCGTGCCGCGCTGTGGATGGGTCGCATCTTCCAGTTAGGACTATGACTTTCGCAGACGGCTTCGCAGATAGAATTGCGCGAAGCACCGTAAATCCTTCGATGGTTTCATGGGAATCTGGAGACAGACCCAAATCCAGTGTCACCAAGAAAGGATCGGCTTCTTCGAGATAGCGGAGCGCCTTGTTCCGGTCTCCTGCAGTACAGACGGTATACGTTTGACCAAGCGCCCATTCAAGCTGGCGCTGAAGCTCGAGGTCATCTTCGATAACCAGCACCGTCGATTTTGTCATACAGACTCCCTAGCAGCCACTGTCCTTTTCGTTGGTTTCATATGCACGACGCACTTCGTAGTATAGGTGTATGTGCCTAGCACAATAATAGGTTAAGTAAGAAGACCTATGTCAGTAAGACAATAGAATTGATCTGCTGTACTTGCTATTGGGTGAGCGTATGAGTGGCCCGTGAAAAGAACGTAGCGACTGGTGGTGAGATGCCATTGCTCTCCCGACACGGGGTTGAGACTAAGCCACCACGCTAGCCTGTGGGATGTGGGTTCGCCTTCACAACAATGTTGTCCGGCAGGAATGTATTAGCAGAGGTTTGCGGGCCTTATGACAGTCTATGCACTTGCCGACGATGTACAAAGCATTCATTCATTCATTTTCTATGCGCGTGTTGCAGACGGGCACGCCTAGGATGTTTAAGCTATCCTCTGCCGGTTGCATGGGAAATAAGGAGGTTGCAGTAGCAGTACCTACTGCCTCTTGTGATGTCAAATATATTGACAGTCCTTCGGTCGGTAAAAATACTATATGTGTTCGGACCTTGACCACAGTCCTCACGGTTTATGGCGTCGACCTCCGGCAAGGTGACTTGACATACTGCCTTTCTAGCACTGACCTCCGCCAGTCGATTATTTAAACCTATTCTCACAAACCCTGGCAGCTAAACGGAATATATAATTAGGTACATTTATTTAGTATAAGGCATCGTACATGCATTAGCTGCGTTGGCGTGTGCGGCTTTTCCATCAACATTTACCGTGGGAGGTTTATCATGATCAGCAGTTTGGTTCGAAGCAGTATCCTCGCGACCGGATTTGTCCTGTCGGGGCTCGGAGCAGTGGCGTTCGCGGATACCTTTAGCGTCAATCCTGGCGCCATCGGCGTCGGTGGACCGACGGTGCCGAACGTGAACTATGCGGATTTTAGTTATGTGGCGTTGGTCAATCAGACGGCGACCAACGGGACAGGGACGTTTGATGAGCAGGGCGCGGGTTTCTTCAGTTCGTACCGTTTCCCGACCTTGTCGGACGTGCTCCCGAATACGGGCCTGAACACGAATTATAAGCTGTATGCGGTATTTGCGGGCGCAGGGACCGTTGCGCCGACGCCCGGTATCCCAGGGGGCGAAACCGCGACCTTCACCAGCTTTAACCTCAAGCTGTACGTCGATCCGAGCCTTAATTCCACAATCCTGGTCTCGCCGGTGGGGACTCCGGGAGGAAGCGTATCGTTGACAGGCACAGCGGATGACATTCTTGTGGGTCAATCCAGTGCGTTGGTCGCCGGACAAGCCCATGCATTCCCGGGCTTGGCTAATGGGGACTTCAAAGTGCTCGTGAATTTTCAGCCCGTCGGAGGCTTCCTCAGTGGACCATTTTCACTAGCCTTGACCATCGGGACCTTTGATGGCGTGAATACGAGCTTGCAGGGTTTCAGCCTGAATAGCTTTACGTCGGGCCGGATCGATGGCTCGGGCAACTTGAGCTTTACAGCCGTGCCTGAACCAACCTCCTTGCTCTTGCTCGGCTCTGGCCTTGCGGCCTTGGGCTGGGCGCGCCGCCGCACCCGCGTCTAATCCATAGGAAGCCCTCCTTCGGATTGCCGGAGGAGGGCTTCCTGCACGCGGGCCTTAGGAAAGGCCTTGTTAACTCCCTCTCCGTCTTGAACGTCAGGCGCTAACGAAACAGGAGCCATGATGATACGTCCTCATCAAAAGCAGCCGGCCTCCCCCGACCGTCCACCCTTGACCCCGCGTCAGCATGAAGTGTTACAGCTGGTCACTGAAGGATATACCAGCCGAGAAATCGCACACCGACTTAAGATCAGTTTGCAGACCGTGGAAGTCCATCGCTACAACCTGATGCAGCGATTGAATGTTCGGAATGTCGCGCAGCTCATTCGGCAAGCGTTGGTCTATAAGTATGTGTCGAATTCCTATCCTGCGAATGACACAGATGGAGACTAAAATTATCCAACGCTCCCAGTCTCAGGAACTCGCACACGAAAGCCCTCAACCCGTGGGCAGATGACGAGAGGCGGTTGACTCTAGGATAAGACCGACATTAAGCCGCCACCTCCTCACTTCATTCTCCTATACATCATGTCCCTTGGATCATAGTCCTTCCTGTGTGCGCACCGGCAATGAGCAAGATCGACGAGACTGGAAGCGGAGAAGCCACCGGTCTTCATCTCAGGTTATGCAGCATTGTGAGATGGCTATTGGTCGAAGGGCACGTCCACAGCTTGCCGAGTCAATTGCTGGATCACGGACATCAATCAGCTAAGCCCATAACTTAAGGCGGAGCATATCGATAAAAAGATGGGGTTAGCCTAAGCACAGACCACAATGAAGGAAGTGCGTTTTTCGCATGCAACCGGGCTGCTCATCGTTCAACCAACGGAGGTATATCTAAACTCAACCGACTCCCAATTGTTGGGAAATATCCTCTCCATGAATATTTACGAGGGCTTGGCCTACCAGCTTACTTGAAGGGTGAATTGGAAGCGCTTATCGCAAGGAGTAGTCAGGAGAAACAATCTGTCCGATATTGCCAGGGGCACCATCGATCCTTCCAACGCTTTTCGTGAAGCTTCCACCATATTGTCATACCCAAATCCGATGCGTATTCCTTTTCCAGTTTGATCTCGGGCAGACGCAGCGGCGATCTGCAGACCCGTATCACCCTCGAGACTAAAAGCCGAGACCTGAACCTGAGAGACCAAACGTTCATCGGATACGATGGTGGACCACAAGGCATCCCAAGCCAACGATGGCGAAATCGCAGTCACCGTAAATGCGACAACTGAGCTGACTGTCAAAAGCACATGTGCCCAGAAGTACATGTTGATGCCTGCTGGGTATTATTACGTATCTACCATCCCCTTGCCGTACGCAAAGGCCTTGCCATCTCGCACCTGTTTGAGAATGTAAGAGTTGCGTGAAGCCTTTGGCGGGAGATGTCAAGTTCCCTGTCCGATGCGATTCGCGGGTGATTCATGAAAAACCCCTAGAACCGCTGAAACCGGTAAGATTCAGTCATGTGGAGGGACCAAAGTCGCTGTCTAGTTCTCCGACATCCGCAGAGTTGAACTTTGCATGTCGTCTTGAGTGCACCCTGATGTTGCGCGGTCAGGGCAACCCTTGACTACAATGAAAAACACGGAGTGAAAATGCCCTCACATCCATGCCCAATGGACAGCTAAGTTCTTAAGTAGGATAACCACCCGACCGCTCTATAGCGTAAATACCTATTCTACATTGAACTGCTAACCGCTATGGTTTTTGCTATGCCATGCAAGGTGTCAGGGGGGCGCTAACTTATGTTTGCTTATCTCGAATTCCGCCCCCCGGGGCCACAATCAAGATATCGTCCTAGGTGAATATGGTGAATATATGGTGACGATTCTCATTGACCGACTACCAGAGGAATGGCAGCCTGCAGATGTATATGAGCTTTTGAATCAGTTTCGTCCGTCCCATGTCTTCATAGCGGTGGATGTGTGCGGGAACTGCCTGGGTTTTGCATTTGCGTTTTTCTCAAATGAAGAATATGCGCAGAGGGCGCTACTTGGGCTCCGTCGGTTAGACGTCTGCGGAAGCGCGTTATCGGTAGTACGGGCGGTGTCTCCTCGAACGCCAGGTGAAATGACGGGTTAACATCCCCTAGCGCCGTATACTCGCCAGTGTCCCTGAGATCGGACCGGCCGTCTCAGCGAAGCTTAGAGATACAGAATGACTTCGCCTAGCCATTGGCCGTGGAACCGAGGAACAGTCGTTGACTGAACTAAGATAGCGGTTTAACACCTGTTCCTCATCCGGCCGTAGCTCGATAAATTTCACACCAAAGCACTCATTCGAACTCTGTCCACCCCGCCCTACCTGATCCACCTAGGAGTTCCTACTATCCATGATGAGTCGCAGGGTCACCGATGTGCCAAGCGGTGGGGTGATCACGCTCTGTACTTTACAGCCCCCATATGAAATGTCGTAGAGGTGTGTCCGAGACCTATACCTCGCCACAAAAAAGAGATGACGACGGAATCAAAGCACATCGCAACTCGGTCATGTTTTCCAGTCACCATGCGTCCTCCACCAGGCACAACGGTTATTACATCAGATAGTTGTTCACTGCCTTCAGCCAAATCGGTTCGCCTTGATACCGTCAGCGTAGGACGATTGTCCATGATTTTGTCATCAAGGCGGTCAAACACCTCATTCAAAACGACTATCTAGAGAAGGCGGTGTGTAGTAGATCTGAACTATTCATATGCTCGGATTGGAATACGCTCTGACGTTGTATTTGATGTTGTAATGCGGGATATTCAAACTCTCTTCGAAATCTTGAGCTTCATTTTCAAGCTGCGTCGGCTCAATTCGTGGTGCTCCCCTCACGTCTGGACTACATGCCTCTGGATTTGCAACGTGAGTGTCGCTATCAGTCTTTCCTTCATCACTACGGTAGCAGCCCAAATGACGGTATCCCCTGCCGCAACACAGAGTCCCCATTGGAGCCACATCAGCGTCTATGACGCAGGGAAGGGGGCGTCAGGTCTGGCTGATTTCACACAAGCCACGTCTCAGTGGTTTCTGGCTCATGTAGATGCCATGGAGGCGAATGGCTTGTCGCGCTTACTCCGAAAAGCGAACCCGGGAGTCACGCTCTCGCACCATCAGGTCGACCTCACGCAGCTGGCCGGACCTGACGCCGCCCTGCTGCCAGAAGAATACTTTTTCCATGTCTCCGAACCGACCGATCTCCGCTTTATGAATGACGATGGAACTGTCCAGGGCGACGTCAGCCTGCCAGGGTGCCCGAACACCCGTCCGGTCACGCGGGCGTGTCGGCTCCAGGTTTTTCTCAATGGGTCTCGCCGCTACGTTTACAACGTTTCAAACGAAGCGTTCCAAGCGTGGAAAGCTGCGCAACTGAAACGTAGCGGGCGGGCCCTGAATCTTCTGATCCTGGATAACCATGCTCCGGGATTCGTTGAAAGCATGCGGTGGGGCAAGCAAACAGTGGTCGTGGCGGGGGGAAGCCTTCGTGAATTCAGGGAGCAGCAGATTGGCCCCCCAGGAGGCTCCTGGGATCAAGTCTACAATGACGGCGTCGTCGCTTGGTTGACCTCCCTCGCCGACAGCTTTGCACAGGAGGGCAACGCCGTCCTTCTCAACGCCGACCGGTCCCTGTTTCATCCCATGATGCTGGCACAAATTAAGGCCGCACGAGGATTGTTTACGGACGTCCATCACCCAGAGGGCCTGATCGGCGGTTCGCAATACCAAGCGCTTCTTGACTTGATCCAAACCTTGGTCAACACGGACGGCGTCGTCGATCTTGGTGGGATGTGGTGCCACACCGGACCCTCCGGCTATACGGCCGGTTTGTATACCTCACCGGTGGCTCGCTATCGTATGTGGCGGCTGAGTAGCTATTATCTTTTAAAGCAGCCATTCGGGAGTAAGGGCACGGTGTATTTCGATCCAGCCTTTTGCTCCAACACCTCAGGAAGGCCTCTGTATGACCCATTTGAATGGCTACCCGCTTATGAGATCGATGTGGGACAGCCCTCGGGTCCAGCCATCGTGTATCAACAGGGAACGGCGGCGCGCTCCCAGACAGATGGACGTCCTTGCCGCTACCACCTGTTCGCGCGTCCCTTTACGCATGGCATGGTCTTCGTTAGGTCTAGGGACGCAGGAGATTGCAGCGATTATACCGATGCCACGGCGGTTGTCGTCCCGCTCCCCACTCGTGGACGGCTGCTGATGGACAACGGGACTTTGTCGCCGCCTATCACTACCATCACACTCCGGAATGCGGAGGCCGCCATTGTCCTCACTCTCTCCAAGGGCTCTTATCCATGATCTACGGCAATGACTTTGAGCTGGGGACACTGTCGGCGCAGTTCGCGGATCACCTCGAGCCCATCCTTTTCCGGCATGAGAATATCGGTCACAATCAGGTCAGCCGGCTGCTCTGACCATCGTTGCATGGCGACGGCACCATTGGCGGCGTCAACCACCATATGCCCATCC
>Ga0157375_10003549_pt1 | contig 13550 bp, 12 predicted proteins | sample M35metaG_FD_115311 | JGI IMG/M metagenome (GOLD analysis project Ga0157375, IMG submission 115311) | Miscanthus rhizosphere microbial communities from Kellogg Biological Station, Michigan, USA - M3-5 metaG | ecosystem: Host-associated > Plants > Roots > Rhizosphere > Soil | place: USA: Michigan...
GCCGCGTTCCCAAACCGCATCCTCAACATCCACCCTTCGCTGTTGCCCGCTTTTCCGGGACTGGATGCCCAGCAGCAAGCCTTTGACTACGGCGTCAAAATCGCCGGCTGCACCGTCCACTTCGTCGACGAGCACCTAGACCACGGCGCCATTATCCTCCAGCGCACCATCCCCGTTCTCGAAACCGACGACGCTCACTCCCTCGCCGATCGCATCCTCATCGAAGAGCACATCGCCTATACAGAAGCCATCGCCCGTGTAGCCAGCGGCGAGTATGAAATTCAAGGCCGCCGCTACCTGAAGAGCAGACACTAACGATTCCTTCCTCCTGCTTTTCTCAGGCCTTTGCATTTCCCTTCATGGCATAATTGCGCTTTCATGGAAATCGCCTGTCCGACTTGCCGGTCGAAGATCGCGACCGCTGACATCAACGTCTCCACCGACGTCGCGCTTTGCCGCGCCTGCGGAAACACGTTTCGCCTTTCTGAAATCGTCGGTATCGTTCCAGCCGCTGCCGTCGACCTGAACTCACCGCCCGCCGGAGCATGGTATGAGCCGCTCCCCGACGGGTTCAGCGCCGGCGCTACAACCCGTTCCTGGGCGGCTCTCTTCCTCGTTCCGTTTACCTGCGTCTGGGCAGGTGGATCGATGGCCGGCATCTACGGCACGCAGATCTACACCGGCCATTTCAAGCTTTTCCCCTCACTCTTCGGGATTCCCTTCCTCATCGGCAGCATCATCCTTGTTTCGGTGTGCGCCATGAATGTGGCCGGGAAAGTCACCATCACGCGGCACGCCGATCGGCTGACGATCTTTACCGGCGTGGGCCCGATTGGCTGGACACGCAGCTCTGCGTGGTCCGACTTCCGAACCGCACGCGAAGATTTCACGGCGGTTATGAACAACTACAACCGCCAGGGAAAAGTCATCCGCCTCGAAGGCAATCGCGCCATCGCCTTTGGATCCACCCTGACGACCGACCGCCGCTATTTCCTGCTCAGCGCCATTCAATCAGACCTCGCAGGCTCAAGCCCATCGCCCATCTTCGCTGCAACCCAATCTCGCTTTCGTTAGCCGCCTTGTTTACCAATGATGTCATTTACAAGTAAACAGTGATTGGACCCCAACCCAGCGGCTGTCATCCCGACCGAAGTGGAGGAATCTGGAGTTGCTTTTTGGTACTTCCACTCAGATGGTGACGCTGGGCAGCGTGGCTCACAAGAGGTGCACGCTCTGCGTCGTAAATCATCAGATGACGAGTTGTGGCCTGACAAATCATCCGCCATCACGGCAAAGCATGAATCGTCGTATTGAACAGATACGGATCCTGGTATTCCGTCATCTCCCCCGCCTTCTTTCCCGGAACCGGCTGTAACCTCGCAGACAGCGGCTTGTTCCACTTCAACGCCAGCGACGCCACGTCGGAATACATCCGCTTCATCTGCTCCAGGCTCACGTCCCCCTGCAGCGGGATCGTATCCAGCCCCGTACCACACACCGCCGAATACGCCAGCAGTGAATCCACGTTGAAATCATTTTCGGCCCAGCGTTGCGCCATCACCTTGTCTTCCATCACCGGCACCATCAGCCCGGAGTAGCCAATCTGCTTCACCGGCACCGCCTTCACCGCCGCCGTAATGATCCGCGACGCTGTCAGCGTCCCGCTCGACCCAAATTTAGCTCCGGTGAAATCTTCAATCGCTGTCGCAATCGAAACCTCACCCAGCGGCGCCGGCGTTGGATCAAATCCCACATACTCCCATCCCGTTTCTCCCGCAACCTTATTGCCGATGCTCTCTGCGAACTTGGCATGTTTCGTCAGCGCTGCTGTCAGGTCCGCAGTCGCCGCCTCAGCGTTTCCCTTGTCGCGCGCGAACACATCCGCAACGACGTTCGCGCCTTCCATGCCGATCGAAAACTGTTTGCCCTCGCCCGTATGAAATGACCCCGGATAAAAAGGTCCCAACGGTTTCAGCATTGCCGTCGCCGTAAAATTGAACGTCCCTTGTGCGTGCGGGCTGTGCTCCGCCACATACTTCACCAGTTCCGCAGTACGATGAATGGTCTTCCAGTGGATGCCCGATTCGTCCGCAATGATCGAGCTCGCTTCGATATTCGGTAGCGTCGACAGCGCGTGCTCCAGTAGATGCATCGTGGCCGGGTCGTCCGCGTCGTGCATCATTGCGGGCCCAACGTTGGGAATGAAATCCTGCTTCGCCGACAGCGCGTCAAGCTTCGCGAGAAACGCCATCGCCTCCTCTTCCGATGCGCCCTTTACCAGCTCTCCAAGAGGCTGCGTCGTAATCCGCACTGACTCCACCTGGTATCCGGCTGCGTCAAACTCGCCTTTCACCTTCCGCAAAACAATCAGAGTCTCCGCAACCTGCTGCTCCCACTTGCTTCTGTCCAGCCGCACAAACCCGGTAATGGCTCTTACCTTGGGATTGCCCGCAGCAGCTTTCGAATCACCGGTCTGGGCAGGAAGCTGAAACGGCAACAACACGACGGCGAGAAGCACAAGTCGCTTCATGCGAGCCTCCGAAGAAGGGGATGGTGAGAACACCAATGTAGCATTCGTCGCGCCGACGTCGGCAGCTCATGGAGTGTCAACACCCCGTGCGCGAAATTTACGCTAAGTGGCAGAAGCGAAACGGCGAAAATCTCTCACCGATTTGCAGATAATTACCGCACTCCAGCGCACAATAATTGTGAGCACCATCCCGGGTTCGTTTTGCCCCGCGATTAACAGCGGGACAGTATTTGGACACAGCCGGGATGCCCGATAGGCCTTCGTAAAACCCGTAAGTTCTTTGCTGAGAGGGACTCTGTGCGTAAGTGATTTATGCAGAGGCGTTTGCAGGGATGAATATCCCGTAAACCACTCACCTAAGGTTTTACAGCCAGAGTCCGCAAGAAAATTCTGAGCTGAATCCGATGGTCTCCGGCAGGAAATCATGAAAATTCAAAATCGACTCGGGCATCATCCGCCGTCTCCAGAGTCGCAGCAAAATACAAAGTCAAGCTCTTCCAGTTCAAAAAATTCGTAAATGCCTGATTCCGCAGCGAAAATTAAGGTCGCGGTTTTGCAGATTATTTCCGCGATCTCCATATCCTTGAGACCATAGCCAGACAATTCCAGCGAATCACTGAGCGAAGCTACTTCGCCAGGCGCCAGAGTTCGTCTGCGCCAGGCGACGCTCTCCGATTACTGCTGCAACCACGGCCATCTTCGCGAGCCTTGTCGCCGCAAACTCAATGCCCGCGGCAAGCTCTGTGACGGACTTGCCGACGGACAGAAAAGAGAACCATCGCGATGGCAAACATACTCGTAAATATCGAAAAAGGAATTGAAATCGGAGCCGAGGACGTCCTCAAGTGGCTCACCGGCGCCAACAAGGCACTCAAGGCCGCACCGCAAGTCGTAGCCGCGCTAGCCACGCTCATTGCCGCAGTCGAAAAGCCGATTGCCGAACTCGCCGGGGCTGCCGCCAATCCATTGAACATCGCCCTCGACATCCAGACCGCTCACGACCTCAAGGCAGTCTGGCCCGAAGTCAAAACATTCCTCACCAGCCTCGGCGTTAAATTCTGACCCTGTGAAACTGTGAGACTGCGGACCGGCCGCAAATTGCTGTGTCATCCTGAGCCCCGCACGTTTGCGTAAGCGGGGCGAAGGATCTGCATCTGTTCTTTCTCGCCACGGCCACTATCAAAACCTCACTGAGCCTTCATCCGACCGACTCGTTCCTGCCGCAAGACCTGCCACAAAGGCGGGGTGCGCCCCATCCATCGAGCGTATTTTGGTCCGATGGGTTGGAAACCGCAATCATGCGACGCTTGTAGAGAGGCGCAGACCTGATTTCAAATTGTCCTTCTGATGGGACAAGGAGAAGATTGTATGCCTACAGACCGCCGCGACTTTCTTAAACGGGCAAGCCTGATGGGATCAATAGCAATGTTAGCAGGGGATCCTGCTGCAGGTGCATTGACGATTCCTGCTGCATTGGACAATTCCGTTGTTCAGGATGCCGTACAGCCGCAGGCGGAAGTGCCTCCTCAGCATCACATCAAGTTCGCGGTATGTGGCATGAGTCACGATCATATCTACGGCATGGTCGGCGCAATCCAACGCGGCGGCGGGGAACTGGTAGCCGCTTGGGGCGGGGAAGAAGACAAACTCGCCGCCTTCGCTGAGCGCTTTCCCAACGTGAAGATGGTCAAAACGCAGGACGAAATCCTGAACGACCCATCCATCCAGCTAGTACTTAGCTCGCACGTCGCAAGTGAACGCGCGCCACTCGGCGTGCGGGTCATGAAGCTCGGCAAGGACTTTCTCTCCGACAAGCCCGGCATCACCACGCTCGAACAACTTGCCGAAGTGCGCAAGACGATAGCCGAAACCAAACGCATCTACGCGATCATGTACAGCGAGCGCCTCGAAGTAAAGGCGGCTGTCTACGCGGGCGTGCTGATCCAGAAAGGCGCGATTGGCAAAGTCATCCAGACGATCAACATCGCGCCGCACCAGATCTTTCAGCATGGCGGCGCTGCCGGTGGCGGCTCCGGCAGGCCGGACTGGTTCTGGAAGCCGGAGCTCTATGGCGGAATCCTCTGCGATATCGGTTCGCACCAGGTGGACCAGTTTCTCTTCTACACGGGTTCAACCGAAGCGGACGTGGTGGAATCGCAAGTCGCAAACATCCGCCATCCCGAACATCCCGCCTTCCAGGACTTCGGTGACATGGTGCTGCGCGGGAATCGCGGCCTCGGGTATGTGCGTCTCGACTGGTTCACTCCTGACGGCCTCGGCACCTGGGGCGACGGTCGCCTGTTCATTCTCGGCACCGATGGCTACATCGAGATCCGCAAATATACCGACGTAGCGGTGAAAAAGCAGGGCAACAATCTGTTCCTCGTCGACAACAAACAAGCGCGCTACATCGACTGCAACAACATGCCACTGCCCTTCGGTCCGCAGTTCGTCTCCGATATCGTTAACCGCACGCACACGGCACAGGATCAGGTGCAATGCCTCCTGGCAGCGGAACTTGTAATCAAAGCGCAACTCGACGCAAAACGGGTAACGCTCGAAGCATAGCGTGAATTCAAAACCGTCTCGCTCCGGACCCGGGCCGCACCGCGGGGTTGTAGAATAGCCGTTGGCAATTGGCACAGCGAGGAAATGATCATGGCATCGTTTATGGATGGCAATCCAGCACTTAAAGGCCTCTCCAGCGACCTCAAGCGGCGCATGGACGCGGCCGTTGCAACCTTCCAGTCCAGTCTGGCCTCCACGCGTACCGGACGCGCCAGCGCCCACATGCTCGACCAAATCAAAGTGGACTACTACGGCACCATGACGCCCATCAATCAGATGGCCCAGGTAGGCGCCCCTGAACCGCAGACCATTCTCATCCAGCCCTGGGATCCCTCAGTCATCAAGGAAATCGAGAAGGCTATCCAGGCTTCCGATCTCGGTTTCAATCCCATCTCCGACGGCAAAGTCATCCGCGTTCCTGTTCCGCCCATGACTGAAGAGCGCCGTCGCGACGTGGTCAAGCATCTCAACAAGGTTCTCGAAGAGCACCGCACCGCTATCCGCAACGTCCGCCGCGATGGCAACGACGCGTTAAAGAAGCTTGCCAAAGATAAGAAGATCAGCGAAGACGATGAAAAGCGCGCCCTCGAAGAAGTACAGAAGATGACGGACGAAGAGATTCGCCGCATGGAAGAACTCTCGCGCAAAAAGGAAGCAGAAGTGATGCAGGTCTGAACCTCTGACCTGAGCACGATTCTGCTGCCCTTGAGCACCGTGATTGAGCAAGGCAATAAGTTCTCAAAAAGGTGAGTCGGGATTTCGCCCCGCGAGTTGAGGCGGTGCCTGTCGCGGAGCAAAGACGCATGTCCCTGCGATCAATGGTAGCCACTGGCGCAGTCATTGCAATTTATCTGGCAGTCATGGCTAGCACCAACCACCTTTTTACCATCCTCGATGATGAGGCAACGATCGTGGCGCTGGCGGGCCATCCCGCATGGACGACGCTGACGCTCTTTCTCAAGGGAGGCAGTCAGAACGAACACCCGCCCTTTTCTGACATACTTCTGCATTTCTGGCTCGCTGCCACGCACTACTCATTCTTCTTTCTAAGAATCTTCGCAAATCTGTTTTTTAGCGCGGGCGTCTTTTTCTGCGCACTCGCGGCCAAACGATCCTCCGGAGAGAAACCTTACTGGACGGCGCTGCTGGTGGGATGTCTGTGGCCTTTCGCATTTCAATACGGGCGCATCACAGGCTGGTATGCCGTTTGCATGTTCTTCGTCTCTGCGCTCACGTTGATCTACGTGAGAATTCTTGAGGAGAGCAAGACTTGGCTCTGGGTGGGCTTTGGCATAGGTGGCGTGCTGCTCGTGTGGTCGAACTACTTTGGGGTCGTCATTCTGCTTTGTTTCCTGATGGATTACCTGGTGAGTCATTGGAAGGAGGCTTCTAAGAACTTAAAATCACTTCTTCTTGTTATGGGAGTGATTGCAGTGTGTTTTCTTCCCCTACTTCGAGCCGTGTTGCTCAACATCCAGTGGACCGCGTCTGATCCCGGCGCGGGAGGATTGAAGGAAATGATGGCGGGATTCAGCTTTTCCCTTTTCTCGATCTTCGCCTCCGTTGCTGTGGCTCCTTGGTATTTACCTTTGTGCATTCCCGTCTTCGCGGGTACTGCGCTGCTGATCCTGGCGATCTGGTTTAGTCCCGGGCGCAGGTGGTTCCTTTACTTCATGGCGGCAATGATCGTCCTTCAACTGAGCGGCCACATGAGCGTGAAACGAGTGTCATTCCTGCTTCCCTGGCTTCTGGTGGCGATGGCGTTGGCTGCCGCGAGCGCACGCGCCCACTTTCCAGGGATCGCGGCAGCGGCTCTGGCGCTCCTTATCCTAATTGGATGGGCGGGCATCGCATCAGGGAAACATTATGCGACGACAAACCTCTATGAGCCGTGGGATCGGGTTGCGCAGGTAGTGGCCGGCAATGCGCAGCGGGGAGAAACGGTAGTGAGCGAGAACATTCCATTTTTCTTCTATCTCAACTATCGCCTCAGTCTTGAATCCGAAACGAGCGCAGCGCAGGGTTCTTACCTGGGACAATCAATCTATGCCGCACATGGTTACAAAATACTGCAACCGGCAGATTGGCAGTCCTGGGCGCAGGAGCCTCATGGAAAGATCGTCTTGGTGAACGGATCGGCCCAGTGGGAGGACGTTCAGGCGGAAAATGCCTTGAACAATCACATGCGCTCGCATTGCAAAATCCTAGGGATCTACCGCGCTGCTCCAGACCCTGCGGCTGCGTGGAAGCAACGATATGTAAGAGACGCCCCGGTGCTTTTCTATCGAGTCGATGTGACCTGGTACGACTGTTCCAACAACGACAACCCAACCGGCTCATGGCATGTGGGTCGCTGACAGAGGCTTCATGATCAAACAAGATTTGCAAACGGCAATCCTGCTTCTGGCGCGCACGCCGGTCGCCCTCGATGCGCTGCTGCGCGGGCTTCCCGAGGTCTTAACTCATCGCAATGAAGGCGGCGAAACGTTCACTGTCTTCGACGTTGTTGGCCACCTCATCTACGCCGATCGTTTTGACTGGATGCCGCGTGCGCGCAGGATCCTTGAGCACGGCGAGAACAAAGCCTTCGATCCCTTCGATCGCCGCGGACATGTCGAGGAGTGCCGAGGCAAAAGTCTCTCTCAGCTTCTCGACGAATTTCGACACGTTCGCGCCTGCTGTCTTGATGATCTGCGCGCCCTGAATCTACAGCCGGAACAGCTTGAATTGCTTGGTTGCCACCCGTCCCTCGGCGCCGTTACGCTTTCCAATCTGCTGGCTACCTGGGCTGCACACGATCTGACCCATCTCCACCAGATATCCCGCATCATGGCGCACCAATACCGGGACGAAGTTGGACCCTTCGGCGCGTTTCTCGGCGTCCTGAAATGCGAGGGGCACGGGGGATGAGTGAGTTCAAACTTCTTGGTTCACAGATCTAAGTCCCACAGCGTCAAGACCAACTGTGAATACGAACTTAGAACTCAAAACGACTCGGAGCGTCCTACCTCTTCGGCCGCTTATAAAACGGAATGGGCACTTGCTTCGCCCGTACTGAATTTGCTCTGCATTGGACCACCACGTCGGTCCCGCTCGCCGCAACCTCAGCCGGAACCAGCGCCATTGCAATATTTGTCTTGAGAAATGGCCCGGGCGAGCCGGAAGTGACCACGCCAATCTGCTTGCCATCGAGATCATGCACGGTATATCCATCGCGGGCGATGCCGCGTTCCACCATCTCGAGACCGATAATCTTACGTTTCGGCCCGCCGCTTGCCTTATCGGCCAACAACGCATCGCGGCCGATAAATTCCTGCTTGTCGAGCTTGAGAAAGCGGTCCAACCCCGCCTCCAGCGCGTTGATCTCCTCTGAGATCTCGTGCCCATACAGACTCATGCCCGCTTCGAGCCGAAGCGTATTCCGCGCACCCAGCCCGCACGGTCGGATGCCGAACTCCGCACCCGCTTCCATCAGCGCATCCCACATCTTCACAGTCGTCGCTTCGTCCGAGGGGATATACACTTCGAAACCGTCTTCGCCACTGTAACCGGTCCGCGCAATCAGAACGTTATGAATACCGGCGACCTGCCCAAATTTGAACCAGTAATTCTTGATCGCGCTCAGATCTACCTTCGTCAGCTTTTGCAGCGTCTCGAGCGCGCGCGGACCTTGCAATGCAAGCTGTGAGTAGTAGCTGGAATAGTCGCTCACGTGGATGCCTGGCCGGCTTCCGACCTGCTGGCGGATCCACGCATAATCTTTATCCTTTGTGCCGGCATTAACCACCAGCAGATAGTCGTTTTCACCTAGCCGGTGCACCAGGATGTCGTCGACGAACGTCCCTTGCGGGGTGAGCAGCGCGGAGTAGTGCGCCTGTCCGTCCTTGAGCCGCGAAGCATCGTTCATCGTGATGTGTTGCACAGCGTCCAGCGAGCCCGGTCCGCGAAACTGAATCTCGCCCATGTGGCTGACGTCGAAAAGTCCCACACCGGTTCGCACCGCGAGATGTTCGGCAATAAGTCCGCCTCCCGGTCCGGGATACTCCACCGGCATATCCCACCCGCCGAAGTCGACCATTTTGGCTTTCAGCGCACGATGGGTGGCGTTAAGGGCTGTTTTCTTGAGGGCGGGAGCAACTGGTGCGGCAGGTGTGGCCATGAATCGTGGTCCTTTCGCAACAAATCTACCCTATCCACGATAGGCACCCCCCCTCCCCCGGTCAAACAACCCGGTTCACGGCTTAAGATGATTTGTTCAGCCAATGGAAGGAGTCGCCTTGAATCCATTTCGTGGAATCCTCATGATCGTGGCCGCCGGATTCGCATTCTGGCGCGGCTGGCAGATCCACCATGGCCATTACGCGTGGTTGGCTTACGGCCTGGGCGTTTTGGCCCTCGGATTGGCAGCCTGGCACTTCGTGCATGGGGCACGTCAGACAAACCTTTGACCTGGCCGCCACCGATCGATGCTGGAATCGCGTTTGCTTGTGCTGTACAGTGAATGGCGATGAACCCAGATTTATCCGGCAGCCTTGAAGATCAGGTCGACAAGCTGCGTTCGCGGCTGCTGCGGCTGGAAAAGGCTTTGCAGGCCAGGGGGATCGTAATCGACGAGCCTGCCCCCGGGCCGCGGGTTCAATCCCAGATCTCACCCACCCCTGCTGCGGTTCCTCCGGCGCCTGCGACGCAAGCACAGGTAGCGCCACCCCAGCCCCCGTACTCTGGGCCTGTGCAGGAATACGTGGCTCCGTTAGCCTTTGCAGTTCCCGGTAAAGCTTCGACTGAAGGTACGCGCTCGCTGGAGAACCGCATCGGATCGCAATGGTTTAACCGCGTCGGCATCCTCGCCATGCTGATTGGCGTAGCCTGGTTCCTCAAGCTGGCCTTCGACAATCATTGGGTCGGCCCTCTTGGCAGGGTGTTCATCGGTCTCATTGCCGGGGCCGCCCTTATTGCATGGTCAGAGAATTTTGAGAGGCGCGGATTCACGGCTTTCGCTTATTCGCTCAAAGCTGTCGGAAGCGGCGCGCTCTATCTCTCCCTGTGGGCCGCGTTCTCTGTTTACGCGCTGATGCCGGCATGGGCAGCCTTCGGCGCGATGATCCTGGTCACCGCCTTCAACGGATACATCTCCTGGGCGCGCCACGCGGAGTTGCTTGCCCTGTATGCCATCGCTGGCGGTCTGACTACCCCGCTGCTAGTGTCGACCGGTGAAAATCATGAAGTCACATTGTTTTCCTATCTTCTGATTTTGGATATTGCAGTGCTGGTTTTGACGACTTTACTGCCTTGGTCGCGCTTGCTTTTCGCCGCTTACACCGGAACCGTTCTGTTCATCGCCGGATGGTGGTTCTCTTTCTATTCGCGGCAACAGGAGGGACGCACCGCCTTTTTCGTCACCTGCTTCTTTCTGATATTTGCTTTCGCTCCTCGTCTGGCGCGGATGAAGCTGGACGAACACGGAACTTCTTCTGCATGGGATAAGCTCGCACTGGTTGTCCTGCCCGTGTTGAATGCTGCTCTCGGGTTTCTGGCGTTTTATTCCCTGCTCCCTTCCACCACCCAGGATTGGGCGGGGCCGTGGTTGGCCGTAGCCTTCGCCGCTTTCTACCTGCTGCTTCTGCGCCTGCCGTCTTTGGGTGCGCTGCCGGCGAGCCCGCCGGTGCTTTCGGGATTGCATCTTGCCGCGGCTATTGTCTTTCTCACCATCGCCATCCCCCTGAAGACACATGGACGATGGATGACTATCGGCTGGCTGGTAGAGGGAGCTGTTCTGCTGTGGGTTTCCAGAAGAATAGGGCAGCTACTGCTGCGGCGTTTCGCGTTGCTCTGCCTTGCTCTCGGGCTGGGTGCGCTGCTGATCGTCAACCCTGATGCGTCAAGCACACTTGTATTCAACGAAAGATTTGGGACGTTCTGCGTAGGCATCGCCATCTTTGGTTTTGTAGCGTGGATCGCCCGGAATTCGGCTCTCGATGACGAAACTGTCGAACCGATCATTCGCTGGCCTTCGCTGGCGGCCGCGTCGATACTTGTTGTAAATATCCTGATCCTGGTAGCGGTCAGCAGCGAGATTCACAATTACTGGTCACCTTTGGGCTGGCGCGGTGACTGGAGCCTCAGGCACGAAAATCGCATATACGCGCATTTCACTTATTCCGCCTTCTTCATGGCATTCGGAGCCTTGCTGCTAAGCGTGGGTTTCTGGAAGCGCTCCGCTTTCCTGCGCTGGCAGGCACTTGTGCTTCTGGCACTCACGATCGCAAAGGTCTTCCTATCAGATATCAGCGAATTGAGCCAGGGATTTCGTATATTAAGCTTTCTTGGATTGGGCTCTCTTCTTCTCGGCGTCAGCTTCGCATACCAGCGCGACTGGCTTGACCTGCGTGGCCGTGGAGATCAGGCGCGATGAAACTATTTGCTGCCTTGCTCCTGTTCGAGCTAATCACGCCATCGCCCGAGATTCGCTATTTTCGTTACGAGCGTTCCATCGAAACCGCGCCTCAAACTGCAGGGCAGACATGCGTTGTTTTGAGTCCGGCAATCTTCAGCCATGCCGCGACTCAGCTCTCAGATCTTCGTCTCTATCGCGACAACTCAGAAACCCCTTATGTGGTTGAAAAGTCAGCTTCAATAGCGCCATCACAGGAGCGGATTGCGCCCTTAAACCTGGGGCGACGCGCCGGCCAGACCGTCTTCGATATGGCAATGCCGGCGGGAAACTACCGCGATCTGGAACTTGCCATCACGGGACACGACTTTATTGCGACGGTGACCGTCTCCGGAAGCCAGCAGCAAGGGTCCGCACAGACGAAGATCGGCGCTTTCACCATCTTCGATCTGACACGACAACGGCTGGGACGAAGCACGGTTCTTCATCTCTCGGCTTCTGACTTTCGTTTTCTGCACTTCAGCATTTCAGGTCCGATCGCGCCGGAAGATGTTTCAGGATTGACAGTGGAGCGCATGCCATCGCGTGAGGCGAAATATCAGACCGTGGCACAGACATCACAAGTGACGCGGAAAGGGCGTGACACCGTTATCGAATTCAGCGTGCCGAGCCATACGCCGGTTGACCGCGTTGTGTTTGTTCCAGGGGCTGTGCCCACCAGCTTCAGCCGCGACGTGAAGATAGACGTTTCCCCAATTTCGCAGCAAGGGCACAGTGATGCGGTCGAGCCGCCTGAGCAGGTGGCGGCCTACGGAAGCTTGTTGCGCATTCATCGACTCGAAGATGGCCATCGCCTCGATGAAGAGCGGCTTGAAATTCAGACGCGGGAAACGGAGTTCGACTCCCCAACCAAGTGGACAGTTACGATAGACAATCGGGACGACGCGCCCATTGAAATCTCATCAGTGCGCGTGGAAATGGTGGAACGCAGCCTCTGTTTTGATGCAGCCGGTTCGGGCGCCTACACACTCTATTACGGAGATCCAGCGCTGGCAGCGCCCCGGTATGACTACGCCGCGCTATTTGCGCACCAATCCAATGCATTAAAGGCTAACGTTGGACCGGAGAGAGCAAATCCCGATTATCAGGATCGACCTGACAGCCGTCCATTTAGCGAGAGACATCCGGTGCTGCTGTGGGTGGCTCTTGCGATTGTCATATTGCTGCTGGCTGCGATAGCGCTGCGCTCTGCAAAGCTGCCCACGCAAGCGTCGTCTTAGAACGCGCCAGATTACAATCTATTGCGAAGGACTACTCTACCGCCGCCTTCCCCGCCAAAAACTGCTGACGCCAAAATAGACAAATGATGATGACTGCGGATCGAATGGAGTCTTCCTGGGCTTGGCACATTCCTGTTCGCGCTGTGTAGGTGAGCGCAGCTTCCGCCTCGCCGGCCTTATTGGAAGTAAGCGCGATTTTTTTCGGCGAAGTGACTCTTGTCGGCGGGCAGCTCGGCTTCAGGATAGATCGCGTTCTGAGCGCAGATACTTGCGCAATTGCCGCAGTCGATGCACTCGTCGGGATTGATGAACAATTGCGAAACCGTTGCTGCAGCCGCATCAGTCGATTGAGGCGCGATGGCGGCAGTTGCGCATTCGGCAACGCAGACGAAATCCTTGGTGCAAGCATCGGTTATAACGTAAGCCATTAAAAAGTGCTCCTTTGATAGCGGTGCGCCGTAAGGTGATGGCGCTCTTTCGAGCTTAGCCAGCGCGTGCCGCGGTGTTCCGTGATTCGAATCACAAAGACCGATGATGAAACGCACTTCGGATTGGGTTGTTGAATCAGGTTGACGCGAAATCAGCAGGAGTGGCCATTTATGCTGGAGGCATGTTTCGGTTCCTGATGTTGCGATCTTTGCCAGCCCTCTTTGCTTTTGCGACCGTTTCTGTCTTTGCCCAGACCACTGACCCGACATGGAGTTTTGCGGTGTCGGGCGACAGCCGGAACTGTGGTGATTTTGTGATGCCCGCAATCGCAGCTGCTACGCGGGCTGAGAGC
>Ga0157375_10003552_pt1 | contig 13535 bp, 8 predicted proteins | sample M35metaG_FD_115311 | JGI IMG/M metagenome (GOLD analysis project Ga0157375, IMG submission 115311) | Miscanthus rhizosphere microbial communities from Kellogg Biological Station, Michigan, USA - M3-5 metaG | ecosystem: Host-associated > Plants > Roots > Rhizosphere > Soil | place: USA: Michigan...
CCTGCGCAGGCTTGAACTACGGTTGGATTATGCGGGAGAGGGTGGTGAGTGCTGCTGGAGCAAACTGGGATGTGGTTGAATGCGGGCGGGATTGAGGTGAGTGACGGGAGGTGACTGCACGCGGCGAAAGCAAATTGGCCCGCAGATGAAAACCGATGGACACAGATAAGAAAAATAAAAGCTTGCCGAACTGGCGCCTGGGTGTTGTGGCCAATTAAAGTGGCTTGTCCGTCATTGCTTTAACCCCGCGGTCCAATTCGTGACAACCGTAATCGGCGGGGACTGCACATTCTCCGTTGGCACAGCGACCAGAAACTTCTGACCGTTCGCGGCAACTTGGTAATGGCTTCTGAAGCCGTCCAGTTGCAACCGCACTTCGAACAGGGGCTTGGGTACGCCAGCATCGAATCCCTGTCCGTCGGTGTTGACTTCCACAGCCATCAGCCGTTTGCCCTCGATGTAAAACAGTTCCTTACCGTCCCGACGCCAGTAAGGCTCCGAGCCTCCCGCCGTTGAGATCTGCTGTTGGCTGCCGGAAGACGGGAAACTCTGTACGTAAACCTCACTTCGACCTGACTCGGCCGAGCGGTAAGCAACCCACTTCACATTGGGGGAGACGCTAGCACCGTCGCCTCCGCTGAACATAGCAATCGGCTTCCGATCTCCGTTCAAAGGCAGCGCCCATAGTTTGCCGGCTGAACTATAGACGATAAACTTACCATCCGGAGTCCAACTTTGGATCAATTTGATCTCGCTGGACGCCATCAGCGGCCGGGCGTTACTGGCTCCTGTCGCTGCTTTTTCGTAGATATCTATATTGCCCTTTCCGAAGAGGCTGAAGGCGATCAGAGCGCCATCGGGTGACCAAGTAGGATTGGCCTCCTGGGCCGGATCGAAGGTAAACCTTGAAGGTGCCTTACGCGTCAGATCGAACAACCATAGATCACGGGTCCCGATTTGAGTATCCATCCGAGCTGCAGCCAGCTTCTTCTCGTCCGGCGATAGGGCAGGAAGAGAGTAGTCGCCAGGCTCACCGACTGTCCCCAACCGCCGCCCCTGCCGATCGAACCACACCAGTTCCGCGGTCGCTGGGCCCAGTGTCTGGTAGGCCAACACTCCGTCCCAGGATGCTGAAAACACCCCCAATCCCTGAGCGGGAGACGGCGGCAGTGACACCTGATTAGCCACGGGAAATGCCTCGCCCTGGACTTCCAGACTTCCGGTGTCAAATCGCTGCGCCATCAAAGTGGATGCCTGCATAAAAAGCAGATAACCAATTCCAGCAGGCGATTCGGCAAAGGACGGATTGGTGCTGACGTTCAACACTCGCTTGTTCACTTTGGAATCCAGGGAAGCGGCGTAGATCCCGGTGTTCTCCGGCCTCTCACTTTGCACCAGGTAAATGAAATGGATGCCATCGGGCAGAAATTGAGGCCAAGCGTGGAGGTTTTCCTGGCGCGAGGCATCGAGGGCAGTCACCGGTGTAGCGGTTCCCCCGGCTGCCCGTACCTGGTACAAGCCATGGCGATCTTCGCTGTTGAACAAGATCACACCCTTGCGGCTCCAAGTGCCGACGGGCCTGAGGGCGTCAGAGGCGTCACACAGAATTTGAGGTGGGCTGCCATTCAGGTCGCTCCTTTTGAGTTTTCCGCCGGCGAAGAATCCGACCGAGCGGCTGTCGGGAGACCAGAACACGGAACTGGCACCTTCGCTGCCGGGGATCGGGTCGGCTGTGAGGGATGAGAGCGGGCGGACCCACAGGAGCGTCTTGCCATCGGGCTTAACGCCCCCGAAGACCAGCCTTTCGCCGTCCGGAGACACCGCGGGCAAGGCGCGCCCAAACAGCGCGACTTTCTCCGGGGGCGAAAACAGAAAAGTGATAGAGCGCTGGCTATAATGCGCTTGTCGCAAGTACCACACGGCCCCAATGAAGGCCAGCGCCATGAGGGCCGCAATTCCCCAGGGCAGCCACCTCCCGCGTGGCTGTTCCCCGGCCATCGCTGGCTGGGTCTTCGCGGATAAACTTAATACCGCACTCACATCCCGCGCCGATTGCCAGCGATTGTCGGGATCAGGCTCTAAGCAACGTTCGATCACCGGCGCCAGTTGCGGAGGGAGGGCGTCGAGCGGCGGCTGTCTCTGCTCCAAGCGTTTGCCGGTGGCCATGTCGTACATCACGAGGCCGAGCGAATAAATATCTGTACGGGCGTCGCACTCTTTGCCCTCGCGCTGCTCGGGGGCCATATAGGCGGGCGTGCCCATGACCATGCGGCTGCCTGTCAGGGTGACATCTTCCTGGGACTTCGCCAGGCCGAAATCCAACACCTTTACGCCACTCTTGCCGAGCATAATGTTGCCCGGCTTCAAATCACGATGCACAACCCCTTTTGCATGTGCTGCAGCGAGGGCATCGGCAATCTGCCGGCCGTAGCGCAGCGTGTCTTCGATGGAGAGTTTGCCGCGTTTCAGGCGCTTCGCGAGAGTTTCTCCCTCGCACAATTCCATCACCAGGTAGTTCGGACCGACATCGTAAAGCGTGCAGATGTGGGGATGGTTCAACGACGAGATCGCACGGGCTTCGCGGTTGAAGCGTTCATTGAACTGTTCGCGCGAAGTTTTCACGGCGACGGGACGTCCGAGGCGTGTATCTACTCCGCGAAACACTTCGCCCATTCCGCCTGCTGCCAACGGCCCTTCAATCTTGTACGGACCAAGTTGCGTACCGGCAGGCAGCCTCGCGACGGTTGATCCGAGCAGGCTCGACGTGCCTTCCCAGGCAGGATGATCGAGTGGTGTTCCGCCGCTCTGCTGCGCTAACAGCGATTCCACTTCCCGGCGCAACTCCGGATCGGCTTGCGCCAGAAACGCCGCGCGCTGGCTTGGTTCGCACTCCTGGGCCGCGTGGTACAGTTCCTCGATCTGTTGCCAGCGCGAAGGAGTCATGAACCGTGGTCCTTAAAGGTTTCGACTATGGTACTACGGGGCGACGACGGCAACCACCGCTCCCTTGGCGCCGCCGGACGTGCGTTCCGCAAAACCCTCGCGAATCATCTCTATATCGATTGCGGTAAACCGGAGCATGCTGCGCTTCATCTGCGTGTAGTCGGAAGAGGTCCATACAGCCTTCATGATCCCGCCAGTGGAATGCCGGTCGATGCCTTGCAGAATATGAGTGATCTCATGAGCGATCACACTTGCCATAAGAGAAGGAACCAGATCGGGATCCGACTGTGCAATCCGGTCGTAGAACACTTGAATATGCACGCCTTCGTATGGCAAAGCGTAAGCGAGTGCGCCGGGATGAAACGCTTTCGGAGTGCTCGTCATGAAGCTCACCACCATCGCATCCGAGTTGCCCTTGCAGAATTTGGCCTCGCCGCGCCATTCCAGCTTTACTCCTGCTGACAGGAACAGGCTGGAGGCCTTCGCCTCCGCGTCCGCCACGCCGCCGTGTTTGCCGTTTTCGGTACAAATCACCAGCCTTTGAGGGTCGTACTTGGTTGCCGCCCACCCGCTGCCTGCCAGTATCGCCGCCATCGTAATCATCGCTGAGGTCTTCATCGTTCCCGCCTTTCGCTGGGGTAAGCGCGAGCGGGAAGGAAGAACTACAATGGGCTAACGATTTTTCTTTGGACCGGTCATAATGCCGCCTGAATCCTCGGAAATCACTGAGTTGTTAAAGGCCTGGGGCGGTGGCGACGCGGCGGCGCTGGACCAGTTGACTCCGTTGGTTTATGACGAACTTCGACGTCTCGCCCGGCGCTACATGCGTAATGAACGCGCCGGGAACAACACGCTGCAGACCACGGCGCTGGTCAACGAGGCTTACCTCCGGCTGGTGGATGCCAAACGCGTAGCCTGGCAGGACCGGGTACATTTCTTCGCGGTCTCGGCGCAGATGATGCGGAGGATTCTGGTGGATGCGGCGCGGGCGCGGGGCTCAGCCAAGCGCGGGGGCCAAGCGAAGCGCGTCAATCATTCGAGGGCTTTTAATCTGGATGAGATTCCGGACGTCTCCACAGGGCGCGACCGTGAACTGGTGGCCATCGATGATGCGCTGAACACTCTTGCCGAAATGGATCCTCGCAAGGCGCGTGTGATTGAATTGCGCTTCTTCGGGGGCCTCAGCGTGGAAGAGACGGCGGAGGTTGTAAAGATTTCGCCGCAAAGTGTGATGCGCGACTGGAAGCTGGCTAAAGCCTGGTTGATGCGGGAGCTTGCGAAATAGTCTGACGGCAGTTCGGCGGCAATCGCCGTATCTGTGTCTATCGGTTTTCAACTGGGGGCCAATTCAAAGATGTTGGCCCTTTATTGCTTCAACGCCACTGTCCAATTTGTCACCACCGTAATAGGTACGGACTGCCTTGATCCAAGCGGTGTGACAACCAGGAACTTTTGACCGTTGGCGGCGACCTGGTAGTGACTTCTTCGGGTCTCTACCTCCAGTGACACATCGAACAAAGGTTTGGGTACTCCGAAATCGAAAATTCGGCCGTAGGTACCCACGTCCACAGCCATCAGCCGTTTCCCTTCGATGTAGAACAGTTCCTTGCCGTCGCGACGCCAATGGGGCTCCTCGCCACCTGCAGTTGAGATCTGCCGTTGGCTGCCTGGAGACAGGAAACTCTGAACGTAAACCTCACTTCGACCTGATTCGTTCGAGCGGTAAGTGACCCATTTCATATCGGGAGAGACATTTGCTTGACTCTCACCGCTAAGCGTAGAAAGGACGGCCTGTTTCCGGCCGTCATTCACTGACAGCGCCCAAAGTTTGCCCCCGGAGCCGTAGAGGATGAACCGCCCATCCGGAGTCCAACTTTGAAGCAGTTTGACCTCGCTGGATGCTATCATTGGTTCGGCGTTGCCAGCGCCTGTCGCCGCCTTCTGGTAGACATCGATGTTGCCCTTTCCGAAGGAGCTGAAAGCAATCTGAGTGCCGTCGGGAGACCAAGTTGGATTCGTCTCATCGACCGGATTGAAGCTAAACCGCGAACGCGCGCCGCTCGTTAGATCGAATAGCCAAAGGTCACGGGTCCCGATTTGCGTGTCCATTCGGGTTACAACCAGCCGTTTTTCGTCCGGGGATAGCGCCGGAAGAGAATAATTTCCAGGCTCGCCAACTGTCCCCAAGCGCCGCCCCTGCCGATTAAACCACACCAGTTCGGTAGGCGCTTGGATCAAGGTCTGGTAGGCCAGCACGCCGTTCCAGGATGCCGAAAACGCCGCGAATCCAGGAGCAGGAGACGGCGGCAGAGATACCTGATCTGCGACGGAAAACGCCTCGCCCGCCAATTCCAGCCTCTCGGCGTCGAAGCGCTGTGCCATCAAGGTGGACGCATGCATAAAAAGCAGATAACCGGCGCCCGAAGGCGATTCAGCATACGTCGGGTTAGTGCTGACGTTGGCCACGCGTTTGCGTACCTTTGAATCCAAGGAACCGGCGTAGATTCCCGTGTTCTCCGGCTTGTCACTCTGCACCAGGTAGATATAGTGCCGGCCATCGGGCAGGAACTGAGGCCAGGCGTGAAGATTTTCTTGGCGGGAGGCATCGAGGGCGGTCACCTGGACAACCGCACCTCCATTCGCCAGTACTCGATACAGACCATGGCGATCTTCGCTGTTGAACACGATCACGCCGTCTCGATTCCATGTGCCAACAGGCCGGAGGCCCTCAGATGCATCGCATAGGACTTGCGTAGGGCTGCGGTTTAGGTCGCTCCTTTTGAGTTTTCCGCCGGCGAAGAACCCGACCGAGCGGCTGTCGGGAGACCAGAATGCGGAAACGGCACCATCGCTCCCCCCGATTGGTTCGGCTATGAGGGACGCCAGCGGACGAAACCAGAGCCGTGTTTTACCGTCTGTGTCGATGCCCCCGAAAACCAACTTCTCACCGTCCGGAGATATCGCGGGGGAGACGCGGCCCGGCCTGACATTTTCCGGCAGTGAAACCAGAAAGCGCGCGGAGCGCTCGCTGGATGCTGCTGGGTGGCCTTCTCGGAAATATAGGGCCGCAAATACAATAGCCAGGAGTGTCGCGAAGGCGGTGATCAGCCACGGCGCTAGCCGTCGGTTCGAAGGGCTGGGATTTGGCTCCGGACTGGCGGGAAAAGTTGAGCGCGACTGGACTGCTGCGGCGTGACTGGCATTAATATCGTAAGGGACTTTGGAATTAGGAACCTGGGTGATCGTCGCGCTGAAGCGGTAGCCCCGCTTGGGAACCGTGGCGATGTAGTTCTCATCATCGGGACCATGGCCCAAGGCTTTCCGCAGAGTGGAGATATTTCGCGTTAGGCTGCCGTCTTCGACGAACGTATCTGGCCAGATCCTTTTAAGCAGATATTCCTTCTCTAGAACCCGGCCTCTGTTCTCGACTAGAACAATGAGCGTCTCCAAAACCTTCGGCGCCAGAGGAATAAGATCGTTTCCTCTTTTCAGCAGCCTTTGTTCCAGATCGATTTGATAGGGCCCGAACTCGAATACGTCCTTTAACTCTGAGGACATACGGCACAATCAGAAATTTTTCCGAAAATTATCCGCACGCTGTAATGACTTTTAACCCTATCTCCGCCATGCTTTCACCTGCGCGGAGATGGAAATGATTGTACTATGCGCCGCGCAGCGTATCTAGGCCATGAGGAGAGGAAGACCATGAAGAAGAGGATGACTGCGTTTTCGCTGGTTCTGCTCGTTGGAGCGAATCTCGGGTCGGGGATGATATGGGCGGACGAAGTCACAGATTGGAACGTCATCATGTTCCAGGCGGCGCATACCGCGAACACCACTCCACTTGTTACCTCTCGCGTGGCGGCGATGGTGCAGGCCGCAGTTTTCGACGCCGTGAACGGGATCGAGCGGCGCTACACGCCCATCCACGTCACAGCCGACGCGCCGCGCGGAGCCTCGCAACGGGCGGCCGCGGTACAAGCTGCCTATGCTAGTCTTCTTCTGCTCTTTCCGGCCCAGCAGCCCATGCTGGATGCCCAACGTGCCATCTCCCTCGCCGGCATCGCTAGCGGGGCTGCGGCTGAGCATAGCGAATCGATCGCACGGGGGATCGAATGGGGCGACCAGGTGGCCGCCGCAATTTGGGCGTGGCGCAGCACGGATGGCTTCGTCCCCGCTCCAGCCCCATTTTTCGGCGTGGTTGCTATTGGGAGCTGGCGCGCGACGCCGCCGGGGTTTCTGCCGTTCGCGGGATTGCAGTTTTCATATATGACCCCGTGGGCGATCAGTTCGCCCAGCCAATTCCGGGCGCCTGGGCCTCCGCCATTGAACAGTGCACAATACGCGACGGATTTTAACGAAACCAAAGTCTGGGGAAGTTTTTCCAGTACGATCCGCTCTCCTGACGAGACGCTCTATAGCCTGTTTTGGAACGCGAGCACCGCGCCATATTATTGGGATCAAGTCGCAGTTAAACTGTCCACGGCGAACCACCTGACTTTGTCGGAAAACGCGCGGCTCCTGGCGTTGACAAATGTCGCGATGGCCGACGCCGCGATTGGCTGCTGGGAATCGAAGGTTCACTATTTGTTCTGGAGGCCGATCACGGCCATCCAGGAGCCGACTGACTCCACCATCAATCCCGCTACGTCGCCGGATCCGACCTGGGCGCCACTGTTCGCGACGCCGGCCCACCCGGAGTATCCGTCCGGCCATTCCTGCGTCAGTGGCGCGGCGGGCCGAATCCTTTCGAACTACTTTGGCGACCAGAATTCGTTCAGCATGACTTCGGATGTGATGCTGGGCGTGACGCGCTACTTTCTGAGTTTCACGGCAGCCACCGACGAGGTTAGGAATGCGCGTGTTTTTGCGGGCATTCATTTTCGCACGGCGACAAACGACGGACAAACACTTGGGGTAGACACAGCCGACTGGATTCAGACACATTCGTTTCTCCCGGTGAACGCCAATAAAGTGGGGCAGATCAAGCAGTCTCATTGAAGGCCGCAACATCGAGCGGGTTTTAGATCGGAGGAAAACCTGAGCGTGGCCTGAGTCCTTTCCTAGTGAAATTCGAGATGTTTGCACGCTGTATGGGACGCATCTCGCTTTTGATCAAACTGGCATCGGCGAGGCCGGCGGGGGACAGCTCAATGACGGCTGGCAGCTTCGCTATGGGGAGTGCCTCGACTCTTAAAACGAGCGGCGCTCCTCGATTGATCAGACCTGCAGGAGTAACCCGAGCCGCTGAACCGGATCGAACCCTCCCCGCCCGCACCCTGCCAAACGGCAAGGTCAAACCAGAGTGCCCGGACGCATAATAGTATAGAAATGCGGTAGCTTTGTTGCCCCCGCTGAAACTGACACTATGTGGATTGTCCGGCTAGCGCTTCGCCGCCCCTATACCTTCGTCGTTATGGCGGTGCTCATCGCCATCCTCGGCGGCGCGGCCATTGTGACCATGCCGGTCGATATCTTTCCTTATATCGACATTCCCATCGTCAGCGTGGTGTGGACTTACGGCGGACTCCAGCCCGACGAAATGGAGAAGCGCGTCGTTACTAACTTCGAGCGCATGCTCACCTCGAACGTCAACGACATTGAGCACATCGAGTCGCAGTCCTATGCCGGCATCGCCGTAATCAGAGTTTATTTCCATCCCAACGTGCAGGTGGACATGGCAGTGGCGCAAACCACCGCGACCATGCAGATCGCCACCCGCATGATGCCGCCTGGAATGCAGCCTGGCAACGTTCTTAAGTTCGACGCCGCCAGCGTCCCAATCCTGCAACTGGGTCTATCGAGCAAAACCCTGCCCGAGCAAGAGATCTTTGACCTGGGCCAAAACTTCATCCGCACGCCGCTGGCAACGGTGCAGGGCGCGTCAGTTTCCTATCCCTTCGGCGGCAAGGCGCGCGCCGTCATGGTGGATCTGAACCTGGATGAACTTTACGCCAAACAACTGGCGCCGATCGATGTTTCGAACGCCTTGAATTTGCAGAACCTGATTCTCCCGGCGGGCACCGCGAAACTTGCCGGCACCGAGTATCAGATCAAAGTCAATAGCAGCCCGCTGGCGATTGCGGATTTCAACAACATCCCCATCAAGACCGTGAACGGAGCCACCGTCTTCATGAAGGACGTGGCGCAGGTCCGCGACGGGTTTTCGGTGCAACAGAACATCGTGCGCACTAACGGTAAGCGCGGAGTCTTGATGTCCATCACCCGCAATGGCAAGGCTTCCACACTCGACATTGTCGCGAATGTAAAGGCGGCGCTCCCCCGGATTCTCGCGACAGTGACGCCGGAGCTGAAAGTGCTGACGCTGGGCGATCAATCGATCTTCGTGCGTGCGTCGGTCACGGGAGTAGTGCGCGAAGCGTTGATTGCCGCCGCCCTAACGGGGATGATGATTCTGCTGTTTCTGGGAAGCTGGCGCAGCACGCTTATCGTATGTATTTCGATTCCGCTTTCCATCCTGGCATCGCTGTGGGTGCTGAGCCTGTTTGGACAAACCATTAATGTCATGACGCTCGGGGGCCTGGCTCTGGCCGTCGGCATATTGGTCGACGACGCCACGGTCGCGATCGAGAACACGCATCGAAATATCGGTATGCGCAAGTCATTGGTGCGGGCCGTGATCGATGGCGCTTCGCAGATCGCGATTCCGACGTTTGTCTCGACGCTCGCGATCTGCATTGTGTTCGTGCCGGTGCTGCTGCTCACCGGAACCGCGAGATATTTGTTCACGCCCATGGCGATGGCGGTGGTGTTCGCCATGCTGGCTTCCTACCTGCTCTCGCGCACACTGGTTCCAACCATGGCGCATTTTCTGCTGCGCGCCGAAATGTCGATGTACCAGCTCGGCATCGACGGCGAGGGCGCCGGAGGCAAAGGCCTTTTCTGGAGCGTTCACCATTGGTTCAACGGGCTGTTTGAGCGGCTGCGCTTCCGGTATATAGGTTTGCTGGATTGGTCGCTGCGGCATCGCGGACGCGTTCTCGGTTCATTCGGCTTGGTATTCGTCGCCTCGATGGGCTTGCTGTTGCTGGTGGGCCAGGATTTCTTCCCCTCGGTCGATTCCGGCCAGATGCGGCTGCATGCACGGGCTCCGGCCGGCACCCGCCTGGAAGAAACCGAAGCGCGCTTTTCGCAAATCGATCGCGAGATTCGCCAGCAGATCCCGGCCGACCAGATCGACACCATCATCGATAACATCGGGATACCGAATAGCTTCACGAGTCTCGCTCAGGGCGAGATCCCCACGATTTCGAGCGCCGATGGCGAGATCCTGATCTCCCTGGTGAAGGACAAGCGCGGCTCCACGCGGGATTATGAAGTGCTGCTGCGGAAACGCCTCAATGAAAAATTTCCGGACACGACCTTCTTCTTCCAGTCAGCCAACATTACGAATCAGATCTTGAATTTTGGACTGCCCGCGCCAATCGATCTCCAGGTTGTGGGCCGCGATGCGGTGGGTGGTTATAAGATCGCTCTGGATCTCGCTTCTAAGATCGCGCGAATTCCCGGTGCAGTTGACGTGCACGTGCATCAGGTTGTCGATCAGCCCGACATACGGATGAGCGTGGACCGCATCAAGGCCGGACAATTGGGCTTGACCGAGCGCGACGTCAGCGGCAATATGCTGATCTCGCTTAGCGGCAGCGGCACAGTGGCGCCAAACTTCTGGGTGAACTGGGTCAACGGAGTCAACTATTTTGTGGCGGTCCAGACGCCGCAATACAAAGTGAACAGCCTCGACGCTCTGTTGCGGACTCCAGTGACCGCGGGGAACATCGCCGTAAACTCCAACACCGCCGCATCGCAGGGCGGGTCGGCGACGGCAGGGAACAATTCGGTGGGGGCGTCTCCCAGCGGCGCATCGCAAGCGTACGGAAATCCGGGAGCCATTGCGGGCAACACGCAGCTTCTTTCTAACCTGGTTACTTTCACGCGAGGCGTCAGTCCGGTGATCGTCAATCACTATAATGTGTGGCCGGTTTTTGATGTGTATGCCAATGTGGATCGGCGGGATTTAGGCGGAGTCGGCTCGCAGGTGGAGAAGATCATCGAACAGGAACGAGCCCATTTGCCGCGCGGCACCACGCTCGACATGCGCGGCCAATATGAGACCATGCGCTCGTCGTTCTTCCGCCTCGGCTTGGGAATGCTAGTCGCGGTGGTGCTGGTGTACCTGCTGATGTGCGTGAACTTCCAATCGTGGCTGGATCCGTTCATCATTTTGACTGCCTTGCCGGGCGCGATGGCGGGCATTTTGTGGATGCTATTCGTCACTGGAACCACTCTCAATGTTCCTTCGCTGATGGGCGCGATCATGTGCATCGGCGTGGCCACCGCCAACAGTATTCTGATGGTGACCTTTGCCAATGACGAGCGGGCTTTGGTACCTTCGGCGCAGGAGGCCATGCTTTCCGCCGGCTATGCCCGCGTGCGTCCGGTGCTGATGACGGCGACAGCCATGATGCTGGGGATGCTCCCCATGGCGCTGGGTTTGGGAGAAGGCGGAGAGCAGAACGCTCCACTGGGACGCGCGGTAATCGGCGGACTGCTTTTCGCCACGGTCACCACGCTTTTTGTGGTCCCGATCATTTATAGCTATTTGCGCACGAAACCTCCGGTGGATCATGAACGCCTTCTGGAAGAAGAGGAGCGGAACGACTCTATCGATTCCGAGTGGAATTCGACGAAACCGTACTTAAGCATCTGATGCGATATACCGAGCCAAATCAGCCCGAAGAAATTGTCGCGCCCGGCAGCACGGAAGAACAATTGCGCCGGGAAGTGGAAGACCTGAAGCGGCAACTCCGCGATCAAAAGGGTCGGACCCCAGGCGCGCCTGCCCATGCCAACGCGAAGCCCTGGAATCCTTCCGCCGTTACGATCTGGGCCCTTTTTCTGGGCGCGATCGTGCTCATAGTCGTGGCGTTTTTCACGGGTTACATTCCGCTGCAGAAGCGCAACGCCGTGATCGGCGCACAGGCGCAGGAATACGATCAGGCTCTGCCGCGCGTCGAGGTCTTGGTCGTCGGGGCGTCCTCGAAAGTCAGCGAATTGCGACTGCCCGGCAGCATTCAAGCCGTTACCGAAGCTCCTATTCTGGCGCGTGCTGACGGCTACATCAGCCGGCGCTTGGTGGATATCGGCGATCGGGTAAAAGCCGGCCAGCCTGTGGCCGAAATCGAAGCTCCCGAGCTCGATCAGCAGGTTCTCCAAGCCAAGGCCAATGTGCAACAGGCCCAGGCGGCGCTGGATCAAGCCGTCGCCAATGAGCAGCAGGGCAAGTCCAATCTGGAACTGGCCCGCGTCACCGCGCAGCGCTGGGGCAGCCTGGTAACGGCAGGTGTGGTTTCCAAGCAGGATAACGATCAATACCAAGCTCAGTACCAATCCCAGATCGCCGGTGTGAATGCGCTGGAGAAAGCCATCCTGGCGCAGCGGGCCAACATCGCGGCCGCCGAAGCTAATCTGGCGCGTTTGAATCAAATGCAGGGCTATCGTATCGTGAAAGCGCCTTTCGCGGGAGTGGTAACTTTGCGCAATGTGGATGTTGGCGCGCTGGTTACTACTGGCAGCACCATGCTTTATCGCATCGCGCAGACGGGCACTCTGCGCACGTACGTAAATGTGCCGCAGACCAACGCGAGTTCCATCCGCCCCGGCCAGCCTGCGCGGATCAGCGTTACCAATCTTCCGGGCCGCACTTTCAATGGCACCGTTGCCCGCTCCGCGAATTCGCTCGATCCCAGCAGCCGTACGCTACTGGTAGAAGTGCAGGTGCCGAACCCGGATGGCGCGCTGATGCCCGGCATGTACGCCCAAGTCGATTTCAGCAATTCACGCGCGAACGCGCCCATTTTAATTCCCGCCGAAGCCCTGATGGTTCGCGCCGATGGCACGCAGGTTGCGGTGGTCGGCCAGGATTCCATCGTGCATTTGAGGAAGATAGTGATTGGCCGCGATTACGGTGACCGGCTGGAAGTAATGCAGGGTGTTCAGGTCGGTGATCGCATCATCGCGAACCCCGGCGACGACGCGCGTGAAGGCGTCAAAGTCGACGTGGTCGAGGCGGCGGAAGAACCGGCAGCAACGCCTGCTCCCGCGCCACGCCCAGGAAAGTAATGGCGCCGGGCGAAGGGCTCTAGCTCGCCTTCAACAAGACTGCCGTGATATTATCCGGGCCGCCGAACTCTCTCGCGAGAGCTACCAGTTTTTGGCATTTAGTCTCAAGCGAGCCGTTCCCCGCCAATACCTCGCTGATGCGTTCGTCGGGAGCCACACCATGCAACCCATCGCTGCACAGTAGAACCTGCGCGCCGGGCGACGGGCGCACGTTATAGTGGTTCACCCGCAGTTGCCCGGAGACGCCAATCGCCATGGTCAACACGTGGCGCATCGGATGAATCTTCAGCGTTTCTTCGTCGAGTCCCAGCCGCCCCCTACCTCGTTCACCCAGGTCTGGTCCTCGGTGATCGGCTGCAGCTTGCCATTCTCAAACAGGTAGGCCCGGCTGTCGCCCACGCTGGCGATAAACAGCTCGCGGTCGTTTTCGACGGCGGCTACCAGAGTGGTGC
>Ga0157375_10003557_pt1 | contig 13524 bp, 17 predicted proteins | sample M35metaG_FD_115311 | JGI IMG/M metagenome (GOLD analysis project Ga0157375, IMG submission 115311) | Miscanthus rhizosphere microbial communities from Kellogg Biological Station, Michigan, USA - M3-5 metaG | ecosystem: Host-associated > Plants > Roots > Rhizosphere > Soil | place: USA: Michigan...
GCGACCGCAGCACGATCGACGGTGAGAATGAGTTTTGTTTTCATAACACGTGTAGCTTAGCGGGAAACACGTGTTAGATCAGACGCACGGTCTAGAACGGAATCTCGTCGTCGTCCGGCTCGGACGAGCCGCCCTTAGGAGGCGGCACGCTGCGAGAACCGCCGCTCGGCCGGGATGAGCGGGTTTCTTCGCCACCGCCTTCTTCCCCGCCGCCCCCGCCCCCGCCGGGACGGGCGCCGAGCATTTGCATCATTTCCCCGATGACTTTGAGTTTGCTCCGCTTTTGGCCTGATTGTTTATCGTCCCAGGTATCGAGCTGGAGCCGGCCCTCGATGAAAACCGAGCGGCCTTTCTTGAGGTACTCGCCCGCCACTTCGGCCTGGCGACCCCAGAGGGTCACGTCAACGAAGGTGACTTCTTCGCGCTTCTCGCCGTTGTCGAGCGTGTATTGGCGATTGACCGCAATCCCGAGATCGGCGACCGCGCTGCCTTTCGGCGTGTAGCGCACTTCGGGGTCGCGGGTCAGGTTGCCGAGGAGGAAAACTTTGTTGTAGCTGGCCATGCGCCTCTTTTAGCGAAGCTACTTCGTCTCGGCCATCTTCTTTTTCGCCGGCTTCTCTTTTTTCTCCCGCAGCCGCTGGTAATGCTGCCGGTAAACCTCCGGGTCGAGCTTGAACTTCGAGCGCAGTTTGGTGATCAACTGCGAATCGGCGTGGAAGACGAAGTTGACGAAAAAGCCGGAGTCGAGGTCGCCCGCGACGTAGGAAAAGGGCCGCTTGTCCATTTTCTGGACCTGTTCGATCTGGGCGCCTTCTTTTTGGAATTCGGACTCGAGACGGTCCACGATGTCTTTCACTGCGTCATCCTTACCCTGGGTGTTGAGGACGAGCAGCGCTTCATAACGATTCTTCATATTTCTTCGGGTGGTTTATTGAAAACATTCATCGCAGCAAACAGCCCTTTGTCGATGACACACTTCACGGCTTCCGCCGCGCGATTGATGGCGGCATTGAGGATGGGTTGCTCCTCTTCGAAAAATCGGCCAAGCACGTAATCGATCGCGCCCGCGGACGGCGCGCCGCCGATCCCGATCCGCAGCCGGGGGATCTCTTCGGTCCCAAAATGCTCGAAAATCGACTCGAGGCCGTTGTGCCCACCGGAGCTGCCTTGCGCCCGCAACCGGAGCCGCCCCAAAGGCAGCGCAAAATCATCGAGCACGACGAGGACCTCCGCCGCGGCGATCTTGTAAAAATTCGCAATCGCGGAGAGTGGCTGGCCGCTGCGATTCATGAAGGTGGCGGGCTTGACCATAATCACATCCGTTTTGCCCCAGGCCGCGCCCCATTTTTCCGAGTAATCCCACGGGAGCTTCGCGTCGGCGGCGAGCCGGTCGAGCACCATGAAACCAACGTTGTGCCGGGTTCGCTGATACTCGCGGCCGGGATTGCCGAGACCCGCGACCAGACGAATCCGAGTTTCGTTCACGTCCGCTCTCGCGCTGGGCGAGAAAATTATTTCTTCGCTTCCTTCTCCTTCGCAGGCGCAGCCGCAGCTGCACCTTTCGCTGGCGCGGCACCTTCTGCCTCTTCCTTCTTCGCCGTGATGACTTCCGGCGCCGTCGGCGCTTCGGCCGCGGCCACCGGCTCTTCCTCAACCGTCGGCGCGAGCACCGAGAAAACCGTCAGGTCGGCCGGCACCCGCGTCGTCACGCCTTGCGGAAGCGGCAGCTCACGAACGTGAATCGAGTCACCGATATTAAGACGGGAAACGTCGACCGTGATGATATCAGGCAAATCGCGCGGCAGACATTCGATCTCGAGCGAGCGAATATTTTGCTCCAGCAAGCCGCCGAAAGTCTTGACGCCTTCGGCAATGCCGAACGGCTCGAGCGGGACTTCGGCCTCGATCATTTCGTCCATCGAGACCGCGTGAAAATCGACGTGCAAAATCTCGCCGCCAACCGGCGCGTGTTGCACTTCTTGCATGAGAGCAAGGCGGCTCGCCTTCTCGCCCTCGATCTCGAGCTCGACGAGAATGTTTTCGCCGGAGGCGTGACTGAGCAGAAGGGAGAGATCGCGCTTCGAGACCTGCAGCGGCTCCGCTTTGGTTTTACCGCCATAGACGACGGCCGGCACGCCGCCTTGCTTCTTAATTTTGCGGACCGCCGATCGCCCGGTTCCGGTGCGTCGCGTTGCCGAGAGTTTTACTTGTTTGGCCATGGTATCAATTTCCTATTGCGCGCCGTTGTCGATTTTGAAGAGCGACGAAACGGACTCGTCATTATGGATCCGCTTGATGCTCTCCCCGAGCAGCTCAGAGACACAAAGCACCGTGGTGGTAAAACCCTCCACGGTGCGAACGGGCACGCTGTTGGTCGTTATTAATTCCTTAATTTGGGACTTTTGCAACCGCGCAATGGCAACGTCGGCCAGGACCGCGTGGGCGACCCCCGCGTAGATGTCGAGCGCGCCGTTTTTCTTCAGTAACGTCGCCGCGGAAGTGAGGGTTCCAGCGGTCTCGGTCAGGTCGTCGACCAGGAGCACGTCGCAGCCGTCCACCTCGCCGATCAAATAGAGCGCCTCGGTCTCAGTGGCGCTTTTGCGCTGTTTCGCGACGATGGCCAGGCTCGCGCCCAGCGCCTGCGAGTACGCGCTCGCCATTTTCAACCCGCCCACATCGGGCGACACCACCGCCGTCTTGCGGGTCAGCTTTTCTCGCAGGTAAGGAATGAGGACCGGCAGCGAATACAAATGGTCCACCGGGATATCGAAAAATCCCTGCACCTGCTGCGCATGCAGATCCATCGTGAGAACGCGGCTGACCCCTGCGGCGCAGAGAAGATTTGCGACCAGCTTGGCTGTGATCGGCACCCGTGGCTTGTCTTTGCGATCCTGCCGCGCGTAGCCAAAAAAAGGGATCACCGCCGTGATGCGATCGGCGCTCGCCCGCCGTGCCGCATCCACCATGATGAGCAACTCCATGAGGTGTTCATTCGTCGGCGGACAGGTCGGCTGGACAATGAAGACGTCGCGACCACGGATATTCTCGTCGATCTTGATGTAAGTCTCGCCGTCCGGGAAAGAGCTGATGGTGGCCTGGCCTAACGGCACCCCGATGAAATTGCAGATCTTCTGTGCCAGGTCGCGATTGGCGGAGCCGGAGAAAACCTTGAGCTCGGGTTGAAGAGCAAACATGCGTCGAGGGGCGTTACCTTAGGCGCGAACGATTGCCCTTGGCAAAGAAATCCGCCCGGAAAAAACCAGAGGCGACGGGATCGCTCCCGTCGCCTCCGACAAACAAACCAGAAACAAATCTTCAACCGGAGCCTGTCACCGACTCGCCCCGCCTGACTATTAATACGAGTAGCAGAAACGTGCGGGCAACGTCAACGAAAGTTTTTGGCCGCGCACCAGTAAACGGGACGTGTGCGCTACCCGTTTCCAAACCCCTCGCGCACCTTCGCCTTCTTTTCCTCCCAATCCTCGTGCAGCCGGCGCAACTCGGTCGCGAGTTGTCTTTCCAGCTTTTCGACCTCCTCGAAATTGCCGCTCAACCCGGCCTCGCGAATCCTTCCCTGCAAAAACAATTCCTTCTCCGCGATCTTCGCCCTGTAGCTCGAATCGACCTCCGCGATCTGCGCTTTCTGCTCGTCGGTCAGCGTGACCGTCGGCGCGCTCTTCTCCAACCGTTCCATCGCCAATTCGTAAGCTGATTTCATAGGTTCAATCTTCCTCCGGTTCGGGGCCATAATCCAGACCGTTCCGGATCGTAAACAAGCGATCGAAGCGCAGCCCGAATGTCGTTGGGACGAGGACGGCTAATCTGCCGGACAGTTCACCACCCGCGGGGGGAAACATCCGGCCGGGTCGACCAACTCAATGGTATGCGGACCCGCCGTCGTTTCCGGAGTCGAGAGCTGCGCTTTGCTGCCGTTGATCGTGAGGACGAAAGGCGCGCCATCTACCGTCACGGTCACCGATTCCCCGGCATGACTCGTGTCCGTTAGGGTGAGCTGCGCCTGCAGATTGTGTCCACGGCTGGTCACCTTGCAGCGCGCCTGGAACGAACGCAAATCCTCACACGGAATGCCGCCACCGCCGCCCACGAGCGAGGCCCATTTGGTCACGCTCATGTCGATCGCGCCGGTGTTGGCATTGTAAATCGCTCCGCCGTTAAAAAGATTGAAAGCGGCGTCGAAACGCAGCGCGCCTGGACTCGGAATCTCCACACCCTGGTTGAAGAAGACCCCGCGATTTTTTTCCACCCCGGTGGCGGTATCCAGCACAAGCACGAGCACGTCGTTACTGTAAGGCGCCGAACTCGTCTGGCCGATGACGAAGACGTTCCCATCCGAATCAACCCGCACATCCGACGGCACGTCGTAGCAGCCGACACACGGGTCGCCGTATGTATGCGTCCAGAGCAGCGCCCCGGTCGTGGCATCGCGCTTTACGGTAAAAAAGTCGTCATTGAAATTGGAATGATCGCCTTCCGGATCGCTTGCTCCGGTAACGAACACGCCACCGACCCCGTCGAGGAAAAGACCACTCGCACTATGATCGTTTCCCAAGGAATCGTAAAACTGCCAGAGGAGCTGCCCGTCGGTGCCGCGAAACTTGACCGTGCTGTATTTGTCGATGAAATCGATCCCGATCCCCGTCACATAAACGTCGTCCGCGGCATCGATCTCCATATCAGCCGGGAAATCGCCCCCCGTGACACCAAAGGTCGCTTCCCAAAGCTTGGCCCCATTCAACGGCGCGTATTTCACCACCACGTAATCCGGATGACCCCCGGCCATGTAACCGGTGATGCACGAGAGCACATTGTCCGCAGAATCGAGCAGGATCTTGACCGGCGCGTCCTGGTCTAGCGGCGGAAAGGCGGTCCCATCCCACACCTTGCGCCATTGCACCACCCCCGCCGAGTTGAACTTCACCGTCATCACATCGGGACCATCGCCGACCGTGCCTCCGATCACGTAGATGTTCCCGGCTGCGTCTCCCACGACCCCCGCGCCATATTCCGAAAGCCCCGGTCCGCTACTATATTTGATCGTCTTGAGCAGCGCACCATTGGTCACGTCGTAGACCAGGACCAGGACATTGGCGAAGTCGTTAGGCCCCGGCGTATTGCCGACCACGTAAAGCAAATTATCCGGGCCGCGCGCGAGGCCGCGCGCCTGGTCGCCCGACTTCCCGCTGTCGTAAGTGACCGACCAGCGCGTCGATCCATCCGCTTCGAAGGAGGTCGTCTGGATGTCATTCACCGATGATGACCCGACGATTCCGGTAACGTAAGAGATCCCGTCCGGATCGACGTGAAAGCCGGCCGTGCCAGAGCCGAGTGAAGTGCCGGCTGGGACACGGCTGGTCCAGAGCGGAGCGAACTCGCCGCGAGCCGGCGCCGAAAAGGCGAGGCCAGCAAGCAAAGTTGCCAGCAACAGCAAGAAAGCGCGCGAAAGATTGATGCTAAACTTGTTTGTTCTCATGTCAGTGAATTCCTTCCTCCGTTGGGAGATTCGCCTATCATGCCGACTGCTGCCGCAAAGAACCCTTCCGAAAAGGTTACAGTGTTGTTACCTTTTCCGCCGGAAGGCGCAGACCGGCCGCGGTTCGCGCGTTGCGCCCGTCGCATCCGCCCCTAAATTCCCGCTCCGCATGCCAGTGAAGATCCAACTGCTCAGCACCGATTTCGACGGCACCCTCGTCTCGCACGCGAGCGACCCCGTCTTCGACCGCGACTGTATGCAACTCATCGCCGAGCTCCAGCGCGGCGGCGCCATTTGGGCGATCAACACCGGCCGCTCCGTCGGTCTGCTCGAGGAAGGTCTGGAAGATTTTGCCTTTCCAATGCTGCCCGATTTCATCCTGACGAGCGAACGCGATGTCTTCCGTCCCACCCAGCACGGCTGGGAACCCTATGGCGATTGGAATGCCCGCTGCGCCCAGGCGCACGCCGAACTCTACGACTCGGCCTCCTCGATTCTCGCCGAGGTGGTCGATTTCGTCAGCCGCCGCACCAAAGCCCGTGTCATTTACGAGTCGGACGCGGTCGCGGGCCTGATCGCATCGAGCGAAGAAGAGATGGATCGCCTCGCCAAGTTCATCGACGAAGCCAAGGCGCACGAGCCGAAATTCCATTATCAGCGTAACACCGTTTACCTTCGGTTCTGCCACGCCGACTACCACAAAGGCGCTGCCCTCGCAGAGCTCTCCCGCCTAACGGAAATTCCACGCGAAGCGATCTTCGCCGCGGGCGACCATCACAATGACATATCGATGCTCGACGGCCGCTACGCCGCCTACCCCTCCTGTCCCGCCAACGCCATCGAAGAGGTTAAGACCGCTGTGCGCCACGCTGGCGGCCGCGTCGCCGAAAAAGAATTCGGCGGCGGCGTGCACGAAGCGCTCCAGTATTTCCTCAATTGCCGGGACCGCTGATCCTGGTCCGCCGCTCGCTCGTTCGCCAGCTGTTCTGGTAAAGAAACCACGAATGAACACTCCCTCCCGGCATCAGCTGTGTGGTTCCAGCCACTTATCAAACCGCTCCCAGGGACCGCAGCGCGTGCGGATATAACGCCGGCTCACCAGGCTCGCAACCGCGCCAAGCTCCGGGCAATCAGGATAGGCCGTCCAGGCAGCGACGAGGTGCGAGATACCGCACCACGCAGCTATGATCGCCAGCGTCCAGCCAACCGCCGGGATCAAAACGCCGAGCAACGCCCAGGCAAGCATTATCCAGCCAACGCCGGCGACTGCTCGGGCCACCCGCTGACGGCTTGTAATCCGGTGGGAGGGGCCGCCGCCTTCACCAATAGTGCAGATCGAGCAATAGGGCATTTTCATCCGCCATCTCCTATGAGGCCAGAGAAGCGAGCTTCAACGCGGAAAGCTCGCCCATTTGCCTTTATCTTCGCCGAGAGCTTAGTCGAGCACCAAAGGTTGCGGCAAGAGCGACGCAGCCCCCACCGGCTGCTGCGGCGAAGACTCGGCGAATCCTGCGAGACGAAAAATGTTCGTCTTTAAAGGCGAAGGTTCGTATAAATCTCGTTAGACGGTAACGCTCACTGGCTATGAAAACGAGACGGTCTTTGATGGTAATCGGCCTGATCGGCATGCTTGCTCTCATTTCGGCTGCCTACTGCTTCTGGCTGATGACCATTCCGCTTTCCTATGACCTGGTCTACGTCGTAGTGATTGGTTTTGCCGTGTCGCTCGGAGTGTTTGTCATCGCGTTGATCAGTTCTTTCGTAATCGTTGTACGATTGCGCAGATCGCATCGCTCACAGACCACGCCCATCGTCTAACGCGATGCACCTAACGCCTTCCGGACAGTGCTCACGTTTCATGATGATGAAATTATCTCCATGCCAATTCAGCCTCGCCGCCGAAAGGCGTAACCTTACTTCTTCTCGTTAGGCATGCCTGCGCCGGTTAATGGGGAGTTTGTCGGAGAGATTGCGAGACAGCTCACTTCAGTGAGTGCATTTCTGGGCGGCTTTGCGGCCACCTTTCTCGGGATTTTGCTCCAGTCGCAGAGTCCGCGGCGGCATGTGGGCTGGGCGGCCGGGGCCGCGGCTGTGGCTTCTGCTTCGTTCATGATTGCGGTAATCGCGGGGACCTTGGTCGCTCTCGTGGTCAACCCCGGCGCGCCGCGGGGATTTGCCACACCGGAATTTCTGCCCTGGGCGCGCCGCATTCTGACCGTCTCATTCGCCCTTGGCATCTATGCCAACCTCTTGAGCCTGGGTTTGAGTGGCTGGATTCGTTCCAGGCCGCTGGGTCTCGTCACCTCCATCGCTGCCCTGGTGTCAGGCATCGTGGTCTGGACTTTCGTGCGCTGGCAGTAGCGCTGAACAAGCGCGAGCGAAGAGACATGGCCGGCACCGAGCCAGCCTCTCCAGTCAGCTGACTAACCGTAACCGCTCGTCTTCGGCCAGCACTTCGCCCAGCGGCGGCCAGCTCGCGGTGCTGTCCATGTCATGGAAGACATGAAGGTAAACGGCCAGCGTTTCCCGCGGATGCTTGGATAGCTGCTGGTCGATGACTTCGCGCAGGCGCTCTTTCGGCGGCGAATCGGGCAATTGCTCGACCGTCCCGTCTGGGTCGTGAGCGATCCCTAACGAATCAAGGAAGTCGCAGAGCATCGCCTTTTGCGCGCCGAGAAGCCAGGCCTGAAGCAAATGAGCCGCCAGGGTGTCTGCCGACCTGCGGCCGAGGGCGCTCTTGATCCAAGTGTAACGTTCGTTAGGCGGTTTTCGCTCCACGAAGACGGAGCGCAGGTTGCGCTGGCTGGCGAGCGTTTGCACCACGCTCTTGAAGACGGGCGTCTGTGTCTTTTGCAGATAGCCGAGGATCTCCGCGGCCAGAGCCGGCGACATGTGCTGGAAAATTTCGTGCGACTTCATAAGCGACCGGGGCTTAGGGCCGGCGTAACGCCGGTGTCGTGTGCGCGGTTCCCAGCGCATCGAGTTCTGTTTCCGCTGAGACAGCGAACGCTATGGCCACTGAGACAGCCCCGAAAGCGTCCGGGGCTAGAGCGCGCTGCGCGGCAAAACTGTTCGTCATATAAGTGAGAAGCAGGACCCAGAAGGTGAGCGCGAGGCTGAAGAGCGGAAACTGCAAAGCCAGCGGGAGTGAATAGATGATGGCCATGAGCGGAATCCAGACCGCCCACGTCGCGAGCAGCGTCGGCACAATCTTGTCGCGGTAATGCTCCCAGGTGAAGCCGCGGACTAACGACTCACGGCTGAAGCCGGTGTTTTTCCATTCGTATGTGAGGACGCCAAAGGGCGCGGCGAAAAACGGATTGTAACCGAATTGATCGACACAAATCTTGGCCAGTACGACCGGGAGTGTGACAACGTTGCCGAACCAGGCGGCTTCACTCCGGTAAAGCAGATCGACAAGCGAACCGTCGATCGCCCACACCGGCACGGTGAAGAGCAGATTGCGCAGGTTTTTGCGATTGACCCGGCCACGTTGAAAGAAGAGGACGAGAAAGATTTCCGGAACGAGCGCGCCCGCCGTGACGGCGGCGAGGACGACGAAAACCAGACCGTGACGCAATTTGTAATCGGCAAACTCCTGCAGGATGCGCGCGACCACTGGGCTGAAGTAGTAACCAACGAGCAGCGCGAGCATGATCGCCTGGATCAAAAGCGCGGGCCCGAGGTTGGCGCGCGCGGCGTGCCATCCGATCGCCAACGAAGTGCGATGATGCGCGGAAGTCATCGCCGCTTTAGAAAAGCTGCGGCTGGGGCTCTTCCTCGGTTTCCGGTTCGCCGATGATGGAGCGAATTTTCTCCATCATCTCGCGGAAATCGTAGGGTTTCTGCACCGTGTCAATGACCCCGGCACGCAGGATTTCCGAGCGCAGCGAAGGCTCGAGATAGCCGCTCGCCACGATCGCGCGCACACTTGGCTTGATCTCTTTCATCCGCATGAAAACGTCGCGTCCGCCCAGCCGCGGCAAACCGAGATCGCAAACCACGAGGCCAATCTCGTCGGCATGGTGTTCGAACATTTCGACCGCCTCGATGCCGTCCTTGGCAGTGAGGACGCGATAGCCGTCGCTTTCCAGCATCATTACGCCGAGTTCGCGCAGCATCTCCTCGTCCTCCACGAGCATGACAGTGCGCGCGCTTCCTTTGGCGTCGTCGGCGCTGCCATCCTCGCCGGTGGCGTCGGGCACGCTGCCCAGCGGGAGGTAAATGCTGAACGTGGTCCCCTCGCCCGGCTCGCTTTCCACTTCGACGAAGCCGTGATGATTATTGATCACCCCGTAGACGACCGAAAGCCCGAGGCCAGTGCCTTTGCCCCTCTCTTTGGTGGTATAGAACGGCTCGAAAATGTGCGGCTTGACGCTCTTACTGATGCCGGTGCCAGTGTCGCTTACGCGCACGAAGACATAACGCTCCGCAGTCACGCCGGTGAAGTTTTCGCGCAACACGGCCCCGTCGGTGACGCCGGTCTGGAGGGTGATACGGCCGTCGTGCGGCATCGCGTCGCGGGCGTTGACGCAAAGGTTGAGGAGCACCTGATGAATCTGGCTGCGATCGGCTTTGGCGGGCGGCAGGGTCGGATCCAGGTGCGTAACGAAATGTATCGTCTTCGGAAATGTCGCCGCCAGCATTCGCTCCAGCTCCTGGACGAGCGCATTCAAATCGAGCGGGGCAAAAAGCGCGCCCGTCTGGCGGGCGGAAGTGAGCAGTTGCTGCACGAGCGAGGCGCCGCGCCCGACCGCGTCACGAATGACCTTGATCGCTTCCGGCATTTGCTCGGGATGCTTTTTGAAATCTTCCAGCCGGGTGGTGTAGCCGAGGATGATGCCAAGAATGTTGTTGAAATCATGCGCGATTCCGCCGGCGAGGGTGCCCAGTCCCTCCATTTTCTGCGCCTGAATGAGTTGTTGTTCGAGCCGCTTGCGCTTGGTGTCGTTGAAGAAATAGCCCTTGAGCTCGGTTAGCAGACCTGTCTCGTCGAAGCTTCCGATGAACTTCGCCGCCACGTAAAGTCCGTCCCCATCGCGCTGCCGCATTTCCAGTTCCGCGCGCTCCAGGCTCTCGTTAGGCCGAAGTTCGGCCAGCAGCTCGACCCCTTCTTTCTTGGTGTGAAGGAGAGAGAAAAAGTTCGCGGCGCGCGCGTCCTCGATCGAGTCGAAACCAAAGATGCGCGCGAAGGCCGGGTTGCAGGTAACGATCGACCCGTCCGGTTTCATGATGATGTTGCCGGTCAGATCTTCATCCACAAAACGCCGGTAGCGTTCCTCACTTTGCCGGAGTGCTTCCTGGGCCCGAATCCGCTCCGTCACATCGATGCTTAACTGAAGCAACGACGCCTCCGGCGCCGCGCCTTGGAGAGTCCAGCCGGTCGAGGCCACGATCTCGGCGCCGCCGCGGCGAACCTGCAGAATTTCGCCTTCCCAATGCTGTTTTTCCTGGAGAGTCCGCAACACCATGGCCAGCGCCTGCGGAGGGCCCGTTTGCAAAAGCTCGTGCACGTCACGACCGGTCGCTTCTTCGCGTAACCAGCCATACATCCGCTCCGCACCCCGGTTCCAATAGGAGATTTTGCCCAGGGCATCGGAAATGACGATGGCGTCGTTGGCAAGGTCGAGCAGTTCGGCGTGACGCAACAACTCCTGACGCACGCTCTGCAGATCGCGTTCTGTTTCCGTTTGCTGCACCAGACGACGGATGGAAGGGACGAGCTTGGTGAGACGTTTCTTGAGAATGAAATCGGTCGCGCCCGCTTGCAGCGCTTCGTTGATGGCGCTGGCGTCATCCGCATCCGAGACGAAGATCACCGGCACCGCCGGACTCTGTTCCCGCCCGAGCGCGAGCGCGCGCAGCCCATCGCCCTGCGCGCCGTGACGATCGGCCAGAATAATATCCACCTGCCGCTCTGACAGCTCGCGCCGCAGTTCCGATTCGCTCCGGGCGCGCAAGACTTCGCAGGCAATTCCGCCGGCCTGCAACTCGGCACAGACCAGCTCGGCATCAGCGTCGTTGGCCTCGAGATGAACGATCTGCAATGAACCCATCGTAGAAACTCGGTCGTTCCAGCAGCGACCGGGCAACACCCGTCGCACATCCGGCAAAACGATGCCAGCGGGATTGCGCGCAATTCTTTTCTAACGAGCCGAATCCGTCGCGACCGGCGCAGACGGAGTCTCATCCCGGTGGCTGAGCGCCGGCGCCCAGTAAAACCAGGCGACGAGCCCGCCCACAATCACGAGGAGCAGGAAAAGAAAACTGAGGGCGCGCCAGATGTTCCGGCGCGAACGCGATTGTTCCCAGCCCGTGCGCTTGAGCGCCAACTCTATCTCGAGCAATTTTGCCAAAGCATCAGGATCTGTCACCCCGGTCGATGGCTGCTTTTCGGTCATGGACATCGCACTAAGAAATTAGCAGCAACTGCGCCACCCCTGCCTGGCGGATGGCCGAATGCTTCTTGCCCGGGCGGCCGCGACCACCTAGCGATGAGGCAATGCATTTGACTCCAGCGCTCCACCGAGGCGACGTCCGGCGATGAGCGCAGCCGAACCCTCGCGCGCGCAAGACCACCGCAAACTCCTCGCCTACGCGCTGCCGATGCTGCTCTTCATAGCGCTGCTCGGCCTCGGCAACGCCTTGAAAACCTCGACCGGCCCCTTGCGGCGAGTCGCCCCGGAGTTTTGGATTTATCCGCTGCAAACGCTGCTCTGCGCCGCGGTACTCTTCTATTTCCGCTCGGAATACGATTTTCAGGCTTTGCGCCGGCCCTTTTTCACCATTGCCATCGCGCTCTTCGTCTTGCTGCTCTGGATCGCGCCACAGCAGTTCCTTCACTTCCCGGCGCGCGTAACCGGTTTCAATCCCGACACCTTCGCCGCTCGGCCGTGGCTCTACGGGATGACGCTGTTCTTGCGTTTTCTCCGGCTCGTCCTCGTTGTGCCGCTTCTCGAGGAAATCTTTTGGCGGGGACTTCTCCTCCGTTTGCTCATCGAGGAACGATTCGAGAAGGTGCCCATCGGCACCTTTTCCTGGCTCTCTTTCGTCGCCGTCGCACTAGCTTTTGGTTTCTCGCACTCATCGCCGGATAGGCCCGCTGCCTTCGCCGCCGGAGCCCTCTATAACCTCGTCGCCTATCGCACGAAAAGTCTTAGCTCCTGCGTGCTCGCCCACGGCCTTACCAATCTCGCGCTCGGCCTCTGGATCATGGCCACCAAACAGTGGGGCTTCTGGTAGTCGCCTTCTCCTCGTGGTCGTGCTCGTGCTCGCAATCGTAATCGTAATCAAATCGAGATGAATCGAGCACCAGCCCTAGGACAACAGACCGGTTCTCACTGGCATTGCTTCTGCTCCCTGAAAGAGACCAATGCACGCCACCTTCATCCAGAAAGTCCTCATCTGCATGGTCGCCGCGTTTTTCGCCGCCTGCCTCATCCAATGGGGCAAGGTCTTTGTCGAAGGTGCTGACGACGCCCTTAATTCCGGCTACAAAAAAGACACCGTCACCCTCGTCGGGCATTGAGCTGACCGCGAAAGCCGTTGCCCCGCGCAGCCTCGCAGTTAACCTGCGAGAGAAGGCATGAGGATCGGCATTGCGCAGATCAATCCCACCGTGGGCGATCTTCGAGGCAACTTTGAAAAGGTCCTCGACGCCTACGAACGCCTCACGGCCGCCGGCGCCGAACTCGTCCTCACGCCGGAGCTGACCATCAGCGGTTATCCTCCACAGGACCTCGTCTTCAAGTCGCGTTTCGTGCCGCAAAATCTCGAGGCGATCGATCGCCTCCACGGTTGCGTCGGTCGCGTGCCGCTCCTCGTCGGCTACGTCGATCGCAACCAGGGGCACGGCAAACCGTTCCATAACGCCGCCGCTTTGCTCGAACGCGGCCAGCCATTGCGCAAAACTTTCAAAACGCTCCTCCCGACCTATGACGTCTTTGATGAGGATCGTTATTTCGAGCCGGGCACAGGCGGCGAAGTCTTCGCCATCGCTGGTCGCCGAATCGGGGTCACCATCTGCGAAGATA
>Ga0157375_10003560_pt1 | contig 13518 bp, 6 predicted proteins | sample M35metaG_FD_115311 | JGI IMG/M metagenome (GOLD analysis project Ga0157375, IMG submission 115311) | Miscanthus rhizosphere microbial communities from Kellogg Biological Station, Michigan, USA - M3-5 metaG | ecosystem: Host-associated > Plants > Roots > Rhizosphere > Soil | place: USA: Michigan...
ACTCTCGTTTTCAGTGGGGCAAAAGTACACTCTTTAACCCTTATCTTCCAAATACATTTAACATAAAATATCCAATTGTGGGGAACTTTTATTTTAACTTACTGATATATTTACTGTTAAATATTAATTAACACTTATCCACAATAAGCAGATTTATAGTAAACCCATATTTTATATGATTCTAAATGGAGTTTTGTCATTGTAATGTCCTTTTGCCTTGAAGTAAAAGAGCAAAATTATTTCTACAGAGGAAGGAAAGAGCAGCTAAGCATTAGAGGGAGTTCTTATATATTATATATATTGTGTAAAGTTTAAACCCGTGTGATTGAATTGTTGTGATACATTAAAAAAAGGGCAAATACCCTAGCCCCGATAAAAGCGGTTACCCCGCAACAAGGAACGGGAAAGTTGGTGGGTTTGGTGTTGGAGCGCGTGGCGTGAGGAGTATGAGCGGAGAGCGGGATAAAGCTGCTCATTAAAGAGAATTTGGGTTTTGGTGTCGGAGAGTCTGGTGTGAGGAATATTTTCTCGCAGATGACACAGATGTTTGTGCTTATTTTTTTAAGATTGCTTTTTCTCTTTACTCATCGCAACGATTGAAACGCCATCTTAGAAAAAGCGTTTGATAAGTACCTTATATATATAGTATCCGATGAGACAACCGATGGTGTCTGCTACAATGTCCAGAGTTTCCATGGATCTGCCTAACCCCATCTCCTCCTGAAGGATCTCGGTAAGGAATGCATATATAAGGATGATCTGAATGAAATAATAAAATCTGATCTTCGGAAAGGTCGCCATGAAGGTAAAACCAAGCATTCCGAAGATGCTCAGATGTAAAACTTTATCGATGCCGCTGAACATAAACCAATATTCATGATTCTCTTCACCGGGCTTGAGCAGCATATAAGTAAGAAATGCCCAATAGATGGGCAATATCTTACTAAATATTTTTGAAATTTTATCCAATGATAGCCTGGTATTCTTCTGCAGAAAGTAATTCTGCGTGATCTGCACCGTCAGCAATTTCTAATTTAATGATCCATCCGTCTCCATAAGGATCTGTATTCAATAATTCTGGTTGATCTTCTAATCCTGAATTAAATTCAATAACCTTTCCTGAAATAGGCAAGAACAAGTCTGAAACCGTTTTTACAGCTTCTACACTTCCGAAAACTGCTCCACCTTCCAAATCATCATCTACAGTATCTACATCTACATAAACGATATCTCCAAGCTCGCCCTGCGCAAAGTCTGTAATACCGATTGTAGCCACATTACCGTCGATCTTAATCCATTCGTGATCTTTCGTGTACTTTAATTCTGATGGTGTGTTCATTTTTTAATTTTTATTTTTACAAATGTATTCAAAATTCTATAAGGTTCAAATAACAGATATGAAAAATGTCTCTCAAAATTGAGAGACATTTAATTTTATTAGGTTTTATCTTAAAATCCACCTGAATCCCCGAACGTAAACGTTGCCGAAAGCCCCGCTCTGATTGTTGATAACGGGAATGCCGTTGAGATCTTATATTTGGATGTCATCTGCTCATAGAATACTCTTAAGTTAAGGTTTTCCGAAACATTATAGTCAGCAGAAATTTTGATATTTAATAGCTTCTGCCCTCCTGTGACCTGAGAATCATCCAACAAGATATTTGTGATACTTGTTTTACTGTCTCTCAATGAGAAATCTCCTCTGATATTAAGATCACTGCCTTTTCCTTTACCTCTTCCTCTTACATTCGTCATTCCTAGTCTGAAGTTTCGGATGATGTATCCTAATCTTACAACATATTCGGTATTTGCATCTTCTGTAAGGGTCTGGTTTACCAGTCCTAATAACAGCATTCTGTTTCTGTTATACTGTAAACCGAACTGCATATTATTTCTCATCGTAACATCTATCCCGATCAGTGGTGAGAAAGATTCTACATAACCGACCTGAGAGAAAGTATAAGGATTAATTTTATCACCATCTACGGTATTACCCGAAGAGTCTGTTGACTGATAGAATCCTCCAGGATTATTGAAATAATCAGCATTACTCTGAATTCCTGTAGCGGTATAGGTTGCAGTATATCCGTGCAGGATATCAAACTTCGAAAACTGCCCGCTGATGATCGGAATATTTTTCAGACCTGAATAGGTGATTTTCCAGTTTGGTAATGGCAATCCTGCTTTTTTAACATCACCCATCTGCTTCATTGACTTCCCTTCTACTGCCGCTCTGAATGCCGGAATCAGGATATATGGATTAGACTTGCTATATCCTTTTGCGAATCCTTCCCCGTCAAGTTGGGTTGTTCCTCCAATTTGTTGTGAAAGAGCTCTTGCATTTTCTCTGATTGCCTGATAAAGCGCTGTTCCGTCACTGAAAGCTGTTTTCAGAAGAACTACCGAATTTGAATAAGTAATCAAATCATTGGCAAATGTGAAATCCGGATTTACAATATTAGTTGCTTGATCCCGGTAATTAAATCCGGTTTGCGAGAAGTTTCTGTTATAATTATGCAAAGCATTAATATCAATCCTAAAATCATTAATTGGAACAATCTGCAAGTTCGCCCTCAATTCTTTTGTGGACATCCGGACGTATGCATCGGTCATGTATCCAGAATCACTTACCCATCCGTTTTCCATTACAGTTCGTCTGATATCAGCTTGTGAACCGAATAAGAACCCAATGGTTGGACCTCCTAAAGTTTGTCCGTAACCATAAAAGTTCGGTGCAGATAACAGACCCGGAAGTACAGTTCCGTTGTTTTCAGTATAATTAACATCCAATTGCTTAAATGAAGTTAAAAAGAATGCTGCACTTTGAAGCGGCGTTAATTTATTTTTGAATTTGTATCTCTTATATGCAAATCTCTTTTTCTCCCATTGCTGAGTGTAAACATTATTTAAAGAGTCGATCTCCTGTCTGCGTTTCTGAAGTTTTGACGAAATATTCTTGAAATATTTAAACTGACCAAAGAACTTCGTAAAATCAGCTGTAGCCGTAGCTTGAATAACATTCGTATTCTGACCGATCGATCCTAAACTTGATGCTTTATTTGTATCAGGATCAACGAAACCAAGCAATGAAGTAGACCTTGCATTCCAGTTGTAAGTAAAGCCGTAACCTAATTCAGCATCGATAAAATCTAGATATGGAAGTAACTGGAACGGTAATTTATAATTCAACTGTACCCTGTGATTATACAATACAGGTCTTCCTGATCTGAATACGCTTCCGAAGATCGAATTAGTATCCATTGCATTCACATCCATATTGTCATTTAATGTTCTCGTTGCCGAGTTGATCTCTAATTTTAATGATTTTGTGAAATTAAATCCTAAACCATACTGCCAGCCGAAATAGAAGTTTCTGTTTCTGATCGCACCAAAGTCTTCCCCCGTACTTCCATTTAAAATAGCATCGATATTTCTAAACTCAAGCTCGTTGTAATTTCTGTCAATCTCAGTTCTGAAAGATAGCCTTGTCGGAATCGGGTTGATATTAAATTCTTTAACCCATCTCAAATACTTTGCAGATTTTGCCGTATCACTGATCATTTTGTTGAACGGCTTAATCACCCAGGGTTTGAAAGTATAGTTGTAATCAATATACCCTCTCAGGTATTGTCTGTAATTTCTCTTCGTGTAAATATCTCTGTAGAAATCATCGTTATAAACAGCAGTTACGGAAACGTTTTCAATGTCATAGAATTTAGGTTTTCTATTCTGATTCATTCTTTCCTTGTGCATGTTGACAACACCTAAACTTCTTTGTTGCGTATAAGTTCTTGCTACTTTTTTAAGTTCTTCTTTATTGGCAGACTTACTAAATTCTACATCGGTATCCAAAGGATTGTATTTCGGATCTTCAATCGTCTGCGAGTAAGAATAGTTTACCGGAATCTTTACTCCACTTTTTTCAGGAAGTAATTTATCCACATTGATCGCTGTATTGATACTGAATGCTGATTGTGTTGACTGGTTTCTCTCTGCCGGTTTAGAATCAATATTTCCGAAACCTACCGATGTATAAGAAGCGTTTGCATTAACGGTTGCAAAATCTCCCAAGTTGAAGTTCAAACTTGCGTTACCCGCATACCCTCCGTCATTTTCAATCTCAGAAAGACGAATCTCGTTTACCCAAAGAATTCTATCTTCTATAGCTGTTCCGCTACCACGATCATTACCATTTCTAATACCCAACATAATCGTTGTGACATTTCCTAAACTTGGTCGACCTTTGATATAGATCTTTTTCAATGTGGTTCCGGCATCAAAAATAGGATCCATTATTCTTTTTGCAATTTCAGTCGGATTATTTTTATCTCTTCTGATCTTTGCATCAACAAAATCCTGAATATTAAGTTCTACATCATTATCTGTTGGCCAGATTTCTAATGGTGTAGTTGCCGTTTTTGGTGTCAATGTTAAAGAAGCTTCATACTCGTAATAGTTATCTGTAGCATCATTACCAAAACGAATGAAGAATTTTGTTTTTGGATCAAAACCTCTGTCTCTGTCTGTAGGATCTTCTGCGTGTACAAAAAGCTTAAGCTTTTTGTATCTTCTCATATCCAGTGTCGTATTTTTGAAAACCCCTCTTGCTTCTGAAGTTCCAAGATGTTTAGCTCTTAAATATAAAGAAGCTTCATTCTGTCTTTGCGCTCCAGCGTTTCCACTTAAAACCTGTCTGTCAATTCCTGGAGGTAACACATAAGGAGGCTGATTCAGTGCATTTTCTTCAATATTTACACTTCCAACTTCAAAATTCTCAGGGTCCGGAGTATTAATTGTACCTTCATCTGTAGCAGGATCCGTTCCAGTTATTGCAATATTTTTAGGATAAGTTCTCCAGTCTGATCTTACAAGGTCAAATGTACCAAATCTCAATGTTGAAGTCTGGTCGAAACCTTTTAATAATAATCTCGCAAATCTTACATTGTTAAGAACCGCCGGATCACTATCTCCCGCATCCGCTACGTATTTAGAAACAGGAACCCTGAATAGATACCATTTTACCGGTGATGTCTGTCCGTTCTGGAATGTCGCCTGAACTGTTTTAACATCAGCAATATTATTCTGACCTAAGGTTAAACTTCCCGGAGTTAAATCTACTTCATACTGGTTATAGCTTTCACTTTGATCTAAGTTATAATCTCTGTTGATATCTTCCGCATCCGGAGTCTGAGAAGCTACTTCCAAAGAGTTACTTTGAGAGTTACCTTCAGGGTTTCTGAAATATTTATATCTCTGAATAATCGAAGAAGCCTGGCTTCCTGTAAATTTAGTTGATAAATAGAACACGAAATCATCCACTGCAGGATCTGCTAAATTCGTGACAGGGTTTACAAAAGTATTCCCGAACTTCATTGCTTCCTGATCTGAGCTTAAACCATCATATCCCACATCCTGAAGTCTTCTGTCATCTCCTTCACTTGAGAATGCATACAAAATCGGTGGCTGTTTTGGCTGAGTACCCCAATTTGAACTTGAAGTCGTAGACTGTGCACCAGGAGTCGGCAATCCGTTTTCATACTGCATCAATCCGTCTTTCAGGATATCTTCTGAAACGTTTCCTAACTGCAGTAAAAGTTTTGGATTTGTACCTAATGTATTTCCATCCGCATAAGGATCCATTAACCAGAATTCCACATATTCAATATTAGAATTCACAAAGTTGGAAACACTGATCGGTCTCATAATACCCGCCCATCTTTGCGCTGTTGTTTCAGCAGCAGGATTTACGTTATAAGGACCTTTTTCCTGAGGATAGTATGAAATATCAAATGTATTGGTGAAAGTCTGCTCACCCGCTACAAAATCTCTGTTATTAAAAATCTCTGAGAACTGCACCCTTCTAGAAGCATGATTAGAAACCGACTGCGGAGTAATACCTGCCGGAGCTCGCCCTCCAACGCCCCAGAATCTCGGGTCAATATTATACCAAGATAATAGTCCTCTTCCGTATCCGTTGGTAAGATCGTCATTCGTTCCTGCACCCTGGAAAAGAGGATCTGTCTGATTCTTTTCCGGTTTTGAAGCTAAACTCCAGGCGGTTGGTTCTTTTAAAGAAATTTTTGAAGTTGTCTGTTCAAAATCGTCGATGTATGACTGATCGTTTGTTCCTTTATTAAGTCCGGGAAGTAAATATGCCGCTTCCATTTTGAAATTCAAATTAGAAGGTGCTTCTGTATTTACCAACGGGATTTTATCTGTTAATCTTGTCAGGAAAGGCAACTGATTGTTGTACATCAAGTTGATTCCCGCCATGGTATTATTCACAGCTTCCTGACCGTAATTTACCTTTTGAGTAAGCGGTGATTCGGAGTAATTGACAACTGTTGCACCCAAGATAAAGTTTTCATTGAATCTTCTTTCCAGATTTAATCCTAAGAATCTTTTTCGCTGTGTGTTGAATGTCAATTGATTTTCTAACGAAATATTAATCGCCTGACCCGATTGTTTTACACTTTCATTGATGATCGTTACCGTTCCCAGCATGTAATCGACGGTATAGTCGATACCTTCTGTTAACTGAACTCCATTGGCGGTAACTTTTACCGAACCTTGAGGAACGTTTACTGCTCCCAAAGAAATCCCCTGTCCCTGAGTACCTTTATAACGTCCTTCCATCGTATATCGCTGCGCCAAGTTACTTGAACTTGCCACCTGCTTTTGCTGGGTATAAAGATCACTGAAAACATATTGCGGGTCATTACTTCCCAAAACACTTTGTATATAGCCACCAAAAGGCTGAGCTTTAGTAAAGATAATCCGTCCTGTTTCCGGTCTTATCGTAATCCCGCTTACAAAGTCAAAAATACCATCCCCTGTTGATGCTCCGTTGTTTTGTAAGTCACCGTTTGCATTGAGTCTGTCCCAGTTTAATAATTTAATTAAAGGAATATTATTCACTGCCGGATTATTGGCAACCGGAAGATAATTTACCTTACCCCCTGATTGTGGATCTCGGTATAAGACATTTAAAATAAAGCCGTCAGCATTTACCTGTCCGGCATCTAAAGCATAGATGTTCTTCATCATCAAATTCCACATAGGTGAAGTGGTCTTCACTGTGGTATTCGGCTTCAAAACTTTGGTTAAAAGAACCGGACTTTCTTCCGAGAATTCCCCTACTTTATACACCTGATTCGTCCCATTCACGGTATATGAATATGAAACGGCCAAAAGCTGATTATCGTTTAGTTTCTGGTTTAATGAGATATATCCTAACTGAGGTTGTAGAATATATTCATTTGTATTTAATCTTCTTGCTTTTCTGTTAAAAATGAAATGCTCACCATCCTGATAAGCTTCTGTTCCACCCGTTGCAACAGGTAAAGTCACTCCTTTGATCGTATTGTAGGCTGTATTGGCGTCTCTCAGCCCCGGACCTAGACCAGTAACAGCCTGATAAAGACCATTCTGCGTGTTATCAGGAAGCCCTGAAAGGCCATCCCCTAAATCTCGAACTCCGACGATACTTTTCTGATATGCCAAATTGCTATTCCCCTGATCTAAAACCCAAACTTCCATTCTTGTAATGTTGATTTTTGAGTTGATCTGAGGGTAATTTAATAATGATTTATCATAATTATCTAAGAAATAATGCCCTATAAAGTAGTGTTGATTATCTTCGTAATCTATAGCATTTAATTTGAAAGTACTTACGGCGCCACCACCCTGTACAACAATATTTCGAGCTTCCCCTTGTTGTTGAGAAAGCACCACTGTTCCATATGTTTTACCTAACTGGAACTCGGTTTTAACCCCAAATAACGATTGTGAACCACGTATCAAACTTGTTGAAAGCGGCATGTTTACGTTACCGAATTCAATTCTTTTTATGATTTTATCTTCACCTCCGGCGTTGGGTTTATCCACATCATTCAAGCCTTTCTGCTGAAGATCTTTCCAGCTTCCTTTTGCCTGCCAGACCAAATTCATCCTGTTTTCAAAAGCGAAACCACTTTGAGTATCGTAGTTGGCTTTTAACTGTAAGTTTTCACCTACTTTTCCAATTAATCCAAGCTGGATTCTCTGGTCAATATCAAACGTAAAGCTGGTTCTGTTTTGAGGTAAAATCAACGGGTTGTCGATTTTCTGGTATAATCCCGCAAAGTCGAAAGAGGCAAAACCTGAAGGAATAATTTCAATCTTATTACTTCCGAAAATGGTTTCAAAAAGCCTGTTTCTAATCGTAAGAGAAGGTATTAACCCTTTTTTGGCTGCATCGGTTTTATCTTTTCTGAACATCAAACTGTATTTGTTTGATTTTTCTTTATAATAATCCCTTGACTGCGTTGCCAGCATGAATTCCTTATAATCTTCCGGAGACATCGCCGTTGGAGGTCCCGTGATCGTATTCCCGATTTTCGGATATACGTAGTACATCCCGGTTTTTATATCGTAGTATGCTTCATAGTGAGTGGGATCTGCCACTTCATACTCTTTTTTAATGATCGCCGTGTCACGTACCGGTGCCTGCCTAGGTCTTTGTTGTGCGAAAGCACTTACTGACATACACAGGAACGACAGGAACAAAAATATATTGAGAAACTTATTATTTGCCACCAAATGTTAAATGTTTTTTAAAATATGTTTTACCAATTCTTCTACTGAAATACTTGGATCTTGTTTAATTATTCTATCTGCAATCTTCTCGCTCATTCGTTTAGGGATCCCTAAAACTTCTAATGCAGATAACGATTCTTCCTTGATTTTATTATTCGCAAATGTAGAAATATTTTCTTCTGAATTGCCGAATTTCTGGACTTTATCTTTTAAATCCACGATGATTCTCTCGGCTGTTTTTACACCGAGACCTTTAGCTTTCTGGATCAATGCGCTGTTCTTGGAAAGTATCGCAGAAGCAATCTCATCAAGGCTTAAAGTCGATAACAAAATAAGAGCTGAAACCGCCCCGACTCCGTTAACGCTAATTAACAGGTTAAACATCTCTTTTTCCGAACGAGTGTTAAACCCGAATAAAAGATGTGCATCTTCACGAATAATTTGCTGAATAAAAAGAAAAGTTTCCTTATTTAAAGTAAGTGTCTGTGAGGTCATTAAACTAATACCCACATAGTAACCAACTCCTTGTACGTTGATCACTGCATAGGTAGGCGTGAGTTCTTGAACAGTGCCTTGTAGTGAAAATATCATTCTTAAGTTTTAAAACATCCAAATATAGTAATTTAAACTAACTAATGTTTTCATTTCACGCACGAATGATTTTTAACTTAATTTTTGAGCGCAAATTCAACGATTTACCGCAAAAGCAAAAGACTCCAAAATTTGGAGTCTTTATTTTATTTTAGCAATACTTACATTGTATTCTTAATTATTTTTTATCTTTTCTCTCTCTTCTCTGAGCATCAAGAACCGCTACTGTAGCCAGGTTTACGATTTCATCAACACTTGACCTCATCTGTAGAACGTGTACAGGCTGTTTTAATCCCATCAGGATCGGTCCTATCACCTGAGCAACTTTCATCCCTCTGATGATTTTGTATGATAAATTGGCGCTTTCAAGATTTGGGAAAATGAAAGTATTTGCAGGTGTTGTTTCCAGTTTTGAGAAAGGATAATCGCTTAAGTGATCGGCATTCATGGCAAAATCCGGCTGAATTTCTCCGTCAACAATCATTTTTGGATATTTTTCGTGAAGAATGCTTACCGCTTTTGCTACTTTTTTTGAAGTATCGGAAATCGCTGCAAAATTTTCAAAACCAAGCATTGCAATTCTAGGCTCAACAGCAAAAGTTTTCACAGTAATTTCTGCCATTTTAGCAATATTCACCAAATCTTCAGCCGTCGGATTTTGATTAATCGAAGTATCTGCGAAGAAAATCGGTTTCTTTTCAGACAAGATCATCATCATTGCCGCCACCTTATCTACTCCTTTATCTTTCTCAATAATTTCTAAAACGGGACGTAAAACAGAAGTGTAATTTTTAGAAAAACCTACGATAAGTCCATCTGTATCGCCATGTCTCAACATCAGTGGTCCGAAATAATCTCTCTGACGAACGAATCTTTTTGCCTTATACTCGTTCATTCCCTTTCTCTGACGAAGTTTCCAAAGTGTTTCTCTGTATTTCTGTCTGTTTTCCTTTTGGTCATCATCACTTGGATCGATAATCGGAATATCAAGCTCAATTCCGAAACGTTCCATTTGCTCTTTGATGTATTTTTTGTTTCCTAAAAGACTTGGGAAAGCAATTCCTTCTTCGTAAAGAATCTGTGCAGCTTTCAACACGTTGTATTCTTCGGCATTTCCTAAAGTAATTCTCTTCGGATCAGCTTTAGCACGGGTTTGCATCATTCTTACCAGCTTCTCGTCTCTTCCCATTCTGTCAAGAAGGCTGTTTTCATATTCGTCGAAATCGGTAATCGTTTTTCTGGCAACACCACTTTCAATAGCCGCTTTTGCAACCGCACTTGAAACTTTGGTAATTAATCTGTTATCAAAAGGTTTCGGAATAAAATATTCTCTTCCAAATTGTAAATTCTGCACATTATATGCTAAAATTACAGCTTCAGGAACAGGTTCTTTTGCTAAATCAGCGATCGCATGAACGGCAGCCAATTTCATTTCTTCATTAATACCTTTCGCCTGAACATCCAATGCTCCACGGAAAATATAAGGGAATCCCAACACATTGTTAACCTGATTAGGATAATCACTTCTACCCGTCGCCATGATTACGTCTTTACGGGTTTCAAAAGCCAAATCATAAGCAATCTCAGGATCCGGGTTTGATAAAGCAAAAACAATCGGATTTTCGCTCATGCTTAATAACATTTCAGGAGTCATCACGTTTCCTTTTGACAATCCGATAAAAACGTCTGAGCCTTTTACCGCATCTTCCAATGTTTCAATATCTGTATTGGCGATGAAATCTATTTTTTCAGGAGTAAGATTTTCTCTTTTATGATTGATTACGCCTTTGCTGTCGCACATTAAGACGTTTTCTCTTTTTAATCCTAAAGAAATATAAAGATTTGTACAGGCAATAGCCGCAGCTCCTGCTCCGTTTACTACCATTTTCACCTCTTCGATCTTCTTATTTGCAATCTGCAGAGAGTTAATCAAAGCTGCCGCAGAAATAATTGCGGTTCCGTGCTGATCATCGTGCATCAAAGGAATATCTAATTCTTCTTTTAACCTCTGCTCGATGTAGAAAGCTTCAGGAGCTTTAATATCTTCAAGGTTGATCCCTCCAAAAGTAGGCGCAATCCCTTTTACAATCTGAATAAATTTATCCGGATCCTTTTCATTAATCTCGATATCAAAAACGTTGATATCTGCAAAGATCTTAAATAAAAGACCTTTCCCTTCCATTACCGGTTTTGAAGCTTCTGCCCCAATATCACCCAAACCAAGAACAGCAGTACCATTAGAAATTACTGCCACCAAGTTTCCTTTTCCTGTGTAATCATAAACTGTTTCAGGTTTTTCGTAGATCTCCATGCAAGGCACAGCCACTCCCGGAGAATATGCCAAAGACAGATCTCTCTGAGAAGAGTGTGGTTTTGAAGGGATAACTTCGATTTTTCCTTTAGGTTCAGCCTTATGATAATCTAACGCGGCCTGATTAAAGTTCTTTTCGTCGCGGTGAGTTTTATTTGACATAAAATTTTAATTTTTTAAAGTATGTATTTAATATGGTAGTTGACCAAACTTTCGATAGGTTTTTGTACAACATGCCCCACATTCAAATTAAGCTCTGCAGCTGCAGAACGTAAAATATCTTCGTAATAATAGGCAATAGAGCCTATAAAATTGATTTCTGCTTCCTTAGATTCTTCGTACGGAAGAACCTGATAGTCGAAAAAGATCTTCATTTCCTCTAAAACCATGTTTCTGAGGTAGGGATGATTTTTTCTTTCTACTACAAATTTATTGAAATCTGCTAAATAAGCATTAGGTCTTGTCGTATGATACATATTTTTTAATGCATCATCGATGGTTAAATTGTAAATTTCCTGAAACTCCTGATGAAGATCTTCCGGAAGTCTCTGCATAAAATATCTGCGCACCAATTGTTTGCCAATAGCACTTCCGCTTCCTTCGTCTCCCATTAAGAAGCCTAAAGAAGGAAGTTTTATTTTTAAATTTTCTCCGTCGAAATAGCAGGAATTAGAACCCGTTCCCATGATACAGACGATCGCGGGTTTTCCCTGATAAGCAGCATAAGCAGCAGCCATAAGATCTTCTCTCACGGTAATTTCTGCATCACCAAAAACTTTGCTTAGCTCTTCAACAATCGTATCACAATTTTTCTGAACCCCACATCCCGAACCATAAAAATAGATTCTCTTGATGGAGTTCTTCACTGAAGCTAAACTTGCATTTTTTTCAATTTCAGGAACGATAAGTTCTATGTTGATAAAATTCGGATTAAAACCGATAGTCTCCGTCTTTAGAAAGACTTTTTTGAAGTCATCTAATATCACCCAGTCTGATTTCGTAGAACCACTATCAACAATAGCAACCATATTTTACATTTTAATTTAAGGATGCTAAATTATGAATTTATCTTTAAATAGCCTTTAAAATCAAGCCGGAAGGTACTGAAAAGACTAATGTTTTATATCAGCTTTCTTTTCATTGAATTGTATTAGCCAATCTTCAATTTCATCTTCTAAATATGAAGTCTGAAGAAGCATGGCGTTAATAAAATCATCAGGAACAGGTTCGCCTTTGGAATTTTCCAGGTTCCAAAGCTCATTTGACATATTTTCATACTCTGAATACACCCGTTTAAAGCGTGAATTCTCTTTTTCCAGAACTTCAATATTTTTTTGTTGGAGCTGGAATTTTCTGTACTTGTTTTGACGTTTCATACAAATATTTAGTAATTAAGTGGCTGTAAAGGAGTTTATAAATAGGCAGGATGACACTCGGCCACGCCTTACAAGATAGAAAAAACCATCAACAGAAACAGTTGAAAATGAATTTATTATCAGGTATATTTTACATCATTCTGAAAATTAAATTTAGAAATAATTTCGTATCTAAAAAAATATTTAACATCTTTTTTTAACTGTTTAACATATAGTTATAAATTTGCACATTATCTAAAAATACATGAGAGATTTAATACTACGTCAGAGACAGGTCTTGTTTTTTATTATTGCAGGGGGGCTGAGTGCAATTGTAGAAATCGGCAGCTTTAAGATTTTCAGTACTTACCTTCCTCATATCATCCATAACGAGCAAAACTTCCACGGGATCCATTATCCTTTAAGTAATATTCTTTCGACAAGCTGCGGAATCATCAGTAATTATTTCCTGAGCATCTGGTTTGTCTTTGAAAGAGGAAAGCATTCCAAGAGAAAAGAGTTTGCTTATTTTATGGCAGTTTCTTTTGTTTCTACATTATTAAGTCTTGGTTTCTTCCAAATATTCTACAGCTTTATATTTAAAGACAATATTGATTTAATTTTTTATACCTTGAGTCCTGAAATAACCAGTAAAATTGCTGCAATTCTATTGGTTTCCATTCT
>Ga0157375_10003561_pt1 | contig 13518 bp, 15 predicted proteins | sample M35metaG_FD_115311 | JGI IMG/M metagenome (GOLD analysis project Ga0157375, IMG submission 115311) | Miscanthus rhizosphere microbial communities from Kellogg Biological Station, Michigan, USA - M3-5 metaG | ecosystem: Host-associated > Plants > Roots > Rhizosphere > Soil | place: USA: Michigan...
CGCCTTCACCCCCATGGCCGCCGGCACCTACCGCTGGGTCGCCTCCTACTCGGGCGACGCGAACAACGAAGCGGTCGCGGGCTCCTGCAACGACGCGGGCGAGTCGGCGGTCGTCGCCAAGGCGACTCCGACGCTCGCAACCGTGGCCTCGCCCGGCATCACCCCTGGCTCGACGGTCAAGGTCATAAGGGTTTGTCCCGTGATCGCAGCTCGCGCTCGCCCCTACAAACCGACCACGGACATTCGGGGCAAGACGGCTCCGGGTCTGGGAATCAGATTGCGGGTGCGCGGGCCGGCGAAGCTCAAGGTCCGAGTCCGGCTCGTCTACCGACGTCATGGCAAGCGGCACGTCGCGAACCTCGGCCTGCACCGCCTGCGCGATCGTCGCATCCGCAACCTGCGCCTGGCGTTGCCCGCGAAGCTGCGTCCGATTATTTCGGTGGGCGAGAGGATGTGGTTGCAGGTGCGCATCGTCGCCATCCCGGTGTCGCCTTTCTCGCCTTGCCGCGCCCCGCAGATCAGCTCCTACTGGCTGAAGACCAAGGTGGTGATCGTACCTCGCGACAAATAGAGATCGATCAATCGTCGCTTTTCACGCTGAACCTCGTGCCTATCGACGGCCACGATGTACCAGGCCGCGGACGAGCACCATCAGGTGCTTGGCTCTTGCCGTGCCTCCGTATGGATTGAAGGTGATTGCGATGCGGACCCGCAATCGATTCTGTGGAAGCATCAAGATTCTCCGGGTAGCCAGCCTATTTGGCCAGATGACCAGTCGCACCGTTCCAGCCGACTGCGTATCCATGGAGCTCGCCCCGAAGCGGAAACTCTTGCCGTGGTGGTGGACACGACTGCGCTGAATAAGGCGGATGTTGCGCTGCATTGCCTGGCAGGTTTTGCGCTGGCGTCTCGCACTTCTAAGTTTCTGTGCTGCCTTGCTGTGCTGCCCGGCGATGGACCGTGCACGCGCCCGGAGCACACCGGGTCCGGGTACCTGAATGGCAAGGACAATGCGTCCCGTGCAGTCTGCGGAAAGCCGGCGGATCCCAAATGCATTGGGTGCGTGTTTGACATCGATGACACGCTGACTGATGTCTCGCAGTCCGTTGCTGTCGACTACCTCGAGGGAGACCGAATATTCCCCCGCACGGGCGTAGATATGCGAAGTCGTGACACCGCTCGCGTGCGTACCGTCACCGAAGTACCAGCTGTAGCTTGAGATCGTGCCGTCTGGATCTTTGACTGACGCGGCGTCGAAGCCCACAGAGTGTGCTGCAGTTGGAGATGCGGTGCTAACCGAGAACGCGGCGCTCGGCGGCATCGGCTGCGTCTTGAGCTCACCATACGGGCTCGCGGTAGTGTGCCCACCCTCGTTCCCGGCCACCACCCGGTACACGTATTCGGTGTTGGATTCGAGTCCATAAGCGTTTGCCTGCACCGCCGTGGGCGTATTGCCGGTGACCAGATTGGGTTGTTCGCACGCCGGTTCGGCGACCGCGGTCTCCGGCGAGCCCTGCAGGGCGACGACGAACTTGCACGAGGCGCCGCCCGCGGCCCCTTCGTTGTCGACGTGGCCGTGCAGCACGGCGGCGGTCTGGGTGATCGAGGTGGCGGGGTCGTTGCTCACGGACGGTGGCTCGGGCAGGGTCGCGAACTTCTGATCGGGCGTGCCGGTCGTCGTGCCGCCGCCGTTCCCGGCCATCACCCGGTACACGTATTCGGTGTTGGATTCGAGTCCATCAGCGTTTGCCTGCACCGCCGTGGGCGTATTGCCGGTGACCAGATTGGGTTGTTCGCACGCCGGTTCGGCGACCGCGGTCCCCGGCGAGCTCTGCAGGGCGACGACGAACTTGCACGAGGCGCCGCCCGCGGCCCCTTCGTTGTCGACGTGGCCGTGCAGCACGGCGGCGGTCTGGGCGACCGAGGTGGCGGGGTCGTTGCTCACGGACGGTGGCTCGGGCAGGGTTGCGAACTTCTGATCGGGCGCGCCCGTCGTAGCGCCGCCGCTGTTCTCGGCCACCACCCGGTACACGTATTCGGTGTTGGGTTCGAGTTCGTCGACATTTGCCTGCACCGCCGTGAGGGCGCTGCCGGTGACCAGATTGGGCTCGCACGCCGGTTCGGCGATCGCGGTCTCCGGCGAGCCCTGGAGGGCGACGACGAACTTGCACGAGGCGCCGCCCGCGGCCCCTTCGTTGTCGACGTGGCCGTGCAGCACGGCGGCGGTCTGGGTGATCGAGGTGGCGGGCTCGTTGTTCACGGCCGGTGGTTCGGAAATGCAGCTCGGGAATTGAAATGCCCCGATCCTGGTATGCCAGTTGAACGACCCGTTGTTCGGCAGGTACTCGTTGACGTACCAGAAGGTGCATTCGTCGGAGGGGTCGACCGACATCTCCGTGTAGTCGCCCCACCGCACGTAACCACCCGTCTGCGATCCGGTGCCGCTGTAGAGGGTTGCCTCTCCTTGCGGCATCGTCCCGGGAGGGTCCCTTTCGAGCCGGCCCGTGTAGCGAATCCCGGGATGCAGCGAGCTGTCCGATGCGCTGTAGCCCAGGGCGATATCGCCAGCGCGATCCATCGCCACTGATCCCATCCAGCGGTAGGTGCTGTCGGGCGCGTAGGTCCCCTGTTGATAGACGCTGAGCGATTCGCCGCTCGGCCGCAGCTCATACCAGCGCATGCCGACCCCGCCGCTCGTCGTGACCGCATGGTCCACGACCATCGCTTCGTGACCGCCGAGGTTGCGATACGCAAGCCGGTACATCAAGCGGTCGCCCAACGAGGCTAGCTTGGTGCTCGTTTCAGCTTGGGGAATGCACGCAAGTCGCGTATAGCCAACGCATGGCTGAGAGAACGGTTGAACGGCGAGGTTCGTCGGCCCGGTGAAGGTCGTGTTCGCCGGGTTGGTCCAGTCGACGTGAAACCTCCAGTAGGCCAGCGCGTTCGCTTCGGTCGCCGACAGCGCCACGAGCCACTCGGCCTGACCGGGGGGCGGGGGCGTGGAGCCGTCGATCGTCGCGGGTTGAAGCGTTCCGGCGCCGCTTGCGTCCGTGCGGCACTGCTCGGTCGGTGCTTCGCCGGTCAGCAACTTGGCACGGTCGATTGCGCACACCTCGGCGCCCACGAACCCGCCGTTGAACATGTTGTAGGAGATGTAATAGGCGTCAGGCCAAACGCCGAGCTTCGGGTAGTCCGGAAACTTGCTGTATGCGAAGCTTGCTCGGTGCCAGGTACCGGTGGCGTCGCTGGACGAAGACACCGCGATGCAGTCGAGGTAGGGTGGAGTCGACGTCGACGCGAAGGCCAGCTGCTGAACGACCCAGCGCTGGGCCAGCGCGTCCCAGACCACCGTGGCGTCGCCTCCGTTGACGGTTTCGCATGGCCCTCCGAAGCCTGCCCACAGCGTATTCGTCGACTCAGGCGGGATCAGCACGGCGCCCGTCTTGGAGTACACCGCGAGTTTGATGTTCGTGACCTCCATGTACTGAGTGGTTCCGGCCGCTCCGTTGGGGTCGGGAGGGATATAGCCGCTCGCGCTTGCCCCGTCGAAGTTGACGCTCGTGGATGGCATCAGCGGTTCGGCGAGCTGCGCTCCAGATTGGCGTCTGAGATTTCCGCCGCTGGTATCCGGGGCGGCGACGGTCGAAGACGCCGATGGCAGCTGGGGAGTGGGCCGGACTTGGGAGACGTACCCCGAGCTGCTTCCGGGGGTCAGGGACCGCAATGGAGCGGAGCGATCGTAATGGACGGCAGGCAAGGAACTGGATGAGGTCCCAAGGCTGGCACTCGTTTCTGCGGCGAGCGCGTTTGCCGTGCCGGCAATAACAGCTAGCAGGACGATCGCTATGCCAAGCGGCACATTCCGCCCATATGACGCGAGATACATCTGCCTCCCCTCGATCAAGGCCCGCTGGGAGCATACCGGGACGTTCCGTAAGACATATGCGAGCGTTCCGTGACCGAATCCTCTTCGTATATGTCGGAGCGACTCGACTCAAGCGACATCCGGTCGTCAGAACCGGCTTCAGGCGCTACCGTGCGAGCGAAACCGGCTCGGTGTCGACCCGCGCTGCGTGGTTCGGATTATGTCTGGTTGGGGGTACTCAGGCATGGCCTCTTGACAGTGGTCGAACCGGAGAAGACGCTGGAGGCCTTGGAGTCGTTTCGGCTGCGAGCCCTGCGAAGATCTCTGGCCGATGATCGATTGCGATCTGTCATGGAAGGCGATGCTCGGCAAGGGGGAGCGCGATGCCACTGATGAGGAGATCGCCGCCTTGGAGGCCGAGTACGGGCCGTTCCTGCCCGCAGACGGTGAGGGATAGGCGTCTTTGTCAGTCCCGGGGACCATGCCTGCCACCCGCGGCGGAACTCCGTTATAACGTTTGACTTCTACAATGCAGACATTATAATCTCGTCGTGAGTTGGACTGCCGAGAGAACCGACGAGTTCGACGAGTGGGGGAAGGTCTGACGGACCAAGAGCAGCGCAAGGTCGTCGCCTCGGTGGAGGCCTTGCAGGAGCTTGGTCCGAGCGCAGGCCGGCCGCTCGCCGACACTGTCGAGGGCTCCCAGCACCCAACATGAAGGAGTTGCGGATAACCCAGACGATGCGGGTCTTCTTCGCCTTCGATCCCGAACGGACCGCGATCCTCTTGATCGGGGGCGACAAGGCAGGGAAGACGAAGCGCTTCTACAAGAAGATGATTCCGGTCGCCGACCGGATCTACGATCGCCACCTTCGCGAGCTCGCCGAGCACGCCGGTGGCAAGGAGCACCAAGATGCCAAAGATGAAAAGAAAGCCGTTCAGCGAGCTGAGCAAAGAGGTCAGAAAGCGCCCCGGCGCCGCCGCTGAGATCGACGCGCGCAAGCGGGCGATCGTTTCCTCGGTTCGCCTTGCCGAGCTGCGCGAACAGATCGGCAAGACGCAGACCGAGCTTGCCCATGTCCTGGAGATGACCCAGGCCAACGTCTCTCGGATCGAGCACACGGAGAACCTCTACCTGCGCACGCTCGCCGACTACGTGGGCGCCCTTGGCGGCCACATCGAGGTCAACGCTGTCTTCGACGACGACGTCGTGCCGCTCGGCCTGGTCGAGAAGGACCGGGGCTCGGTCGCTGCCTGAGCCCGTTCGCCGCGAAGCGCGCTACTCCGCCAGCGAAACCGGCTCGGCGACGACTCGCGCTACGTGGTTCGAGTTATGTCTGGCCGGGGGTGTACCTGCCGCACGGACTGTCGAACGGCGCATCCGCCGGCGCCTGTTCCGCCTGTTACTCCGGCCTGGGGCTCGGCGACAGCATCAGGAGCTCGGAGGCGACCTTGCGCCGGTAGTCGAAGATCCGCTCGAGGTCGCGGCGGACGAAGAGCCGGTGGGCGAGGGCGCCGAGCGGGCCCAGCGGGATCGCGTAGCGGACGCGGTCGTATATCAGGGTGGCGTCGTCGCCGTCCGTCTCGAACAGGTGGGTGTGTTCCCAGAGGGAGTAGGGGCCCTTGGCCTGGATGTCGACGAAGCGCTTCGGCGGTTCCCAGGCTTCGATCCGGGTCTGCCAACGCACGGGTACGCCGTGCAGCCTCAGCCTGTAGTCGAGCCGCGCGCCCTGCCGCAGCACCAGCTCGCCCGGCGTCGTCACTTCGAAGTGCAGCCAGGGCGGGGTCATCGGTTCCAGGTTGAGCGCGTCCACATAGAAGTCGAACGCCCGCTCCGCCGGCGCCTCGACCCGTTGACTGCGCTCGAGGACGTATATGCGCACAGCGTCAGTCTTGCAGCCGAACGGTGAGGGCTACCTTTAGGAGATCGCGGCAAACACCCTCATCGTCGGAGCCACCGGGTTCGTCGGCTCCCGGCTGGCCGGCGCGCTGGCGGAAACGGAGCCATCGGTCCGCTGCCTGGTTCGCGACCGCTCGAAAGCCGACCGGCTCGAGGCGGCCGGCCTGGACCTCCACGAAGGCGACGTCACCGACGCCGGCAGCCTCGTCGGCGCCGCGAAAGACGTCGAGGTGGCCTATTACCTCGTCCACGCGATGGCCGGGGGCGAGGGGTTCGCCGAGCGAGAGCGGATCGGGGCGCGCAACTTCGCCCGCATGGCCAGGCGCGAAGGCGTCAGGCGGGTCGTCTACCTCGGCGGGCTCGGCGACGAGCGCAAGTCGAAGCACCTGCGCAGCCGCCACGAGACGGCGCGCGTCCTCGCCGCGGAGGGCCCTCCCCTCACCTATTTCCGGGCGGCGATGATCGTCGGCGCCGCAAGCGAGTCCTACCGGACCCTGCGCTACCTGGTGGAGCGGCTGCCGGTGATGATCGGCCCCCGCTGGCTGCGTATAGACACGCAGCCGATCGGCATCGACGCGACGATCGAGTATCTGCGCCGCGCTCCGGGGGTTCCCGAGTCCGAGGGCCGGGAGGTGCAGATCGGCGGTCCCGACGTCCTCTCTTACTCGGAGATGCTGGATCGGATGGCGTTGGCGATGGGGAAGACGCCCCGGCGAAAGCTCCCGGTCCCCTTCATCACCCCATGGCTGTCGGCGCTTTGGCTCGGTCTGGTGACGCCGGTCGACGTGAAGGTGGCGCGCCCGCTGGTCGAGGGCCTGACCACCGCCACGGTTGTCACCGACCCCTCCGGAGCAGAGCCGTTTGGAATCGCGCCGGACTCGTTCGACGAGGCGCTGCGGCGCGCGCTCGCGGAGGAGAAGCTCGGAGGGCAGGCGGGCTGAGCGGCGGCTTGCCGTGACCGGCGGCCCGGTCGAGGACCCAGGCGCCGAGACGCTAGCGGCCGCTGCCCTCGAGGGATCTACCCCGGTGCGTCCTGCAGCGGCTCGGGCCGGCCCGGCCACTCGCCGGGGTCGGCGCGGTAGAAGCCCATCGTGGCGACGATGCGGATTGTCCCGTCCTTGTCCTTGCCTTCGAGGCGGGACTGGTTGCGCGCCTTGACCTGCTTGAAGCGCTCGGAGGTCTCCTCGAGCAGGCCGGCGACTTCGTCCTCGCCCTCCTCGTCGACCTCGATCGCCTGCCAGCCGAGATGCAGCCTGTCGTCGGACTCCATGGTCTGGCAGCGCAGGCCCGCCAGGCTCTGAGCGACGATTGCCTGCAGGACGCGACCGGCCATCTGCCTGCGGCCGTCGCGGGGCATGACCAGCCAATCTTCCTCGGTCACTTCCGGAAGCGCGGTGGCGCGGTAGAAGTGCTCCGAGGCGCCCCGACGGGAACCGCCGACCTCGGTCTTGACGTATTCGATCACCCCGTCTTTGTGGAGCTCGGCGATGTGGTGTGCGGCCGCGGAGGTGCTGATTCCCAGCTCTTTGGCGATTTCGCTGGCGCTGGCGATCCGCACGATCAGGATCGCCAGGCAGTCGAGGCGGATCGGGTGGTTGACGGCGTAGCTGATCGCCAGCTCCACGACAGCCGCTCGCCAGCCTTCGGCGAAGCCCCCCTTTGCCGATGCGGGCTCGCTCAGTCGATCCATCTGTGGTTCCTCTTTCGTTTCTTGCTCAGGTCATTTCGAGTATGCGGATGGCTGTATAGCGGAAATGTTCCGTTCTCGCCAGTGGCTACGCTGCGGAGTTACCGAATGCTAGAGAAATATCTAGCGTTTAGCGGGTAAACCGTTGAACCGATCCACGACGAGGGAGGTGAAGCATGAAGGTTGTCAAGTTGGGGGACGTTTGCCCGATGGTGCAGATTCTCAAGCACGGCTAGCGGCCGAGTTGCGGCGGGGCGGTCGCTCGCGACGAGCGGCCGCCCCGCCGCGCCGGTCGAGGACTGACAACCGCGTGGCTCGCTGACCACGAGGAAGCCGCTGTCCAATTCAGGCGTTTGCGGGAATCGGGCCGGGGGTAGTCAGGGAGCCATGACTCCAAGCTCAATAGTCGTAATCCTCGTTGGGATCGTGCTCGCGCTGCTCGTCAGCTACATCCTCGGGATCATCGTGATCCTGATCGGACTGGCGATGCTGCTTTTTCCGATGTTCGGTGGCGCCAGGCGTCGTGTTTAGACGTTCCTAGCCACAATCGGGGCCATGGCCCCTTGGAAGTTGCCCTTGGTCGCGGCCGCGATCGTGGTCCCGATAGTTGCGGGATTTGCGATCGCCGGCCCCGGCCTGGGCGTCGGGATCGCGGCTCTGGTCGCGTTCGCGATCATCTGGATCGCGGCGCGGCAGCGCCCGCTCGGGCCGATCGGCTCGCCGGCGGACGATGGCCGGCGCCACGTCCTCCTCGTCACCACCTGCGCGGTCGAGGAGCCGGCCGCGGTTCGACGGATCGCCACCGCCGCGACGCTCGGTGGCGAGGAGGACGATGCCGAGGTTCTCGTCCTCTCGCCGGCCAGGATCGGCTTCCTCGATCGCTGGGCCTCCGACGTCGAGGGCGCGCGACAGGTCGCCCAGCGGAATCTGGTCGCCACGGTGGCGGCGCTGGCCAAGGCCGGCATCCCGGCCGAGGCTCGGGTCGGCGACGAGGATGTCGTGCAGGCGGTCGAGGACCAGCTGCAGAGCTTCCCGGCGAACGAGGTCGTGCTGGTCAGCGGCAAGGGGGAAGGGGACGGCGATTCCGCTGTCGAGCTCGAGTCCCGCCTGCGGGCGGAGTTCCGTCACGTCTCGCTCGGCGGCTGCTGAGCGGCCGAGGCTCAGCAGGCATGCGCGTGGGCGGCGCTGCGAACCACCTGGAAGGCGCTGCCGGGGATCCCCTTGAGCTGATCGAGGTTCTCGTCGTTCCAGCGCCGGTCGCTGCTGCCGCTGAAGTACCAGTTGGAGCCGTTGTCGGCGACGATCAGCCCGTAATGCTTCATCGCTTCGGCGATCGTCTTCGCTGGGCCGCTGAAGCCCCCGAGGCCGTAGCCCGCCTTCAGCCGCAGCCGCGTCCCCATCGCCGGTGCGTCGGGATCGGCCGTGTCGCCCGCGCAGTGGGAGGCGGGGTGGACCCAGGCGTCGCGGGTGCTGTCGAAGGTGACCCGGATCGCGTGTTCGACATGACCCGATGCGGCCTCGTCGTAGCGGACGAGTCCGGGGAAGATCGGCAGCCCGGCGGCGTCGGCCGAGGTCCACGAGTCGGGTCGCAGCGCGGTCGAACGCAGGTCCCATTCGACGCCGGAGTCGGCGTTCCAGTACGGGTGGGGCCCGTGACGGACGAAGGCGCGGTACAGCTCGAAGAGGGTGCAGCTGGAGCGGTCGACGACGATGACGTGGCGGTCGCCTTCGCTGCGGTCACCGCCCTCGACGGGGGCGTGGCCCGGGATCGGGAACGGCCCTGGATCGCTCTCGTCGCCGTAGGCGGTGTAGCGGATCGGCAGGTCGCGCGCGGCGGCGCCGACGACGACGTAGGGGAAGCCGTAGGCGCGGGGCGAGCCGAAGTCCGGATGGAGGAAGTCGCCGCCGTGCGAGTCGATGTAGGCGATCGTGGCGGCGGAGCCGGCGGCGAGGGGGGCGTGGGAGATGTCCTGGTTCCAGGCGGCCTCGTCGGGCAGGGACGGCGCGGTGGGGGAGAGCGATGCGGGCGGGTCGGGGAAGACCTGGCAGCTGCCGAGGCCGGGATACGGGCCGAGAGCAGCCTGGGCCTGCGCCGGGACAAAGGCGGCGGCGACGGCCAGCAACGCGAGTGTCGAACGAATCATCCAGGCGAGTCGTCTGGCAGGCTGAGCCGCTCGACCGCGAGCTCGCCGATCTTCAGGCGGTTGATCGCCGCCCGATCGATAGCGAGGCGGCCGACGGCGAGTCGCCCGATCGCAAAGCCCCCCACGGCGGCGGCGCCGACCGCCAGCGCCCCGATCGCCGCTGCGCCGCGCATCTGGGCACCGGTGACCGCCGGACGAGCCTCCGGCCGGAAGAAAGCGATCCCGCGTCGCACCGGCACCCGGCAACCGTAGCGCGGTTGGTTCGGGGCGGTGGCCATGAACCGGGCTGCGGAGACAGGCCGGCGAGGCCCAGGGACTGCCCACCGGCCGCTCGACACCGGGGCTTTCGGGCCTTCGCCGGCCTGGCTATCGGCAACCGCTAAAGGCGACCAGAGGGAATCGAACCCTCATTGTCGCGACCACAACGCGAAGTTCTACCGTTGAACTATGGCCGCCATGTTGCGCGCCGCAGCATAGCGGTGACTTGGCTGCATCGCGACCGAGGCGCCCTCGTCCTCAGCGCAGCTCGTCGAGCGAGGCGACCTCGAGGTCGAACGGCTCGTCGGCGGAGCGGCGGCGCCGGTACGGGGAGACGGTCACGCGGTGGGTTTCGCCGCAGGCGCAGGGGACTTCGATCGGGCTCGTGTCGGGCGCCGGATCGGTGTCGACCTTGAGGCGGCGGAGAGTGCCCGTCGATTTGCAGCCGAACGAGATCACCCAGCCGAAGTCACGGGGTTCGTTGCGTTTTTTCGAGCGGCGCGGATGGTGCATGCCCCCATCCTCTCCGGTCCGGCGCCGGAGTGTCGTCAGGTGACCCCGGCGCCGGCTGCGATCGGATTCGCTCCCGGCCGTCGCGAACGGCTCGCCGGCGAGGATTGAGTACGGTGCCGGGCCGTGACCGCCCTATGAGCACCCCGACCGACGTCTACTCGATCCCGCAGGACCTGCTCGACTTCCGGGAGACGATCGCGCAGATCTCTAGAGAGCGGATCGCACCGCGCGCCGCCGAGATCGACGAGAGCTCCGAATACCCCGCCGACGTGCGCAAGCTGCTCGCCGAGCACGACATCCTCGCCCTGCCCTTCGATGAGGAGCACGGCGGCACCGGGACCGGCACGCTGATGCTGCAGATGGCGGTCGAGGAGATCGCCAGGGCCTGCGCGTCCAGTGCCCTGATCCTGATGGTGCAGGAGCTCGGCTCGCTGCCGATCCGCCTCTTCGGCAGCGAGGAGCTGAAGCAGCGGGTGCTGCCGCGCTGCGCCAGCGGCGAGTGGACGCCCGCCTTCGCGCTGTCGGAGCCGGAGGCCGGCTCCGACCCGGCGGCGATGCGCACCCACGCCGAGCTCGACGGCGACGAATGGGTGATCAACGGCGCCAAGAACTGGATCAGCAACGCCGGCGTCGCCGACTACTACGTCGTCTTCGCCGTCACCGACCGCGAGAAGCGGCGGATCACCGCCTTCATGGTCGAGGTCGACCGGCCCGGCTTCTCGATCGGCAAGCTCGAGCACAAGCTCGGGATCCGCGGTTCGCCGACCGGCTCGCCCGTCTTCGAGGACGTCCGCGTGCCGGCCGAGAACGTGATCGGCGAGGTCGGTCGCGGCCTCGGCGTCGCCCTCGGCACGCTCGAGCGGACGCGCCTCGGCGCCGCCGCGCAGGCGGTCGGGATCGCCCAGGGGGCGACCGACTACGCGACCGCCTACGCCGCCGAGCGGGTCGCCTTCGGCAAGCCGATTCTCGACCTGCAGGCGATCCAGTTCAAGCTGGCCGAGATGGAGACCGGCACCGCCGCCGCCCGCGAGCTCCTCTACAAGGCCTGCGCGCTGGCCGACCGCGACGATCCGGCGCTCGCCAAGCACTCCTCGATGGCGAAGCTGTTCGCCTCCGACAACGCGATGCGGGTCACGGTCGAGGCGATCCAGGTGCTCGGCGGCTACGGCTACGTCAAGGAGTACCCGGTCGAGCGGATGATGCGCGACGCCAAGATCACCCAGATCTACGAGGGCACCAACGAGATCCAGCGCGTGGTGATCTCCCGCGCGATGGACCCGCGGCGCTAGGCGTCTTCATTCCCAATCCCCACCGCCCGCGCGACGAGGCCTGGCTATTTCTCGCGACGCCGCGGGTCGGCGGCGTGGGATAGCCGTTCGGCCTGTTCGCGGACTTCCGCTCCCGCCTCGCGGGTCGCCGCCGCGGCCTCGTCGCCGACCGCCGCCAGGCCCTCGCTCGGCTTGCCGCCGACGATGTCGCGGAAGGCTTCCTTGAAGCGCTCGGTGCGACGCTCGGGGGCGAAGCGGGCTTCGGCCAGCGCCTGCTTCTGCGGCCGCCGCTCGCCGTAACGCCGCCGCGCCCAGGCCGAGCCCGGCTTGCCGATCCGCCAGGCGCCGTAGATCGCGATCGGGACCAGGAAGATGCCGATCGTGCCGTGCAGCACCCGTCCCTTGAGAAAGCAGACGGCGACGAAAGCCAACGCCAGGAGCGTGCCGAGGATGCTGCCGGCGACGGCCGCGAAGGAGCCGGATTCGATCGCCACCGGGCTCGCCCCGACCACGATCAGCAGCATCACCGAGGCGGCGATCACCGTGGCGTCGATCGAGCTGCGGCCCTCGCGCTCCCAGTAGACGTCCTCGAGATGGACCCAGAGCGCGAACTCGTCGATCGTCAGGCCGACGCCGATGCCGAAGAAGAGGGCGGCGATCTCGATCAGGGGGGAGCGAGCATCGGCGACGAAGCCGAGCGTCCCGGCGACCATCATCGTCACGATTCCGAAGACGAGGTGGTGGAGGTGGAGGCCGGAATCGCTTTCGACGTTGCCCGGCCACCAGGAGACGCTTTCACTGCGGATGATCCGCGTGCTGGTGCGGATGAAGGCGAAGGCGCCGACGAAGCCGACGAGGACGAGGAAGACCGCCTGCTCGTGGTTGTCTTCGAGATTGCCCCAGAAGGCCGTGAAGATCGACGCGCTGCTCATCGGATGCTTCGAGTCTAAGCTGGGCAGGTGAAGGCCGAGACGATCGCCGTGCGCGCCGTGGTGCGGGGGGACGTGCAGGGAGTCGGCTATCGCGACGCCACGGTGCAGAAGGCGCATCGGCTGGGGGCGATGGGCTGGGTTCGCAACGGCGAGGACGGCGACGTGCTGGTCCATGCCGAGGGGATCGCGCCGGCCGTCGAGGAGCTCGTGTCCTTTTTGCGGGACGGCCCGGCGACGGCGCGCGTCGGCGAGGTGGAGGTCGAGCGGGTCAAGGTCGAGGGCCACGAGCAGTTCGCGATCCGCGGTGTCAGCGCCGGCGCCTTCGTCGTCCAGGAGCACGCCGCCACCGCCCGTCACTTCGACCTGCGTCTCGAGGTGGGCGGGGCGATGCGCTCGTGGGCGGTTCCCAAGGGCCCCTCGCTGGATCCCGCCGTCAAGCGCCTCGCGATCGAGGTCGGCGACCACGCGATCGACTACAACGACTTCGAGGGGGCGGTCGACGGCGGTCGCGTCATCGTCTGGGACCGCGGCCACTACGAGCAGGGCGGCAGGGTGGCCTGGCCCGAGGCGCTCGAGCGCGGTCATGCCGTGTTCGTCCTCCACGGAGAGAAGCTGCGCGGCGGCTTCGCCCTGCAGCGCACCCGCGGCGGCGAGAAGCCCCAGTGGCTGCTGATCAAGCGCCGCGACGAGGAGGCCCGCACCGGCTCGGACGTGGTCGCCGAACAGCCGCGGTCCGTCCTCGGCGGTCGCACGCTCGACGAGCTTTAGAACCTGGGCCGCAGCGATCCGGGTCGGGGGCGGATAGCGTTGCTCCGTCGCCGGCGCACTCTAGATGAGCAGTTCCACGGCGACCGCCGTGCTGACCCTTCCCAGCTCGGAGTGAGCAGTCCGTGTGGGGCGGCGCGACGCTGACTGGTCGATTTGCCCCCGTATGCGGGGGTCAATCGACCA
>Ga0157375_10003562_pt1 | contig 13518 bp, 16 predicted proteins | sample M35metaG_FD_115311 | JGI IMG/M metagenome (GOLD analysis project Ga0157375, IMG submission 115311) | Miscanthus rhizosphere microbial communities from Kellogg Biological Station, Michigan, USA - M3-5 metaG | ecosystem: Host-associated > Plants > Roots > Rhizosphere > Soil | place: USA: Michigan...
TCATGAAGTTGAAATGTTGAAGATGGCATCAAACGCAACAACATAATCGAAGTCCAGATTGGTTTTGTATTTTGTTTGATAACGCATGAATCCCGCGCTCCCCTTCGATATTCCAGTGACCCCGGCCATACATGGTTTTGGGCAAATTATGGAACGCGTAAGCCAAATCGTGTGCTTGTTCTTCCGGTAGATAACGAAGTTCCACAAAAGCCTCATGCATGAGGTCACAAAGGGCCTGCCGTTGTTCTGCCGTCGGCAATTTCTGTTTGCTTGTTCCCATGTGCCACTATCGTCGGCGAGTGGGCATTTTACCCGATTGTTGTAACGGGCGTTTACACTCACGACCGGGTTGCTGGTGAAATGGGATGTTACACCAGCGACGCCATCAACGCGTTGCCGGAATGTTCTGGATGACCCACTGGCGCTGCTCGGGCGTATCGGGGATCGAGCAGCCGCGTGCTGATTCTACGGCGCAGAACGCTTCATTCGGGTCCCACCCAAGTCGCACCAGAACAGACACGGCGAGCACCGAGGACCGTCCGATACTGGCGCGGCAATGCACTGCAAGAGATCGTCCATCCCTAACCATTTCAGCCAGTCGCTCAACGCTGCGTAAGAAATCATCAGCGTCCGATGGTACGGAGCGATCAGGAATGGGAAGGTTTACAAATTTGATAGCAACTGCCTCGCAGGCCCCGGACTCGATTTCCAAGCCAAACTCTATAGATTCTTCATCCGTCAACATGGAGATGAGAACATCAATCCCTTCCCTTGACAGTGCGCTCACTTCGTCACGAAGCCAGTCGCCACCGCGAGGACGAGCGACGATGGCAACGCGATTAGGAGCGGCAGCATTGATGGGATAGATCGTTGCTTTCATGCGGGATACATCATAGATGTTGAGAACAGGCGTTAGCATTCATTGACTCGGTCGTGAGTGAAATAGCGATATTGCGTCAATTGATCGCTCGTAAAGCACTGGCCTTATACTCCATCCGTATGGATCGATCTAATGGATACGAAGCAGTCTCGGAAGAGTTTCTTGCTCGCCGTGGCAATAGTAGGACGCGGTCTACTGCAATCGGCGTTAAGGAAGTGCGGAACTGGGCGAAAACACTGCCGCGCGCCAGCAGCGTTATTGATCTGGGCTGCGGGCCCGGCTTTCCCATCACGGTGGTACTGATCGAAGAAGGACTTCAGGTTTTCGCGGTGGATGCAGCACCGTCGTTTGTTGCGGCCTTCCAACGCAACCTGCCCGGCACGCCCATCATTTGCGAATCAGTTCTGGAGTCGAGATTGTTTGATCGAACCTTCGATGCTGTCTTGTCAATGGGGCTGCTGTTCCTTCTCAAGGTCGAAGAGCAGCATCGCCTGATCCAAAGATTCGCCGAGATCCTGGTGCCGGGCGGCCGTTTACTATTCACCTCAACAGCGAAACCTAACGTTTGGAACGATGCAATGACTGGGTTGGAATCAATCTCCCTAGGGGCCGAGGAGTACAGGAAGCTGCTCGGAGCCGCTGGTATATCAGTTGCAGAGGAGTACGAGGATGTAGGCGAAAGCCACTATTTCGACGCCTTCAAGGGAAGAATTGAGTAAGAGAATCGCTCCCCTGAAGTCGGCTAGTGTTTCGTGATCGCTTCAGAACTCAGAGCCTCAACTGTCGCAATCAGGCGCTTACACTCACGACGGTATTGTTGGTGAATTAGCGATTTTTCGCCAACTATGAGCCAGTTCCTTTCTCTTCGGCATATAGTTCGAGATAGCCGCACTCCGAGCATCGCAGACCCATAATTATATAAAGCTGGTCACTGTGTCCTTCTCAGTGCAGTCCTTGCTGAAACGCCTCAATTGGGTTCGACGGCGCGGGTGTACCTGGAATCAGGAATTGCACGTTCTGCGATAGTGTCGGAAACGGAAATGGAACTTGTGTAAAACCTCGCTGCACCGTTCCATTACATTTCGGGCAGTTGGTTATCACGCGCTGAATTATACGCAAATGTCCCGATTGTATGAGCGGGTGAGAAAAAGCTAACTTTGCGAAAAAGACTCTCAAAATTGAGGGTCTTTCTCGCTTAGGTAACGTGATCAAGCTGCTTCGCGGATTACGCGCTGCTAGGTGGGAAAAGGCCCTTAAGCTTAATCTCAATGATCTTCTTCAGCTTGCTAACCTTCTGTTCTTCCTTGCGGCGTTCAAGCTCTACTCGGGCGCGTTCTTCGACTGTTGGCTGGTTCATGTCGTCCCCCTGGCGCGTAGGCCGCGCGCTCTATGCGGCTGCCTGAAATTTCATCAACTCGCGATGTAGCTTATCGATCAAGTTTGCACGCTCATCAAACGAGTTCGATTCCTCTACCGTCATCGGAAAATAAATCGCCTGTTTTAAAGCATCTGATTGCTGCTTCGTCAATTCCTGTATTTCCTTCTGCAATTCGTCTTTTTCGGTCATCACATTGGCTCTATTAAAAGCTTAGGCCGTATCCATCAGCTTGTGGAATACTCTGCAAGCCGTAAGGGTATTCCAACAATGAAGCGTCTGTAGTAGTGCTCACTGTTCAATTTTGAACAGCTTTCTTTTGCGCCGCTGGATAACATTTCCGGGCGGTTGGAGTTGTCCACTGGAATTGTCCAAATGTGTGAAAATGCCACCCCCAGAAACTGGAAGGAGATCGCCCGCGAACTGGCCAGCGAGCAAAATCCTCCAGGTGCCTCGAACTCTCCCGCGAACTGAATCAAGCCATAACGGAAGAGGAGCGAAAGAACGGTGGTTTTTGGTTTACTAGGGATGAGTTCAAAGACCGCAAATCGGCCTAGTCGTATGAATATCCGGATGACTGATGAACTGCCCGAGTTCAACGAGCGACCGTTTACGTGTCCCCTGTGTGGCAAGGAAACGGTCGTGATAACGCCCATGGACCACATCTTCGCCACACGAGTGACGTGTAACGAATGCGGCAAAGAGTTCTCGATTGTGAACGACAAACCTAAACATTTGCCGCAGTGAGATAGGAAAGCTGACCCACTTGGCAGCTTGGAATAGGGCTTGTGCGAAGAGGGAAGGCACAAATAGAAACAGAGAGATTAGGCTTGCGAACCTAGGCATGAAATCTAATCGAAAGAGCTAACCGCCACATATTTCTTCATTTGATGTGAGTGATAAACTTCCGCGGCATCGCGTGAAGCGCGATACCATGGCCATTTACGGTGGAGAATATTGGCTCCGCCGCGAATCGGGTTCACGGCACAACGGATGAAGCCAATCAAAAACGAGTTGCGCGTCGAAGATTCCACACGGCGAGCGATATGTTTGTCGAGTAAATCTTCCATTATCATCCACCCCATTCCGCCGATTGGCGTCACTACGAGGTCAACTTGTCCCTCCCCGGTGACTACCTTTCCATTCTGCATCCAGCTTCCGAGGTTGCCATATTTCTCCACGGTCATTTCGCTCAGTGGACCTAGTTCAAGCTGTGTGCTGTACGCCGCATTCCAGAGCATGGCCTTGAACCGGCTCTTCCAATAAGGTTTGCTGTTGGAAAATTCCAGTTTCTCACCATGCGGGTCGTTCTGCACCTGAATGTATCCGGTGAGAGCTCCCTGGATGGGATGTGCGATGTAGTTATCGAGAAACGGGTCGCCATCGCTCCAGCCGGAATGTGCCCAGGTCGAGAGCGAAATCTTGTAGTCACGCCAATAGTGATTGAAAGGTGCGCCCTCGATGGTAATGTAGCGATAATCCTTGTAGGCTAGGTAACTGTGAGAGATGGCGAGAAACTCGAATGATTCCCACAAAGCCATCTTCCAATGAAACCGTTGTGCAACTGCTTTGGAAGGCTCCAGCTCAATGCTTTCAGGAGATGTTTTGATGGACGCAGGTAGAACTGAGGATTGTTGCTGGGCAATGATTACTGAGCCTGGGCTTTCTGGCAGTTGCTGGCCTGCCGCCGGGCAGGGCATAAGAAATAGGGCAATACAGATGTACCGAGCACCCGGCATGACTGCGTTTCCCGGATATCTTCGATGTACAGGGTTTGTTTGCGGTTGGATTAGTAAGCCATGGAATAGTCCGATTTGGCAGCGTGCAGCGCTTCAGTGGGTAATACGCCGTGAACGCATACACCAACTCTTGGAGTATTCGAGCAAAATTGGCCGGGCAAAATCACTTAGTGGCGGTTTGCTTTGGAACTACATCATCGGAATAAACACGTTTGCGAATGCCAGAGTATCCATCCTGTCATTTTCGTTCCTAAGCGGGACAATCAAAGAGCCAGCAGAGCGCTCCAAAAGCTCCTGAGCATAGCATTCTTCATGGACCGCGCTGCATTGCTCGTCAACTGTGCACGTCGCAATTGTCACGGGATGACCACAGATACGACAAGCCATGAATAATGAATTTGAAGAATCCATATTCAGCCTCCTTCGCCAAAGAATATGAATCGAACCGCATCTAAACGGGCACGTCATTTGCCACAATTTAAGCTCAAACGCTAACTGCAACAATTCGTTGCTTCTTTGAAAAACGACTAAAGTACTCCAGGCCCGCAGTGTCGGGTTTTGCCCGTATGCAAATTATCGGCGTTGCTCGTCTTTCTTTCCCACGATGGTGCTAAGGTTTTCGCCCTATCGAAGCTTGATTAGTGTTTCGATATTCTGCCTCGTCACGATGGTGAAAAATCATAGCGATATTCGTTGGAATCCTGAATTGAAAGAGTGGTATTGCGCGGACTGCGGAATTACTTCCGATCATGCCACGAAAGAGGACGCCACCCAGGAAAATGGCGGTCTTTGATTGCATCCTTCAAGGTACGACCGTTGTTAGGTTGGGAGAGAAGGAGAGACTTCTGCGCGCTCACGATCTAAACAAACAGCAAAAGTGAAAGGAATAAGGGTAGTGGGTTACTTCGAAAAAGCAGGGTTGGTTTTGCTAGGTATTTTGGTAACCGCGTTCTCAGAGCTGCACAAAATAAGGGGCCAGAAAATTTTAAGCGACTTCTTCTGATTCCAAGGCGGAAATGGTTGCAGCTTGTGCTGTGAGATCTTCTTTAGCTAAGCGGATATGTCCTTCTAGAGCGGTACGGAGCGCCGTCATGATTCGATCTATGTCTTCTTTACTGGAAGCTGTCAATGCTTCGGCGCAAAGACGACGAACTAGGTCTTCGGTGAAGTGGGGCACGCCTCGGATGCTATTGGACAAAAGCCAGATGCGGAATACAGCTAAAACCCTAGGACATTTGCAGGGTGGCTTTAGCTAAAAATAGCCCACTGCCGAATAAAGAGAGATGAGAAGCGTCATCCCCTTGGCTCATCCGATTTAGACGCAGATTCTTGAGCCATTCTTCTTTTTCATTGAGTAGCCCGGTTAATTTCCTGTGTGATGACGCCACACGACCGGAGTGGCATGGCTGGCATGCATTCCGCCGGGGACTAGGTACGAACCTGGCTGAATTGGGCGTTGACGAACTGACAATCCAACGCATCCTGCGTCATGCCAACGTTGCTACCACGCGAGCACACTACATCAAGGTCAGGAACCCGAAAATAGAGGCCGCAACGCAATTGCTGGATGCGGCATTGTGCGCTAATCGTGCGCTGGACGCTACCGACGAACAGCAGACCGTGTTAAATTAGACTTGTTAGTTTCTTCCACTTGTAGTCCGCAGCGGGCGCGTAGCTCAGTTGGCAGAGCAATGCCCTTTTAAGGCATGGGTCGATGGTTCGAGTCCATCCGCGCTCACCATATATCTTCATATCTTCCATCCAGTTCAACGACTTGCGACGCTTGGAGTCGCAAGGGTAGTTCCGAAATTTTCGTTGTGCCCAGTTTTGTGCCCACCGAGGTTCGGCGATGAAGTAGAGCTACAGTACTACCGCTTACAACTCATCTACGCAAGCCCGATTGATCTCAAACAGGGTGACGCACAAGGAGTCAAAAGTCCTTCCGAGGTTGGCACCGCTGAGGTCAAAGGTGAAAAAGCACCTCTGTCTAAGATCATCGAAGTGCTCAACGAGCGATTTGGGACTCAATTTACGGAAGAAGACCGCCTATTCTTCCAGCAGATCAAAGAAAAGGCGTGTAAAAACCAGCAGATCATCAAAACAGCATTGGCGAATCCACTGGACAGGTTTCAGATGGGCATTCGCAAGCTAATTGAGGAACTGATGATTGAACGCATGGGCGAGAACGACAAGATCGTTACTCGCTATATGTCTGACAGAGATTTTCAGGCATCGGCGTACCCGATCTTGGCACGAGAGATATTTGACGCTGTGTTGACGACCAATCCAATCGATCACGAAGCGCAATAGTTGCGCGGGTCGAAAAGACTTCAAAAATCATCCGCCAGAGTGTACCCATTCAGCCCAATTCAATCCTAAAGTATTGAAAATGCTGGTTCAAAAATGTCACGGTTCAGTATGAAAGTTCGAAAATCGTCTGCTAGGGCCGACCAATAAAAATGACGTATTAGCCCGGCGCAATAGCAAGCCAAGCGTTGGCTTTAGTGCCAACCATCATCCTATGTGAGGCTCGAGGCCTATGGCTTTTTTGGGTTATCCGAGGGGGCATAGGATCCACCCGGAGACTCGGTGCTGTGTGACAGCACCCCGAACGCCTAATGAGTGCATGGATACTCTCCCTCGAACCCGAGCATCGCGAGAACCGATTGGCCACCACCGAGGCATGACAACCTGGCTCTCTGCCAATACCTCGGGGCGCAGCGTTCGCCGTAATGCCTGCAATCCATCCAACTGTTGATAAAGCAGCTCGGCTCGCCGGCGTACACCTGCATGCTCGATCTTGCCTAACCATTGCTCGTGCACATCCATGCCGATATCGCGGCTCATTTGAGTTGCCTCCTTGGGGGAAAGAGCATTCGCATCCACGGAGCCTTTCCCTCAAGGCAATGTGCCATCCTTCAATGGACTTGCCTATCCTCTAGTGCGGTTCTTTCCTGCCAGGCAAACTACAGTTGTTTGCTTCATCCACATTCACTCTTCTCAAGCGGGCCGTTCTTTCATAATGCATTGACACCGGGCCACTCTACGAGCGCACTGATTTATTGACAGCCCAGCGCGATGCGATAAAAGCCATAAGCAACGGCCATGTAAAGCAAGCAATTGATCGCGACGGACACGACCGTCGTGGCTATGCCGTGAGCAGTGCTGCGCCAGCCTACGGTCAGCATGAGGGAAGATGGCCAGAATATGTACATCAAATCGGTCCGCCCGACGTTGAGAACTCCTGCGACGCCAAACCAGAGAAGTGCAAGAACAGCAAGAGATACGCAGAATCCCACAAAAACGCCGATGAGCAACACCTGCCGAGAAGTCATGGATTGTCTCTCACCGTGATTACATCAATGCTGCCGTTGAGTTGTAAAGGCTGATCGTAGTTGGCGTAACATCCCCATTTCACTCAAATCCCCAGGGCAACAGCGGTTTTGAGAGCGAGCGCCGTGCGCGCTCTTGGAAAGACCTCGGCAGGATGGGGCAACCGGCGATTATGAAGGGAATCCTGAATCGTTCGGCCCATCTATTGTTCGCTCTTGGCGCCGGCAAACGTCTGGGCCACCACTTTGCCAATCAGCATTTGACCGGACTGGCTGGGATGAATGTCGCAAGTGAACTGGTTCGTCGGGGAAAAAGAGCCATTCAGCAGGCCGAAGGTGCACGTGTTTCCTCCGCCAGTCGCTGATTGGAAGGCACTGAACACGTCGGCAATAACTGCGCCTTGTTGCGCGGCAGCTACCGCCAGCGCCTGGTTGAGTAGGGTTATGATTCCGGTTTGAATGGGATCGGAATAATTGGTGGAATAGTAGTTCACGACAATAATAGTTCCGGTAAATCCGGTCCCGCGCAGATCGCCGAGAATGGTTTCCATGCTCGCGGTCACCGTGGCAAGGCCAGTCTGAATGCACGTTAAATCGCCCGAGCACGCAATGTTTAGCAAGAGAACGTCGTCAGCTCCGAGGCCAACGGTTACGAGGCGAGTCTGCGGATGCGACCTCAGAAAGGCGAGGGCGAAGTCGAGCTGTGTGGAAGAGTAAGAGACGTGCAGCCGTGCGCCAAGCGCCCGAAATTCGCGGCAGCCGTTGTCTATGCCCGAGGAAGAAAGAAAGCTTGCAGTAGTTTCTCCGGGACAAGCCGCATTTACGACGTTCATATTGGTGCCCAGGCCTGCATAGGTGGGAAAGCCAATAAAATTCGCGGCATTGACGTATTCAAAGCCGGCGTTATTGATAAATCCGAACGTGACGCTGTCGCCGAGCGCGAGATATCGAGGTCGCGATGAACCCTGGGCTGAAAGCGAAGTGGTCAGCGTTGCAAGGACGAGAAGAAGGAAGAGAATACGAGGGCGATGCATGGAACCTCCACGGGGATTGGGTTATGAGCTAGGTGAGGGATTTTTCCAGCGAACGAAAAACGGCAAGATTATACACCGTGAGCGAAGGCACGAGGGCGGCGTCGCTACGGGTTCCTCATGGTTGGCGATACATCGTCATAACGCTCATCGACCCCGCAAAAAGGCGAATAGAAGGCGCAAAGTGGTGAGAACGCCTGTTTACAACATCCATACTAGGACAGGAGGTTCTACAATGGCGGCGAGCCCGGTTGTTCCCACCCCGGAGTTGCAGATTAATACAGAGAAGAAAGCCGAGGAAACTATAGTCCACGGGTCGGGCAGGATCACATCGGCAACGTCTGATCTCTTGCAGAGAACAATTCGCCGGCTCATCCCGGGAACCAAGCGCATTGTGCTCGACCTGGCGGAGGTCAACTACATCGACAGTTCTGGCCTCGGTGCTTTGGTCAGTGTCTATCTGGCCGCGAGCAGGGCACAGTGTGTTCTGGAGTTGGTGAATCTGAAGCCACGGATTAGAGATTTGTTCGAATTGAGCAAGCTGCAGGCGGTGTTCGAGAGTCACCGAAAATAATCGGCACTTGACTCCTGATTAACCGGTTCTGGCATCCGAAACGCCCGCTCGACGGTCACCGCACGGGCTACTGCGCAAGGTATCCGCCGTCGATCACGAGTTCGGCGCCGGTCATGAAGCTCGACTCGTCGGAGGCAAGGAAAAGACAACCGTTCGCGATTTCGAGCGGGGTGCCGGCGCGTTTCATAGGCGTCAGGGCGATGACGTTGGCGTTGATGGCGGGGCCCTGAGCCCGGGTCAGCGGTGTGTCGATAAAGCCCGGATGGATAGAATTCACGCGGATCCCGTCACCGACATAGGAGATGGCCGCGTTCTTCGACATCATGACCAACGCGCCTTTGGTCGCGTGATAGGCGTGCGCACCCGGCACCGCAGCAGTCCCCCAGATCGAGGACACGTTGATGATCGAGCCGGCCTTATGCGCCTTCATGTGCGGGATCACTTCTCTCATCCCGAAGAAGCAACCGTCCTGGTTCACACCCAGAACCTTGCGCCAGTTCTCGGTGCTGCAGTCGTGCACGGCGTCATAGACGGCGATGCCGGCGTTGTTCACGAGAACATCCACCCTCCCGTGCGCCGCCACTATGTCGGCCACCACTCGTTTCCAGTGCTCTTCCTTCGACACGTTCAACTCTACCCCGGTCACGCCGGCCGGAAAGATGCCAGACGGGTTGCTTGAACTGCCGGCATAGACAATCGCGCCCTCCCGGGCGAACAACTCGGCCACCGTGAAACCGATGCCGCGTGATGCGCCGGTCACCAGAGCCACTTTTCCTTTGAGCCTCATTTCCTTCCCTCCTATTCTCGACTACGGATTTCACCATCTTGGCATCAGTGATGGGAACGCTCGCTTGCACGTTGCCACGTTGCTACTCGGGTCTGCCGCTGCCAACGAGATGCGGGTCCCAGCCTGCCCTCTCCGCACCAGCGTGGTACGTTGACTCGAAAAACGAGAGCAGATCGCCGTCAGGGTCTTTCGATTTGAGCAGATCATCGTAGTCAAAGAGGAATTCACCCATGGCCGACTCCCACCGCGAGCTGGCCGGGCTGACCTTTGCGTGTTCGATTTCCCTGGGTTGCGGGTAGGTGAAGGAATAGAACGCGGGTTTTGGATAAGCGGCACTTCCCGACCACCAACCTATCTCAATGAGCTCTTCGTTCATAGCGTTACGGCGGATATAATCGGCCCCCTCACCGGGTGAAGCCGACTTACCGTTGTAGCGCACGTCGCGGATGTCAAGCGTTCCCCACATCAGGCCAATGGGCTGTGTCTTGCCCTTAAAGCGTCCGTGGAAAACCTGCATTACGCGCTGCGTACTCAGGAGGATTCGCCGCCAAGCGTCAACCAGCGTCGGGTCGTAGAGACGAGGCAGTGTGTCTCGGTCAAATGGGATCGCATTGGGCACTTCCTGCGGCTTCAAGTTGATGGGAGCATTGATACCGGCTTTGCCCAGCATGTCAAAGAGTTGCTCTACGAATTCGGCGACAGACATAGACGCCAAGTCGTAGCGACCCGAAAACCCCCAACTGGTTGTGCACCCCACTTGGTGCGAGATCAGATCAACAGTGACTTCATACGCGCCGCCAGAATAGTGGATTGGTCCGGTTGTCAACCCTCGGCTGCTGAGCCATAAAGGAAGCTCGGCCCACTGTGGTTCAAACGGCTCTTTCAGCTTCAACTTGCCCACTGCCTGTAAACCCATATGCAGAAGGTGCTGGGTGGCAGCGAAGTCGGGATACGAAAGCGGGGGCCACGGCTCGTACAGAAATGAAGCGTTCAGACCGGTCATAGCGGTAGTGTAGCCCTTTGAGGTCAATGGAAGTGCTTAATGTCGGAACGTACTCCTCAATTACCCTCAGAACCACCAGCCCGGGGGAAAGCGGGGGCGTAGTTGGTGTAAATGATTCCATGACAATGTCGGCTCCGATGCCCGAGTTCTAGCTGGACGAAACATCCCCATTGCACGTATTGACACGTAGTTGGTGTAAACGCTGTTAACAACAGTTGGGGATTACAGACTGTTGAAATCGCGATTACGCTGATTGAGTGTCTAAGGCTATAGGCTGTCTTTTGGCCTTGAGAACCGGAGATAGAAGGCAACTGCAGCCGCTAGCCCCCAAAATGGCAACATCCAGCGCCACGCAACAACGGTCGCCGTAACGATAGCGACCGCACCCCCTAAAACCAGCCGTTGCATCTGCCAGTCGAGGCTCGAATATGATGTCCACAGGTCGCTCCGTCGGAGTAGGTACTCATCGAGCACCCATAGAACCGGACCTATCAGCGCCCAAAACAAGGCTTGAACCGCTGCGGCATTCACGGGCAAGTACTCACGATGGAAGGAAGGATAGTTGTACTTGATCCCGACAAAATGCAGATCAAGAAAGACAAACACAAACGCGAGGATGTAAGTGTAGATTGCTCCGCGGATCAATTGTCTTCGCGAGGCTTGGTGACGAATACGCCGCGATAATGACATCGTTCCGAAGAATAAGAGGGCCATCTCCAGCTTTCAAGTATGATTCTCGCGACTCGGCCTTCTCACTTCGCGTCCCTTCGGCTGGCGTAATATCCTCATTGCACTCGTTGGATAAGTTGAGTGTAAACACCTGATTGAGGAGTGCCGCCCTAATTGGAGGCCCGGTGAGAGGATTCTACATTCGTCTGGCATTGCCTTCTGAAAAACTGAACCTCGAACAACTACAGATGCGGGCATCGCTCGCGAACGAAGGAGATCGCGATGCTTTGCTCGCTCATCCTGATGCGATTCAGCTGCCGGTTGAGCAAATCGCTGGAGGTCGAGTTTTCGTTTCGGAGTACGAGGGCGCGATCGTCGGGTTTGCAGCCATTGAGCCCAGGGCAGATGGCGAAAGTGAACTCGACGGTTTGTTTGTTGAGCCCCGCATGCAACGTCGTGGGATTGCAAAGTCTTTGATTGAACATTGCGCTGAAATCGTCCGCAAGCAAGGGTCTACGGCGATTCACGTTGTCGGGAATCCCCACGCGACGGAGTTTTACTCAGCATGTGGTTTCGAGGTGATCGGGACAACGGAAACCCGATTCGGTCCAGGGATCTTGATGCGGAAGCCGGTATAAATAGAATTGGGGACAGTTTCGGCCGTCCCCGAGTTTCCCGTCTGTCCCCGGGTCTCCCCCTGTCATCGGGCTTCCCCCGATTCCCATAATCTCCCTAAGCACCAACCATCTTAATTATTCTTAGCTTGGTCATCTGCTAGGCCACGCGGTGTCGGGATTCATGGTGTGTCTTAGTAGGTTGTTCCAGATTCATTATTTGGCCTGGGGATCGGTAGTTCAAAAGTCGTGAGGCACATGGAACTCTGTCCTGAGCAGAAACTGTTGCAAAATCGCCATCTCACTCGTTGGCAGGTTATGAGTGTAAAGGCCTGATTACGTTAGTCATCCCATGGCAACGCAAAAACCATTTGTACTCCGCAGGATGCATTGTTTACCATTCAGGCAAATTAGCACGTGATTAGGAGAAGAAGCGTTTTGAAGACAACAGCATTGTTGGCTCCCATTCTCTGGCGACGGGTCTCGATCTCAATTCTCATTCTCTGTGTTGCTTGTTCATGGCTTGTCGCTAAAGATCAGCCACCTCAGGTCGTCAGTTGGCCAGATTCTGGTCAAACTATTCTTCGTTTTACTTTTTCCAAGTTTAAGGACATAGGTGGCATCGGTAAGGAGCACACGTACATCACCGACGTAACTGCTGACAATCTTTCCGACAAAACGATCGGCGGTGCGAGTTTTTCGTTATATGTCTTCGACAAAAGCAAAGCGAGGATCGGCGAGGGGTACATCAATCTATCGAACGTCACTGCCAGTCAAACGGTCAAGTTTCAAATGACACTTTCGGCATCGGGAATTCCTAGTTCCGTCGCTGTAGTGACAAGCGCTCCGCGCAGCGTGTCAATTACCGTCAATTCTGTGCCCCAGGGAGCCGTTTTCAAGATGGACGGCAGAGAGGTGGGAACCACACCGAAGATTATCGACGTTGTAATAGGGAAGCATATGCTTGAGTTCGAGAAGGAGGGGTTTAATTCAGGAAAATTCCCGCTTGAAATCACCTCCCGCGATGCTTCTGGAGGGAGTGTCAGTTACGAATTAGGCACTGCCGCGCATGACACAATCGAATTGAGAGATGGATCAGTTCTGTCAGGAGATTTGGTTTCGCTAAGCGGCATGCAGGTGCAGGTACGTATCGGTGGCAACACACAGACTTTTGATCGCAATCAGGTAAAGCGCATTCTGCTCACCGAACGCGAACCCGCGTCGAACTGAAGCGCCGACGTGGCTAGGCGGATGCCAACGTCACCACTGGCGTAAAATCTCCCATTTCACCAACAATACCGTCGTGAGTGTAACGCCTGTTCTATAAAGGGGAATGTCAAGGAAAATACTTGTCCCTCGACTGAAAGTGGAGCAGAGTTGCGTGACTTCCAGCCCCTACTCGCGATGAAAGCCGCGTTCTGATGCACTCCTGACAACCTTCGGGATTTTCTGTTTCCATCTCCGTTGACCTCGGTTGTGGTGGCGAGGACGCCGTCCGATCGTGAAACTAGGCA
>Ga0157375_10003563_pt1 | contig 13516 bp, 12 predicted proteins | sample M35metaG_FD_115311 | JGI IMG/M metagenome (GOLD analysis project Ga0157375, IMG submission 115311) | Miscanthus rhizosphere microbial communities from Kellogg Biological Station, Michigan, USA - M3-5 metaG | ecosystem: Host-associated > Plants > Roots > Rhizosphere > Soil | place: USA: Michigan...
GAGCTCGGCTCGTCACGGGTCGAGTCGGCGCGCGCGCTCGAGTCGGCCGCGCTGTCGGCGCTGCAGGAGCGCCACCCGGAGCGGGTCCTCGCGACGAACGTCGAGTACTGGGCCGCGATCGTCCTCGACGTCGCGGACATTCCCGCGAAGCTGACCCCCGCGATGTTCGCGTGCGCGCGCGTCGCCGGCTGGTCGGCGCACATCCTCGAGCAGAAGCGCGTCGCGCGGCTCATCCGCCCGTCGGCCCGCTACACCGGCCCCGGTCCGCGCTCCCTCTCCGACGTCGGATGACGCTGGCCGAGGCGGCTGCCGAGGCGGACGCCCTCGCACAGGCAGGAGACGAGAAGTCTCTCGCTTCCCTCCGGTCGCAATGGGACGAGGAGATCGAGGCTGGTGCCCGAGACGCCGACTACCGCGTTCGCGCGCAGGCGTATCGCGCCATCGCCCAGTTCCGGTTCCGTCAAAAGCTCGAATTGCTGCGCCGCGGCCTGGAGGACGACAGCCCTGCCGCGCGCGGGTCGGCGCTCATCGCGCTCGAGAGTCTGTCGCGAACGCATCCCGGCGACGCCAACGCCTTCCGGCCGCTCCTGCACGAGCTGGCGGCTCGAGATCCGAACGCCGCCGTCAGGCGCCTCGCGATGGTGTGTCTGAAGAACGGCACGCCGCAGCGCGACACGATCCAGATCCTCGAGGGGATCGCCGAGAGCGACGAGGAGGACGCCGACCTGCGCAAGACCGCCGGCTCGGTCGCGGCGCTCCTCGTGAAGAAGTCCAGAACGAAGTAGGCTCGAATCCGTGAGCGATGCGCCCGTCGTCGGGATCATCATGGGCTCCCGCTCCGACTGGGAGACGATGCGCCACGCGGCGGAGACGCTCGAGTCGCTCGGCGTTGCGTTCGAGACGGAGGTCGTCTCGGCCCACCGGACCCCGGACAAGCTCTTCGCGTACGCGGCCTCGGCCGAGGAGCGCGGCCTCCAGGTGATCATCGCGGGCGCCGGAGGCGCGGCCCACCTGCCGGGGATGACGTCGTCCAAGACCCTGCTGCCGGTGCTGGGCGTCCCGGTCGAGTCGAAGGCGCTGGAGGGCCTGGACTCATTGCTCTCGATCGCACAGATGCCCGCCGGCATTCCCGTCGGGACGCTCGCGATCGGCCGGGCAGGTGCGGTCAACGCGGCGCTCCTCGCCGCCGCGATCGTCGCTCGGGGAGACACTGGCGTGCGAGCGCGTCTGGCGGCGTTCCGGGAGGAGCAGACGGAAGCCGTGCTCGCTGCGCCCGATCCGGCCGCGTGACGGCGCTCGTCGGCTGCCTCGGCGGGGGGCAGCTCGGACGGATGCTCGCCCTCGCCGGTGCTCCTCTCGGCGCGCGTCTCCGCTTTCTCGATCCCGCTCCGGACGCTTGCGCCGGCGACGTCGGCGAGTTGCTCGTCGGTGCCTACGACGATCCCACGTGCCTCGGGCGGCTCGCGGACGGCGTGGACGCCGTCACGTACGAGTTCGAGAACGTGCCCGTCGCCGCGGCGCGCACCGTCGGCGCCGTCCCCGACCCGCGCGCGCTCGAGCTGGGGCAGGACCGGCTCGTCGAAAAGGAGCTGTTCCGGCGCCTCGGGATCGCGACCGCGCCGTTCGGTCTGCTCGACGACGTCGGGCTTCCGGCGCTCGTGAAGTCACGTCGCCTCGGCTACGACGGCAAGGGACAGCGCGTCGTCGAGGCGGCAGAATCGCTCGGCGAGGACGAGCTGGCCGAGGGGATCGTCCCGTTCGAGCGCGAGCTGTCCATCGTCGCGGTACGCGGACGCACCGACGAGACCGTGTTCTACCCGGTGACGGAGAACGAGCATCGCGGCGGGATCCTGGCCGTGTCGCGCGCGCGCGCGCCGGATGCCCGGCAGCGCGAGGCCGAGGAGATCGCGGCGCGTCTGCTGGACGAGCTCGGCTACGTCGGCGTCCTTGCCGTCGAGCTCTTCGAGGTCGGGGGCAATTTGCTCGCGAACGAGTTCGCACCGCGCGTTCACAACACTGGTCACTGGACGATCGACGGCGCGGAGACGAGTCAGTTCGAGAACCATCTCCGCGCGATCCTCGGGCTCCCTCTCGGCGCGACGGCGGCCCGCAGCTCGAGTGTGATGGTCAACCTCGTCGGCGCGCTTCCGCCGCTCGAGCGTCTCCTCTCGATCCCCGGTGCGCACGTCCATCTCTACGGCAAGGAGCCGAGGCCGGGGCGGAAGCTCGGCCACGTGACGCTCGTCGGTGCGAGCGACGAGACTCTGGCCGAGGCGATCGCGCTCGCGCGCGTCGCCTGGACGGTCTAGGCGGAGGAGGTACCGCTCGGGCGCGGTCGGCTGCGCGCGTGCGGGTGCGCCTGGAAGTAGACGTCGCGCCGCCGTCGATCCGAGACGTGGGTGTAACGCTCGGTCGTCCCGAGATCCGCGTGCCCGAGCATCTCCTGCACCGAGCGCAGGTCCGCTCCGCCTTCGAGGAGGTGCGTCGCGAACGAGTGGCGCAACAGGTGCGGATGGACGCGTCCGGGCTCGAGTCCCGCTCGGTCGGCGAGCTTGCGGAGAATGAGGAACGCACCGGCGCGTGTGAGCGCTCCCCCCCGGGCGTTCAAGAACAGCTCCGGCCGGTAGCGACGGTCGAGGTGAGGCCGCCCGAGCGCCAGGTAGCGGCGGACCGCCTCCGCCGCCGGGCGACCGAGCGGGACAAGTCGCTCCTTGCCGCCCTTGCCGAGCACGCGCACCACGCGCTCTTCGATTGCGACGCCGTTCTTCTCCAGCCCGACCGCCTCGGAGACCCGTAGGCCGGCTCCGTACAGGAGCTCGACGAGAGCACGGTCGCGTAGTGCGCGGGGCATCGTTCCGGTCGCGGCATCGATGAGCCGCTCCGTCTCGGCAGGTGAGAGGGCGCGCGGTAGGGTGCGGCCGCGGCGCGGTAGCTGGAGTGAGGCAGCCGGGTTTTCGTCGCGCATGCCGATAAGGACGAGGTGACGGAAGTACGCACGAACCGCGGAGACGCGCCTGGCGATCGTCGAGGCCGCGAGCCCCTGGGCGCGCATCGAAGCAACCCACGACTCGAGTTCGTCCGGAGTCACGCGGCCGACGTCCTTGCCGAGGAACCCGTGCAGGGCGGCCAGGTCGCGTCGGTACGCGTCGACGGTCCGCGGCGACCGCTGGGCCTGGAGGGTGAGCAGATAGCGCTCGACGTCGGGGTCGGAAGCACTCACGGCGCCCGGAACGTTTCGCCGAACGGCGCCCGGCTCCTCTTGCGCCGTCATCCCCGTCGGCTCGCGCGAGGTCTCGCACTCGCGTTGGTGCTCGTCGGCGGACTCGTCTCGTTGACCGGTTCGGCGTCCGCAACCGCAGTCGCGGACTCGGTTTCCGTGTATCCGTCGTCACAGTCGATACCGGCGAGCGGCGGTCTTCCGCGCGGCGGAGCGCCGTACGTCGCCGCCAACGCCGCGATCGGCGAGCGCGAGGATGCGATCGTCGTCGTGCGCGGCGCCGAGCGTGTTGCGGTTGCGGTGGCGACCGCTCCGGCAGGCGGCGTTGCGGTACGGCTCTTCTTCGCGCACTTCGTCGCAGTCGAGGGCCGTGCGATTCCCGACGCCCTCGAGCCCTGGGACGGGGGCGAGCGCGCGAGCGAGTGGGCGAACCAGCCGATCCACGTGCAGGTCGACGTGCCGTACGGGACCACGGCCGGTCGCTACGCGGCGTCACTCGCGGTGACGGCCGACGGGAAGCGCACGGTCGTGCCCGTGCGGATCACGGTCTTTCCGGTGACGCTGCCGCGGCCGGGCTCTCGCGTCGGAAATCTCCTGACGTCGTTCAACCTGAGCCCGGAGTCGTACGTCTCGAAGTCCGCCCAGCTCTACGGCTTCACGAGTCACGACCAGCGCGTTGCGGCGAATCGCGCGCTCTTCGGCCTGCTCGGCAACTACCGAGTATCGCCGGGCTCGTGGGGATTCGGCGAGCCGCGCACGTCAGCCGGCTACGCATCGGACGCGCGGTGGTGGCTCGACTCCGCCGGCAACTTCCTCGCCCAGTTCCGCGCGTCGCCGGGTTTCTCGGCCCTTCGGATCCCGATCTCGAGCAATCGGACCGCAGCGCACAACTACATCGCGCAGATGAGCCCCTTCGCGCCGGAGACCTGGTGCGAGTACCTGGGTCGCGTGCGCTCGTTCTGGTCGGAGAACGAGGTGCTCGGAGCAGGCCCGCTGCCGTACCTGTTCGGCTACGACGAGCCCAGCCTCGCGGGGCAGCGACTCGTCGCCCGCCAGGCGAGGGCTCTGCACGACTGCTTCCCAGGAGGCGCGCAGATGATGACCGGCAATCCGACGCCGGCCAACACGTTCCTGTGGGACGGCAAGGGTGGCGACGACCTCGACGTCTGGACGGTGCTCTCGCGCCGCTACTACGGCACGTGGACGAGTCCGGGTCACACGCGCGCCGGGATGTCCCGTGCGCGCTCGAATCTCGCGCTGATCGACAAGGTGCGCTCCCGCGGGAAGATGGTGTGGGCCTACACGTACACGGGCACTCCCGGCACACCGGGCTTCGCAGCCACGGAGCCCCTCTCGAATGCGCGCATGCTCATGCTCTGGACCGCGCTCGAGAACGTCCAGGGGCTCTTCTACGCCCAGGGGATGACGAGCTATACAGCGACGAACCCGCGCGAGTCGATCGGAAGTGGAGAGAAGATCCTCGTGTATCCAGGGCCGAACGGGCCGTGGCCGAGTGCCCGCCTCACGCAGATCCGGGACGGTGTCGAGGACTGGGCGATCCTCAACCTCCTGCGCCGGCGCCGAGGTCAGGCGGAGGTTCGAGCGGTCCTCGGGAACGCCGGCCTGTTCAGTGCGGGACGCCAGGGCGTGCGGCTCGCGTGCGACCTCGGGTGCGAGCTCCGCTCGCCGACGAAGTACGCATGGCCGCGCTGGTCACGCGACGTCTCGACTCCTCGGCGGATCGAGGTGGCGCACCTCGCGGCGCTCCGCCGCCTGTAGCCGAGCTCAGGACCGCGGGTGCGAGCGGTCGTAGACGCGCCGCAGACGCTTTGCGTCGACGTGGCTGTAGATCTGGGTCGTGGAGAGAGAGGCGTGGCCGAGGAGCTCCTGAATGACGCGAAGGTCAGCACCACCCTCGAGCAGGTGAGTGGCGAACGCGTGGCGGAGCCGATGGGGATGGCGGAGGAGCCGCCGGACCGTGCTCGTGTCGAGCCGGCGCCCTCGTGCGGAGAGGAAGACGGCGTCGTTCGCGCCGGCCGCGAGCTGCGGCCGACCGGACCGGAGATAGCGCGCGAGCTGCAGCGCAGCCTCCTCTCCGAGCGGGACGACACGCTCCTTCCCGCCCTTGCCGCGCACGTGCACGACCTCACGCTCGAAGTCGACGTCCCGGAGGTCGAGCGTGACTGCCTCCTGGCTTCGTAGACCGGCCGAGTAGAGGAGCTCGAGGAGCGCCCGGTTGCGGAGCGCGAGCGGCGACCCACCGTCGACGAGCTCGAGGAGGTCGTCGATCTCCGCGAGTTTCGGAGCGTCCGGGAGACGGCGTGCGCGTCGAGGCGCGAGAGACGCCTCCGGGACCGATGCGGGGCCGAACGTGTAGCGCAGGCACGAGCGGATTGCGGAGAGCCGGCGCGCGATCGACGGTGGGGCGAGGCGGTCTCTGCCGCTACCCAGCTCGGCGACCCAATCTGAGAGAACGCGCGCGTCGACTTCGTCCAACGTCAGATCTCGCCGGTCGAGCCAGGCCGAGAACGAGCGGAGATCGGAGCCGTACGCGCGCCTGGACGCCGGCGACAGGCCGCCGTGCTCGAGGAAGCGGTCGATCGCCTCGTCGGTCGTCACTACGACGGATTCGTCGGCGGCGTCGCGCTGCCTGCCTCAGGCAGGCCCGCGGCGGCGCGCGGCACCGGCCTCCGTGAGCACGACGAGCGACCGGCCGTCGTGGCGTTCGATCGCGATCAGGCCCTGGTCGAGCGCGTCCTCCCACGGCGAGATGCGCGGGCAGTGCGTCCTCCAGGCCTCGATCGTCTCGGCGTACGGCCTTGGGCCGGGCACGAGCCAGTCGATGAGCTGCTGGACAGGCTCGCTGACGACGTCGACCGACATGCCTCGAATGGTATTTCCCGGGCCTCACGACGCTGCGGGCAGGCACGCTTAGCTCGTGCCAGGCCGTCGCTTCGACTCCTTTTCCACCGAGGACGCTCCCGAGCGCCCGTCCGACCCCGAGGTACGTCGGGCGAACTTCCGACGGATCGTCCGCCTGTTCCGCCCGTACCGGGCGCGTTTGACCGCCGTTTGCACGCTCATCTTCTTCGCAGCGGCGATCGGCGTGGTGTCGCCGTTCCTCCTGCGCGAAGTCCTCGACGTCGCGATACCGGACGAGAACGTCCGCCTGCTCAGTGCGCTCGTCGCGGGCATGGTCGCCATCCCCGTCGTCACGGGCGTCATCGGCGTGTATCAGACACTGCTTTCGAACCAGGTCGGCCAGAGCGTCATGCACGACCTGCGGACGGAGGTGTATCGGCACCTCCAGCGCCTGTCCCTGGCGTTCTTCACCCGCACGCGAACCGGCGAGGTGCAGAGCCGGATCGCGAACGACATCGGCGGCATCGAGAACGTCGTTACCTCGACGGCGACGTCGGTGCTGTCGAATGTCACGACGGTCATCGCGACGATCGCCGCCATGTTCCTCCTCGACTGGCGCCTCGCGGTCTTCGCGCTGGCCCTCCTCCCGCTGTTCGTGTGGCTGACGAAGCGCGTGGGCGCACAGCGCAAGAAGGTCACGGCCGAACGGCAGGCGTCTCTCGCGGACGTCTCATCGATCGTGCAGGAGTCGCTCTCGGTCTCCGGGATCCTGCTCGGAAAGACGATGGGCAGGACCGACGACCTCGCAGAGCGCTTTGCCGGCGAGTCGCGGCGCCTTGCCGATCTCGAGGTGCGAAGCCGCATGACGGGCCGTTGGATGATGGCCTCGATCCAGATGACCTTCGCGATCATGCCCGCGCTCGTCTACTGGTTCGCCGGCTTCTCGATCGCGAACGGCTCGCAGGCGATCACGATCGGGACGCTCGTCGCCTTCACCACCCTGCAGACGCGCCTGTTCTTCCCGATCGGGAGCCTGCTCGGCGTGCAGGTCGACGTGCAGAGCTCGCTCGCGCTCTTCGACCGGATCTTCGAGTACCTCGACCACGAGGTCGACATCGTCGAGGGGACGCACGAGCTCCGCGTTCCCCGAGGCGAGGTCGCCCTCGACGGGGTCTGGTTCCGGTACGACGATGCCGCCTGGACGCTCCAGGACGTGTCGTTCACAGTCCCGCCCGGGACGAAGACCGCACTCGTGGGGGAGACCGGCTCGGGGAAGACGACGTGTGCCTATCTCGTCGCGCGGCTCTACGACACGACGCGGGGCGCGGTCTCGGTCGACGGCGTCGACGTGCGGGAGATGACGTTCGCGAGTCTCGCCGACACGGTGGGCGTCGTGTCGCAGGAGACCTACCTCTTCCATGCGACCGTGCGCGAGAACCTGCGGTTCGCTCGCCCGACGGCGTCCGACGACGAGATCGAGGAGGCTGCCCGCGCCGCGCAGATCCACGAGCTCATCGCGACGCTGCCCGAGGGCTACGAGACGATGGTGGGGGAGCGCGGCTACCGCTTCTCCGGCGGCGAGAAGCAGCGCATGGCCATCGCGCGGACGATCCTGCGTAACCCGCCCGTACTCGTCCTCGACGAGGCGACGTCGTCGCTGGATACGCAGACGGAGCGGCTCGTGCAGGAAGCGCTCGAGCGTCTTTCCGAGGGGCGCACGACGATCGCGATCGCCCATCGGCTGTCGACCGTCCGCGACGCGGACCAGATCGTCGTGCTGAACGATGGTCGGATCGCCGAGATCGGGACGTACGACGAGCTGATCGCGGCCGGCGGCAAGTTCGCCGAGCTCGTCGCCGGCGACCGGCCGCTGGAGGCGGAACTCGCCTAGACGCCGTCGAGGGCGATCTCGGACGGGAGCTCGTCGACGCGCTCGACCGGCTCCAGCTCGAACCGCGCGCGCGCGTCGAAGTAGACGTAGGCGGTCACGAGGGCCACGAACGGCATCGCGAGCGCGTAGACGACCCCGGCCACGATGTTGAGCATCGCGAGCGGCAGGTCGGTCAGGAAGATGAGAATCGCGCCGAGCAGCGGACCGAGGAGGAGAGCGGTCGCCCCGCTGACGCCGACGAGCGAGCCGACCCGGATCCAGCGCCCGCGGACGAGCTCGCCGCTTCGGCGCAGCGTCGCGAGCGGACGGCGATCGGCTTCGAGTGCCACGACCGCCGCCACGAGCGCCCACCTCACCGCGAGCCAGATGGCGACGGGGATGAGGAACACCGTCGCGGTGAGCACGACCCAGATGGCCACCCACAGCACGAGCGCCCGCAGGAGTGGCCGGATCCGCCGCCAGGCGAGCCGGTATGCGCCGATCGGCCCGATGTCGCGGCCGGAGTCGATCTCGACGAGCGCGAGCGCCGCTGCAGCCATGACGATTCCGAGCCCGAGGAGCGTGAACGTCGTCCCGATGACTGCGGCGACGAACGCCCACGTCCCCGCCGCGTCGCCCGTGACCACTCCGACGAGGTCGATGCCCTTGAGCAGGAGCCACTGGAGGAGCGTGATCGCGAACGAGATGGGGATGAGGAGCAGGCCTATCCCGAGGAAGAGCGTGGCTCGGCGGAGATACATGCGCCCGGAGGCGGCGACGATCTGGCCCCACGCTCGGCGCCGCCCGAGTCGCAGCGGCGCAACCGGGGTCCAGGTCGCCTTCACTGCGGCGAAGACGACGATCGCGACGATGCCCAGGAGGAAGAGCAGCGTCGGCAGCGGGTTCCGAAGGAGCCGGATGAGGCCCTCGGAGCCACGGGCCACGGCCGAGCAGAAGAAGTCGGTCGTGCCGGTGCCGAACAGGCCGACGGCAGGCACCGCGTAGCTGCGGTCGCTCCAGCCGTCCGACCACGAGATGGGCTCCGTCCACTGGCGCTTCAGGTTCGGCCCGGTCGGGCCGTTGAAGAAGGCTTTCTGCAGCTCGCCCCAGCGGCCCTGAAACGCGATCCATGGATACGCGGCACGGGCGGCGGCCGGGTCACTCGGGATCGTCTCGACTCGCGGGGAGAGCTCGCGATGCGGGCCGCGCGTGTCGTCGCAGCCGACTCCAGCCTCGGCGGAGCTCCCGAGCCACAGCGCAGCGGAGTACTTGTTCGCGTGCGATCCTGCGGCGGGATAGACGACAGGCCGCGAGCCGACGACCTCGAGCTTGTCGTCCGCCCAGGCAGAGCTCGTGGCCCCCTCGTGCGCGCTGTAACCGACCTCGACGGGAGTCGTGTCGAGCGCCTCTGCCGCGTCGTCCGCGTCGAAGTTGAGCTGGATCATCTCCCAGTCGCCCTCGTGCGTGTTGTTGAAGTCGTTGAACGGGTAGAAGAACCAGTACTGCAACGCGAGCTTCCGCGGACGGCTTGGCTCGGTGACGACATGGGCGTACACGACCGGGCCCTCGGACGCGCCGATGTGGTTTGCCCAGTGCTCGTACGTGCAGCCGGGGTCCAGGGCGTCTCCCGGGAAGTCCAGGTGGTACTCGAAGCGCCCGACGAGGTCTTCGGCGACGGGTCCGATCTTGACGAGGTCGGTAGGGCTCCACGGCCCGCGCAGCGCAACCGTGTCCTGGCCGAGGATCCGATCGATGTCGGTCGGGACGAACGGCTCGCCGTGACCGCAGTCCTCCGTTTGCTCGACCACCCGTACGATCGGCGCGAAGTGCTCTGCGAGAGCGCGCTCGTCCGCAAGATCGGCGCTCGCGGCCGGAGCGAGAACGAGTGCCGCGAGGGCGACGAGAGCCCAGCAGGTGATGCGCCTCACGCGCGCCATTCTCGGCTCGGCGACGGACGTTCGTCCCTGAGCGCCCGTCTCCGCGTAGGATGGGGTTTCGTGATCGCGATCGTTCCCGATCGGGACGAGCTCGCCCAGCACGGAATCTCCGTTCGAGGGCACGTCTTCTGGCACCCGACCACCTCGCAGCTCTACGAGCATGCGCTCGCACGGGGCGAGGCGCGGCTCGGCGAGGGTGGCCCGCTCGTCGTCGACACCGGTAAGCACACGGGCCGCTCGCCGAAGGACAAGTTCGTCGTGCGGGAGCCGGGCTCCGAGTCGCGCATCTGGTGGGGAGACGTGAACGCGGCGATCTCCGAGGAGAGCTTCGAGCGCCTGCGCGACAAGGTCGTCGCTCGCCTCGGCGAGGGCGACGTCTACGTCATCGATGCCTTCGCCGGCTCGGATCCCGCCCACCGGATCGCCGTCCGTGTGATCAGCGAGAGCCCGTGGCATGCGCTGTTCGCGAAAACGCTCTTCATCGAGCCCACGGAGGCGGAGCTCGAGGAGATGGAGCCGGAGGCCCTCGTCCTGCACGCGCCCTCGGTCTCGGCCGTGCCGGACGAGGACGACACCCGCACGGAGACGTTCGTTTGCCTTCATCCGACGCGCACCGAGGTGCTCATCGGAGGCACGTTCTACGCGGGCGAGATCAAGAAATCGATCTTCACGGTCATGAACGACCGCCTACCGCTCGAGGGCGTGTTCCCGATGCACTGCTCGGCCAATGTCGACGACGAAGGCCGGGTCGCCGTGTTCTTCGGTCTCTCAGGCACGGGGAAGACGACGCTCTCCGCGGACCCCGAGCGCCATCTCATCGGGGACGACGAACACGGCTGGTCGAACACTGGCATCTTCAACTTCGAAGGCGGGTGCTACGCGAAGGTCATCCGCCTCTCACCGGACGCCGAGCCGGAGATCTACGCGACGACTCGAGCATTCGGAACGGTGCTCGAGAACGTCGTCATGGACGAGCGCGGCGTGCTCGACCTCGACGACGACTCGCTGACAGAGAACACGCGCGCGGCGTACAGGCTCGAGCAGATCGCGAATGCGCTCCCCGCGAAGCGCGCCGGCCACCCGAGCTCGGTCGTGTTCCTCACCGCCGACGCCTTCGGGATCCTCCCGCCGATCGCGCGCCTCAGCCGCGACCAGGCGATGTACTGGTTCCTCTCCGGCTTCACCGCGAAGCTCGCGGGGACGGAGATCGGAGTCACGGAGCCTCAACCCACGTTCTCCGCGTGCTTCGGGGCGCCGTTCCTGCCGCAGCCGCCGTCGGTCTACGCGCGGATGCTCGGCGCGAAGCTCGACGCACACCCGCATGCGCGAGTGTGGCTCGTCAACACCGGGTGGACGGGTGGCCCGTACGGCCAGGGTCGCCGCATGCCGATCCAGGCGACGCGGACGCTCCTCGACGCCGCGCTGTCGGGGGGTCTCGACTCGGTCGAATACCGGCTTGACTCGACCTTCGGCCTCGAGGTCCCGGTCGAGGTTCCTGGGGTCGACAGTCGACTTCTCGATCCGCGGTCGACCTGGGCCGACCCGCTCGCGTACGACGAGAAAGCGCGGGAGCTCGCCGAGATGTTCCGCGTGAACTTCACGCGCTTCGACGACGTCGAGCCGGGCGTCGCGGGCGCAGGCCCGCGCTAGCCGTCAGCGCAGACAGCGGACGTTGCATTTGTCTCGAGCGCCTCTTAGGGTGCGCATCCAACTGCGACGCGCCTGGGCAGGCGGGCGCAGAGAGGACGTCACATGGAGGGAAAGCTCATGAAGCGACCGAGCCCCGCGCTCGTCGTCGCGATGGTCGCGCTCTTCGTTGCGCTCGGGGGGACCGCAGGTGCCGTTGTCACGGCCGCGGTGCCGCTGGCGAAGCGGGCGTTGGTCTCCGACAACTCGAAGAAGCTCAACGGCTTCACGGCGAACCAGATCGCCTCGGCGTCGGTCGCCGTGGCCCTGAAGGAATCTCCTCCGGGCGCGCGCCCGGCTGCCTCCGCCGCTGGTCTCGTGAGCACCAAGACCGGCACTGCGTCCCTGGCGGCTGACGGCCAGGGCGAGTTCACGGTCGCTTGCGACTCGGGTCAGAAAGCAGTCGGAGGAGGCTTCTCGTCCGACGGATCCGTGTTCAACTACGACTCGTATCCCGCAAACGACGGCACGTGGAAGCTCTACCTCGCGAACGGGAGCTCCACTGCCGCCGCGAACGTCACGCTGTACGCGACCTGTATCAAGTAGCGAGGGGCCGCAGGCGAGGCGCTCCGGCGCTTCGCCTGCGCCATCTCTTACGCAGCGTTCACACTCCCGCCGCTATAAGGGCCGGGTGGCGCTCCCGACCTTGAGGCGTCTTGCGGTCCTCGTGGCGGGTGCGCTCCTCGCCGTCGCGGTCGTGGCACTCGCCGCGCGGGGCGCCGAATCGGCTGCCCCGGTGTCGTTGCGCGCTCTCACGCTCGACGACGACGCTGTCGGTCACATCGACTCGAGCCGGCTCGCTCGTGCCGCAGTCTCGTATCGCGGAGGCCCGATAACGACCTCGACCGGCGAGGTCGTGAACGTTCGCGTCTCGGATGCCCTCCCGTCGGAGATCACTCCCGAGTCCTGGGCCGAGTTCTTCGTCCACCTGACGCATGGACCCGAGCTCGCGCAGCTCACGGCGTACATCGGAACGCTCGACGAGGTGCAGGACATCTGCGGCGAGCGCGCTCTCGGTTGTTACGGGCGAGATCAGCTCGTCGCTCCGGGCGAGGCCGTCCTCGACACCTCCGCCGAGGAGATCCTCCGTCACGAGTACGGCCACCACATCGCCGAGCACCGCCTGAACGACCCGTGGAGTGCGATCGACTGGGGGCCGAAGCGCTGGTCGAGCGCGGCGAACGTCTGCCCACGCGTCGGCCGCAAGGAGGCGTATCCGGGCGACGAGGGCACGAACTATTCGCTGAATCCGGGGGAGGCGTGGGCGGAGGTGTACCGCCTGATGGACGAGCACAAGGCCGGGATCACGACGGCGTCGTGGGAGATCATCGACCCGAGCTTCTTCCCGGACGCAGACGATCTCGCAGCCGCCGAACAGGACGTCGTGCAGCCGTGGACGGCGCCCCGGTCGCGGCTGTACACGCGGACCTTCGGGAAGCGCACACCGCACGTCTGGTGGATCTCGCTCGCAACGCCCCTCGACGGCAATCTCCGCGTCAGCGCGACCGTTCCGAGTCGCGGCGACGGCTCGGTCGAGGTCGTTCTCGTAGGCCCGAATCGGCAGACGGCGCTTCGCCGCGCGCAGTGGGTGAGACAGCGGGTCAAGACCATGGATGCGTCCGTCTGCGGCCAGCGGTCGATGTTCCTGCGAGTCACGCAGAAAGGTTTCGTCGGCAGGGTCCGCGTCTCCGTGACGACTCCGTGAGACGGAGTGCCGTGGTGTGCGCGCTCGTCGCCCTGTTGGCAAGCGCCGTCGCCGCCGCTGACACACCGGCTCACCCTGTCGCCGAAGCCCTTCGTCGCTCCGAGGCCGCCCCGGAGCCGGCTGCCCCCGCTGCTCTCACCGCGTGGTGCGGTAGTGCCGCCCAGTCGGATCGCGTGCCGAACGTCGTCGCCGGCAATCCGATCCACTGGATCTACCTCCTTCCCTCGGACGGGCCCGAC
>Ga0157375_10003564_pt1 | contig 13514 bp, 13 predicted proteins | sample M35metaG_FD_115311 | JGI IMG/M metagenome (GOLD analysis project Ga0157375, IMG submission 115311) | Miscanthus rhizosphere microbial communities from Kellogg Biological Station, Michigan, USA - M3-5 metaG | ecosystem: Host-associated > Plants > Roots > Rhizosphere > Soil | place: USA: Michigan...
ATCACCATCGCCTCGGCCCGCGGCAGCAGCGCCGCCACCTCGTCGTGCTCGAGCCGTCCGAGGAGATCGACCGAGCCCGCCATCGCCCGGGCGGCGTCCGCGTAGCCGGGGGGCGGGTCGGCGAGGAAGGCGGAGAGGATCGGCAGCGGCTTCTCCTCCCCGCCTTCGAGCCCGCGGCCCAGCCGCGCCACCGCGCGGGCGTCGTCGAGGTCGCCGCGCTCGAGGGCCGCCAGCAGCCGCCGCAGCCCCGCCTCGTACCCGCCGAAGCCGGCGATCCGCAGCCGGGCCCCGGGGTGCCGGGCGTGGACCAGGGGCCAGGCCGCGAGCAGCAGATCGACGCCCTTGGAGACGATCAACTTGCCGACGAAGGCGACCAGGCCGGGCTCCCGCGAGCCGCCGGGGTGGAACTCGTCGAGGTCGACGCCGGGCGGCCCCAGGCGCGTCTTCTCCTCGAGCCCGGGGACCGCGGGCAGCGCCGCCCAGAGCGACTCGGCGGTGTGGCCGGAGCCGACCAGCACGCCGGCGGCGGCGCGCATCCCCTCCTCGGCATAGGGCAGGAAGCGCGGGTGGGGTTTGACCGTGTACTCGAGGGCGGAGCCGTGGATCTTGGCCGCGAAGGCGCCGATGCCGGCCCGCGCGAGGATCGCCGGCCCCATCACCAGGTGGTTGGCGAGCGCGGCGTCGACCCCGCCGACCGCCTCGGCCACCTCGCGGACGGCGGCGACGTTCGCCTCGACGTAGAGGTCGAGCTCGGCTTCGGTCAGCTCCGGGAAGGCCTTGACCTCGAAGCCCTCGTAGGGGTCTTTGACGTAGACCGGGAGCAGGCCGTGGATGTCGGGGTTGTGGATCTCCACCCCCTCGATGCGGGTCTCGCGGTCCTGGCAGAGGAGGTGGACCTCGTGGCCGAGCCGGGCCAGCGCCCGGGCCAGGTTGACGTTGTAGATGTTGCTGCCGGTCCCGCGCAGCATGTAGCCGTGGAAGACAAGGACACGCATCGCCCGTCCAAGCTATTAGTCTTCGCGGCGATGAACGAGCGTCAGCTCTACAGGATGCGCGCACCGGCCTCTGGCCGCGAGGCGCTCGCCCACGCCGAGCCGGGCCAGATCTACGTCGATCGCGAGACCGGCGAGGAGATGGAGCCGGTGGCAATGGTCCTGCCCCTCGCCCCCTCCGCCTCCTCCCTGCCGCGCACGCCGGCCAACCTGCGTGCCTGCCGCCGCTGCAACCAGCTGATCGGGCTGGACGTCAGCGACTGCCCTTACTGCCATTTGCGGCAGACCGCGCTTTAGAGCTCCGGCGGGGGGTGGGCGGCGGTGGGGCCTCCTCGCTCGGTACCTCGTCGAATTTGAGAATTGCGGTTACGCCCGCTGGCGCTCCCCTCCTCCTCCGCAAAACGCTCGGAGGCCCCACCGCCGCCCGTCCCATTCCAGCTCTAAGGCACGGGAGGGCGGAACCCTTGCGTCGGGGCACTCGCCCACGACCCTTGTTCGGGAGCTTCCGTTCTTCGGAGCCTCTCGTGCCCTTCGGGAGCTTCCAGCTCCGAAATTCGAGGGGTCCCGATGGCGAGCGCCGGTGACCCCTCCGAACGTTTTGCGGAGGAGGAGCGCAGAGCCCCGGGCGACAGCCGCAATTCCCCCCTCCGACGAGGTACCGAGTGAGGAGGGGTCACCGGCGCTCGCCGGCGCCGCACCCCGAAGACCTACGGTTTCTTGACCAGCGTCGCCGTGTAAAGCAGGCGCGCGTTCGAGTAGTAGCAGCCGTAGGTCTTGGTCTTCCCCACGCCCTGCTGGGGATGGCCGCCCTGGATGTCTTCCTTGGAGGCGCAGTGTTCGGGCAGGCGGCTGCCGCGCCAGGTGTTGTCGTCGTCGACGTTGATCGCGAACATCGGCGCCCAGGTGGGGATCGTGAGGGCGACGACCTGGCCCTGGAGCACGGTCAGCGGATGGTCGAGGGCGAAGACCGGGGTCGACCCGAAGTAGGGGTTGAGAACCTCGAGCGGGCTCTGGCGCACGAGCGTGTACTGGGGCGGCTTCGAGCCTTCGACCGGGCGCAGGATGCCGATCCGCGCCTCCGACGGCCGGCCGAGGAATTCGTCGAAGAAGCCGACCTCGTTCGAGGTGGTCGGGGATTCCACGGTCGACGGCTTGGAGAGGGTGATCGACCAGGCGACGACCTTGCCTTCGAAGGGCGCCTCGTAGGGACGGGCGACGCCGCCGGCGATCGCCTGGAAGCCACTCACGTGCCCCTCAACTTTGCATTCCGTGATCGGGACGTTGTTGACGATTTCGGCCGGGCAGGAGGCCGGCGGCGTTTCCGCGGTCTGCCCCAGGACGACGACCCGCAGCGGCGCCGAGTCGGCGTTGCCGGGCTGGATCGCGGCGACGAGGCCGGCGAGCAGGCAGGCGCAGGCCGCCAGGGCGGCCCAGGCGCGGCCTTTCCGGAACGTGTTCGCGGTCGCAGGCATGAATTTGGACAAACACGGGGCCGAGACCCCGGTTGCGCCGTGATTCTGCCTTTCGTGGCGGGGGAATGCCCGCCGGGGGCCGGACTTGCACGATCCCGGCCAGTGGTGGGCTGTAGGGTTGCCAGCCGATGCCGGCGATCGTGGTCGAGGGACTGGAGCGCGCCTTCGACGAGGTGCTCGCCGTGCGTGGGGTCGAGATCTCGGTCGACGAGGGCGAGATCTACGGCTTCCTCGGGCCCAACGGCGCCGGCAAGACGACCACGGTGCGGATGCTGACGACCCTGCTGCTGCCGACCGGCGGCAGCGCCACCGTCGCCGGCCACGACGTCGTCCGCGAGGCGCGGGCGGTGCGCGGCTCGATCGGGGTCGCCCTGCAGGAAGCGGCGCTGGACCCGCTGATGACCGGGCGCGAGCTGATCCGGCTGCAGGCGACGCTGCAGGGCCTCCCCACCGCCGAGGGCCGCAGGCGTGCCGACGACCTGCTGGAACGGGTCGACCTCGCCGCCGCCGCCGACCGCCGGGTCGGCACCTACTCCGGCGGCATGCAGCGTCGGCTCGACCTCGCCGCGGCCCTGGTCCACGAACCGCGCGTGCTCTTCCTCGACGAGCCGACCACCGGCCTCGACCCGGTCAGCCGCAAGACGATCTGGGAGGAGGTGCGGGCGCTCAACGACGACGGCACCACCGTCTTCCTCACCACCCAGTACCTGGAGGAGGCCGACCAGCTGGCGGACAACGTCGGCATCATCGACAGCGGCCAGATCGTCGCCGAAGGGACGCCGGAGTCGTTGAAGTCCGAAATCGGCCACCCCCACCTCCAGCTGCAGGTGGTCGACGGCTCGGTCGCCGACGCCGAGCGGGCCTGCGCCGGGATCGGCAAGCTGCTGCCGCCGAAGGACGGCCGCTCGGTCCGGGTCGAGGTCGAGAACGGCTCAGCCGACATCCCCCGCGTCGTCCGCGCCCTCGACGAGGCCGGGATCGCGGTCGACTCGCTGGAGCTGGTCCGGCCCACGCTCGACGACGTCTTCGTCGCCAAGACCGGCTACCACCTCGAGGAGGAGAGCGAGGAGAACGCCGAGGAGGCGGTCGGGGCGTGAGCGCGCTGGCGACCAACGCCCGGGTCGTGCGCGCGCTCGGGATGCGCTCGATCCGCCAGACCTTCCGCCGCCCGCAGCTGATCGCCCCGATCATCGTCTTCCCGACGGTGCTGCTGGCGATCCAGACCGGCGGCGCCGGCGGCGCGGTCGAACTGCCGGGCTTCCCGCCGGTTCAGAGCTTCCTCCAGTTCATGCTCGCCGGGGCGATGATGCAGTCGCTGATGCTGGCCGGCAACAGCGGCGGCATCGCCCTCGCCGTCGACATCGAGATGGGCTTCACCGACCGCCTCTTCTCGGCCCCGATCCCGCGCTTCGCGATCGTCCTCGGGCGGCTGGCCGGGACGGCGGCGCTCGGGCTCTTCGGCTCCCTCTGGTTCCTCACGATCGGGCTGATCTTCGGCGCCGAAATCGAGAGCGGGGTCCCCGGAGCGCTGCTGGCGGTCGTCCTGGTCACCAGCTGCGCGATGGCGGTCGGGGCGATCGGCGCGGCGATCGCGCTGCGGACCGGCAGCGCCAGCGTCGTCCAGGGCCTGTTCCCGCTGGTCCTCGTCGTCCTCTTCCTCTCCTCCGCCTTCTTCCCGCAGGCGCTGATGATCGAGCCGGCCCAGACGATCGCCAAGTACAACCCGCTCAGCTTCGTCGTCGAAGGCATCCGCGAGCCGATGATCTCCGGGATCGACGCCGCCGACACCCTCTACGCGGTCCTGGCGATCCTCGGCATCGTCCTCGCCGGGCTGATCCTCAGCGCCCGGGCGCTGCGGCACCGGCTGCGGGTCGGCTGATGGAGGCCGCGATCGCGATCCCCGCCTGGCGCGCCAATCTGGCGACGATCGCCGCCCTGATGGCGCGGGCCAAGAACGAGCTGCTGCGGGTTCCCGGGGCGGCGATCCCGGGCGTCCTGGCGCCGACCATCTTCTTCCTCGGCCTGAACGGCGTCTTCGGCGCCCTGACCCACCTGCAGGGCTTCGAAACGGGTGCCTACGAGAGCTTCATCGTCCCGGTCAGCATGCTGCAGGGGGCCGGCTTCACCGGTGCCGCCGCCGGCGTCAACCTCGCCCGCGACATCGAACAGGGCTGGCTCGACCGCCTGCTCGTCTCCCCCGCCCCGCGCTGGGTGCTGCTGGCGGGCACGGTGCTCGCCGCCAGCGCCCGCTCGCTGATCCCGGCCGCCTTCGTCTTCGCGATCGCGCTGGTCCTGGGCGCCGGCTGGCCGGGGGTCGACGGGCTGCTGGTCACCTTCTTCATGGTCGCGGCGATGGCCGCCGTCGCCGCCTGCTGGGGATCCTTCCTGGCGCTGCGCTTCAAGAGCCAGTCGGCGGCGCCGCTGATGCAGGCGGGGATGATGGCGCTGATCCTCACCACCACCGCCTACGCGCCGCTGGCGCTGCTGCAGGGCTGGCTGCAGAAGATCGCCCGCGTCAACCCGGTGACCCAGGTGCTCGAAGCCGCGCGCCAGGGCTTCGTCGGCAGCGTCACCTGGGCGGAAACCTGGCCCGGGCTGCTGGCGCTGGCCGGGATGCTGACCCTGCTCGGCGCCCTCGCCCTGCGCCAGATGCGCCGCACCGCGGCATGAGCGACGGGGCTCAGGTCGCGGCGAGCGCCGAGGCCGAGCGCGTGCTGCGCCAGAACTGGCAGGAGGGCGACCGCGACGGCGTCCGCTACCGCTACACCCAGCCCAGCCCCGGCCGCTACCCCTGGCAGTGGTACTGGGACTCCTGCTTCGCGGCGATCGTCTGGCGCCGCTTCGAGCCGGCGCGGGCACGGACGGAGCTGGAGAGCCTGCTGGCCGCCCAGCGCCCCGACGGCTTCATCGGCCACACGATCTTCTGGAACCGGCCGGTCTCCCTCCCCCGCCTGCTCTTCTACAACGTCGCCTCGCGCTCCTCGCCGCAGACGCTGACGATCCAGCCGCCGCTGCTGGCCTGGGCCTGGCGGATCGCCGTCGGCGACCCCGCCGCCGAGCCGCGCATCGGCGCCCAGATGGACTGGCTCGCCGCCCACCGCGACCTCGAGGGCGACGGTCTGCTCTGGATCCTGCAGCCGGACGAGTCCGGGCTCGACGCCTCGCCGAAGTTCGAACCGATCTGGGGCTGGCGCGCGAACGGCCGCGCCGGCTTCCCGCTGCTGGTCCGCCGCAACCGCAGGCTCGGGTTCGACGCCCGGCGGCTGCGCGAGCGCGGCCTGCCGCTGCTCTGCGAGACCCTGGTCAACACGATGTGGTCGCTCTCATTGCAGGCCCTGGGCCGGCCCTCGGCCACCCCCGCCCTGGTCGAGCGGCTCTGGGACGAGCGCCGCGGCGTCTTCGTCGACGAGGCCGGGCCCGGCGGGCTGCGACCCGACGTCCTCACCTGGACCGCCTTCGCGCCGCTCGCCCTCCCCGACCTGCCCGAGGCGATCGGGCGGCGCCTGGTCGAGGAGCACCTGCTGAACGAGCGCGAGTTCCTGACCCCGGTGGCGCCGCCCTCGGTCGCCGCCTCGGAGCCGAGCTACGAGCCCGGCGGCGACCACGGCCCGATCCGCCGCTACTGGCGCGGGCCGACCTGGGTCAACTCGGCCTGGATGGCCTGGCTGGGCCTGCGCCGGCTCGGCTACGAGGCCGAGGCCCGGCGCCTCGCCGACGGCCTGATCGCGACGGTCGCCCGCGAAGGCCTGCGCGAGTACTACGACCCGCGCACGGGCAAGGGCCTGGGAGCCAAGGACTTCGCCTGGTCGGCCCTGGTCGCGGAGCTGGCGGCGCCGGACGACGGCGCGGCGGCGAGCTATTTGTAGCGGTAGGTGATGCGGCCGCGGTCGAGGTCGTAGGGCGAGAGCTCGATCTTGACCCGGTCGCCGGGGAGGATGCGGATGTAGTGGCGGCGCATCTTGCCGGAGATGTGGCCGAGGACGTCGTGGCCGTTGTCCAGTTTGACCCGGAACATGGTGTTGGGGAGGGCCTCGGTGATCTCCCCCTCCATTTCGATCTTTTCCTCAGCCATGCGGCGTCGAGCGTACCTGACGGGCGTGTTTCAGGGCTTCGGCCCGATCGCGCACCTCGCCTGCGTACTGCGCCGCCTCCAGCTCGGCCAGCATCTCCCCCAGCTCCGGCCCCTGGTCGATCCCCAGCTCGGCGGCGAGCTCGTCGCCCCGCAGCAGCGGCGGCGGCGGCCCGTCGCGGCGCCAGTCGAGGGCGGCGGCGATCATCTCGCGCGCCAGGGTCAGATGCGCCTCGACCATCTCCGGCCGTGCCAGCGGTCCGGCGCCGCGAGCGGAGAGGCGGTCGGCGACGGTCAGCAGGGTGACGTCGACCCCGACCGGATCGGTCGCGCGCAGGTACTCGTGAACGCGACGCCGCGGCAGCGGCATCTCCGGGATCAGGAAGCCCAGCCGCAGGTGATGGAGCGTCAGGCCCTGCAGGTGACGGGTGAGGCGGCGACTCGCGCGCAGGCGGCCGCAGATCTCCCCGACGACCTCGGCGCCGACGCTGTCGTGGCCGCGGAAGCCGACGAAGCCGTCGCGCTCGGCCCGGGTGGCGGGCTTGGCGATGTCGTGGAAGAGGGCGCCGAAGCGGAGCGCGGTGCCGCGGCTGACCTCGTCCGCCAGCGGCTCGGCCAGCAGCGCCGCGACCTCGCCGGCGCGCGCGCCGGCGAAGCGCTCGAGGTCGCCCTCGACCTCGAGCGTGTGCTCCAGCACCGCCAGGGTGTGGCCGTGGACGTCGAGGTGGTGGTTGGGCCCCTGCCCCACCCCGCGCAGGCCCTCGACCTCCGGCAGGACGACCGCGGTCAGCCCCAGCTCGTCGAGCAGCGCGAGCCCGCGCAGCGGGTCGGGGCCGCCGAGCAGCCGCCGCAGCTCCGCCAGCTGGCGCTCGCCGGCGGGCTCGGCGGCGCGGGCGGCCGCGGCGCGGGCGAAGGCCACGGTGCCGGTCTCGATCTCGAGCTCGAGCTCGGCCGCCAGGCGGGCGGCGCGCAGCAGCCGCAGCGGGTCCTCCTCGAAGCTCCGCTCTCCGACCGCGCGGAGGACGCCGCGCTCGAGGTCGCCGAGGCCGTCGAAGGGGTCGAGCGTCGCGCTCCCCCCGAGGGGGACCGCGACGGCACCGACCGTGAAGTCGCGCCCGGCCAGGTCAGCCTCGATGCCGTCGCCGCGCAGGGCGGTGACGTCGACCTGCCAGCCGCGCTCTCCCCCGGCGACCCGCCAGGTGCCGAACTCGGCCGAGAGCTCGAAGGCGGGCTCGTCGATCGCCCGACCGACCGCCTTCGCCGCCTGACCGGGATCGCCGGCCACCGCCAGGTCGAGGTCGGTCACCTCCGCTCCCAGCGCCGCGTCGCGGACGGCGCCGCCGACGACCCAGGCTCCCTCGCCGCCGGCCAGCGCCCGCGCCGCCGCCGCGACCAGGGGCGAGGCGGCGAGGCCGTCGAGGGGGTTGGCGACTTGCTTGCCCATCACCGCAATGAAAGCGTCAAGCGGCTAGGCCGAGCGGCGCGGCACCCGGGCGGAGATGCCGCAGGTGACCTCGTAGTTGATCGTGTCGAGCCAGCCGGCGACCTCCTCGGCCCGGATCTCCTCCCCCTCCTGGGCGCCGATCAGCACCACCTCGTCGCCCGGCTGGACCTCGGTCTCGGGGCCGAGGTCGACCGTCACGTTGTCCATCGAGACGGTCCCGACCAGCGGCACCCGGCGACCCCTGACGAGGACCTCGGCCTTGTCGCCGAGGGCGCGGCGGACGCCGTCGCCGTAGCCCAGCGGCACCACCCCGACCCAGGTCTCGGCGGGCGCGCGCCAGCGCTGCCCGTAGCCGGCGCTGGCCCCGGGCGCGAAGCGCTTGACGTCGGCGACGTAGGAGCGCAGCGAGAGCGCCGGCGCCAGGCCGCGCTCGGCCGGGTCGCCCTGGAACGGGTCGAGCCCGTAGACGGCGACCCCGCAGCGGACCATGTCGAAGTGCGAGCGCGGCTCGCGGAAGACGGCGGCGCTGTTGGCGGCGTGCGCGATCGTCGCCGGGAACTCCCCCTTGACCGCGGCGGCGACCGCCTCGAAGCGGTCCAGCTGCTCCTCGAAGAACCCGGAGTCGGGTTCGTCGGCGGTGGCGAAGTGGGTCCAGACCCCGGCCAGCTCGAGGCCGGGGTCGGCGGCGCAGGCGCGGGCCAGCGCCAGCACCTGCTCGGGATCGGGGTTGCCGAGCCGGCCCATGCCGCTGTCGTGCTTGACGTGCACCCGGACCGGGCGGCCGTGCGCCCGCGCCCGCTCGGCCAGGAGGCGCAGGAACCCCTCGCGCCAGACCGCCACCTCGGAACCGGCGGAGAGGGCGATGTCGACGTCCTCGGCGGTCAGCGCCCCCATCGTCAGCAGGGGGATGTGCTGGAAGCGGCGGCCGACCTGCTCCGCCTCGGTCGCGGTGGCGACGGCCAGCCTGGTCGCCCCCCCGGCCAGCGCCGCGGTGGCGCAGCCGTCGGCGCCGTGGCCGTAGCCGTCGGCCTTGACGACGGCGCAGAGCTCGGCGCCGGCGCCGAGCTCCGACTTCAGCCGGAGGCAGTTGGCCCGCACCGCCCCGAAGTCGATCCGGGCGACCGCGCGCTCCATCGGCCTACTCGTCGTCGACCAGCGCCGCGAGGGCGTCGGCCCTCGTAACCATGCCGGCCAGGCGTCCGTCGGAGTCGACCACCGGGAGGTGGTTGTGGTGCTTGTCGGCGATCTTCTTGGCGACCCGGTTGGCCGCCTCGTAGTCGTGGGCGACCACCGGTTCGGGCGTCATCAGCTCCGAGACTTTGGTCGCGAAGGCCTTGTCGAGGCGCTGCTCGAAGCCCTTCATCGAGCCGACGAAGACGACCCCGCCCATGATGTTGAGGTAGTGGGGCAGGTGCAGGTCGGCCTCCTCGTCGCTGAGGATCAGGTCCGACTCGCTGACGATGCCGACCACGCGACCGCCCTCGTCGACCACCGAGACGGCCCCCAGCTCCGTCTTCGCCAGCAGGTCGATCGCCTTGCGGGCGTCGTCCTCGGGCGAGACGCTGGGCGCGTCCGCGTTCATGATCTCGGCCGCGGTCTTCACTGCCGCGAGGTTATTCGACCGGCTCCCCGGCCCGCAGGCCCGCCGGAACGGCCGCGATCACGTCGGTCGCGATCACCGACTCCGCCGCCCCGACCCGCGCCGCCGCGAGGCGGCCGGCGCGAGCGTGGGCGAGGACCGCCGCGCAGGCGGCCGCGAACGGCTCCAGCCCGCGCGCCAGCATCGCCGCGGCGATCCCCGAGAGCACGTCGCCGCTGCCCGCGGTCGCCAGCCCGGGGGCGGAGACGGCGTTGACCGCGACCCGCTCGCCGTCACTGACGATCGTGTCGTCGCCCTTCAGCACGACCACCGCGCCCGCCTCCGCGGCCGCCTCGCGGGCGGCGGCGAGCCGCTGGGCGCCGATCTCCGGCGAGCTGCGGCCGAGCAGCCGGCCCAGCTCGCCGGCGTGCGGCGTCAGCACCGTCGGCGCCCGGCGGGCGGCGATCGCGCCGAGGTCGCCGGCGAAGGCGTTGAGGCCGTCGGCGTCGAGCACCAGCGGCGCCTCGATCCTCTCCAGCACCAGGCGCACCAGCTCGATCGCGCCGGGGTCGCGCCCGAGCCCGGGCCCGAGGACCCCGGCGGCGGCCCGCTCGAAGACCCGCAGCAGCGCCTTCTCCGAGGCCGGGGCGAGGCAGCCGTCGCCGCCGGGGCAGCCGACCGACATCACCTCCGGCTCACCGGCTTCGAAGACCGGCTCGAGCTCGGCCGGCACGGCGACCGTGGCGTAGCCGGCGCCGGCTCTGATCGCCGCCAGCGAGGACATCCGCACGGCGCCGGTCAGCCCCCGCGAGCCACCGGCGACCGCCACCTGCCCGGAGCTGAACTTGGTCGAGCGGGGGCCGCGGCGCGGCGCCAGCGCCAGCACCGCCGGCTCGATCGTGCCCCCGGCGGGCTCGCTCGGCGCGCCCGGCGGGATCCCGATCGGCACCACCCTGAGCTCGCCCGTGTGCCACTTGCCGGGGGCGATCCACTGGCCGAGCTTGGCCGCATGGAAGCTGACGGTGAGATCGGCCTCGACCGCCGTGCCCTCGACCTCGCCGCTGGAGGCATCGACCCCGGAGGCGACGTCGCAGGCGACGACGGGGGCGCCGCAGCGGTTGATCGCCTCGATCGCCCGCGCCGCCGGTTCCCGCGGCGCCCCCGAGAAGCCGGTGCCGAAGATCGCGTCGACGACCGCTCCCGCCCCGGCCAGCCAGTAATCGAGATCCGCCGGTGCCCCGTCCGACCAGAGGTCGGCGGTCTCGACCTCGAAGCCCATGCGGCGCAGATGCCGGGCGGCGACCTCGCCGTCGCCGCCGTTGTTGCCCTTGCCGCAGACGATCCGCACCGGCCCCTGCGGGGACAGTGCCGCCACGGCCTCGGCCAGCGCCGTACCGGCCGCCTCCATCAGCTGCTCGGAAGGCACCCCCTGCTCCTCGATCGCCCAGCGATCGACCGCCCGGATCCCCTCGGCGTCGAAGAGCGGGCTGAGCCAGGGCTCCATCCGGTCAAGCCTAACCGCGCCCTAGACGGGCTGGGCGAGGGCCACGGCGGCGGCGCTCTCGCGCGAGTGGGTCAGCGAGACGGCGACCTCGAGTCCCGCCGCCGCCTCGGCGGCGCGCCCCGACAGGCGCACCGTCGGCGGCTCGCCGGCGAGGACCTCGACCTCGCCCAGGCCGAGGGCGCCCCGCATCCCCAGCGCCTTCACGACCGCCTCCTTGGCCGCGAACCGGGCCGCGAGGTGGCGGCCGGGGCGGGCGCGGGCCGCCGCGTACTCGCGCTCGGCGGCGGTGAAGACGCGCTCGGCCAGTCGTGGGTAGCGCCGCAGGGCGCGCTCCAGTCGCTCGATCTCCAGCAGGTCGATGCCGACGCCGGGCACGCGGCCCGCTACTGCCCGAGGCCGGCGATCAGCTTCGCCGTGGCCCGGTCGCCGTCGGCGCCGGCGCCGATCGCCAGGTAGCCGATCTTGGCCAGGTAGGGCTTGGCTTCCAGGAAGCCGGCCTGTTCGTCGGCCGGCACCAGGGCGGAGGCCAGGCTCAGCGCCGCGGGACCGTCGACGAAGCCGGAGATCGGCGTGTCGCCGAGGGCGCCGACCGCTTCCTTGTAGGTGGGGTCGTCGGCGAGGGTCTGCCCCGAGCCGGCCGTGAGGCCGAGCTTCGCCGCGGCCAGGCCGTAGCCGATCGAGATCCGTTCGCCTTCGGCGATCACGACCAGCGGCTTGGGGCCGAGTTCGTCGGTGCGGATCGAGAAGCCGCTTGCCTTGCCGCCGATCGCGGTCACGCCGGGGGTGCGGCTGGCGCGCAGCAGCAGGCCCAGGTTGGCGACGGTGTTGGTCGCTTCCTGCGAGCCCTCGGTGCTGAGGACGGCGGCGCCGGCGAGGCTGCTCTTGCTCGAGCCTTCGGCGAAGACCCCGAGGTCGCCGATCGAGCCGGCGATCTTGTCGACGTCGATCCCGGCCTGCTTGAGCGTGCTCTTGAACCGGTTCGGCGGAATCTCGCCGGGGATGCCTTCGCTGTCGATCTGGTCGATCACTTCCCCGAGCCGCTTGCCGAAGTCGGCCGAGGCGACGGCGGCGAAGGAGCTCGACGGGAGCGAGCCGAGCAGATCCGAGGGGTCGCCGCTCGGCGGCGCCTGGCCGCCGAGTTCGGAGCTGACGTCGATCTCGACCTGGTCGGAGCCGGGGATCAGGCTGGCGACGGCGGTCGCTTCTTCCGGTTCGATCCCGGCGCTTTGGAGGAATTGCCGCGCTTGCGGATCGATCGTGCCGCCGGACTGGTCGATCAGCGAGCCGACGTCGACGAAGACGTCGGCGAGGCTTTCGTCGGGGGCGGCGTCGATCGCGCTGGAGAAGCTCTCGTCGTCCGCCAGCGATTCGCCTTGGGAGGCGTCGACGAGCGCTTCGAACGACTGCTTGTCTTCGGCGATCGCGAGGAAGTCGCCGACGACGCCGATCGCCGTGCCGTCTTCCTGCAGCTTGTATTCGACGCCCTGGTAGGTGCCGTCCTTGACGGCTTCGTCGCCGTTCTTCGCCTGCTTGTCGACGAAGGCCTGGGCGGCTTCGGGGTCGGTGCTCTGGATCGCGATGCCGTAGCCGTGGAAGTCGTGGCCGTCGTAGCTTTCGAAGGAGAGGCCGGCCTCTTCGCCGAGCCAGGGGGCGATTTCCTTGTCGAAGTCCACTTCTTCGCCGGAATCGGCGGCGGAGCTTTCGAGCTTGGAGACGATCAGGTCGCCGAGCGAGCCGTCGATGCCGCTGACCCGCGCGAACAGCGCTTCGACGTTCGACTTGACCGCGCCTTCGGGCTTGATCGTCGCCTCGACGTACAGCGGCGCCTTCGGCGGCGCCAGCGTGGCCGGGTCGGAGCCGGAGCTGCCGCTGCCGCCACCGCAGCCGGCGGCGAAAAGGGCGGCGAGGGCCGCGAGGGCGACGAGCAGGAGACGGGGCTTCATGCGAGCGGCATCCTAGCGGCCGCCTACTCGACGGTGACGGTCTTGGCCAGATTACGGGGCTGGTCGACGTTGAGCCCGCGGGCGCGGGCGATGTCGTAGGCGAGCAGCTGCAGCGGCAGGATCGCCACGATCGGCTGCAGGATCCAGTCGGTTCTGGCCACCTCGACGGCTTCGTCGGCGACTTCGGCGGCGCGCTCGTCGCCGGCAGTCGTGATCGCGATCGTCTGGGCGCCGCGGGCCCGCACCTCCTCGACGTTGGAGAGCACCTTCTCCAGCACCGGGCTCACCGTGGCGATGCAGACGACCGGGGTCGACTCGTCGAGCAGGGCGATCGGGCCGTGCTTCATCTCCCCCGCCGCGTAGGCATCGGTCGGGATGTAGGAGACCTCCTTGAGCTTCAGGGCGCCCTCCAGGCACACCGGCAGGCCGATGTGGCGGCCGAGGTAGAGGAAGAACTCCTTCTCGAAGTGGGTTTCGGCGACTCCGCGGACGGCCTCCTCCGTCGACGCCA
>Ga0157375_10003566_pt1 | contig 13512 bp, 9 predicted proteins | sample M35metaG_FD_115311 | JGI IMG/M metagenome (GOLD analysis project Ga0157375, IMG submission 115311) | Miscanthus rhizosphere microbial communities from Kellogg Biological Station, Michigan, USA - M3-5 metaG | ecosystem: Host-associated > Plants > Roots > Rhizosphere > Soil | place: USA: Michigan...
TCCTCGTCCAGATGCGAGCCAGAGCCCGATGTATAGTTCAACCGGGGATTATCAGGATGGCTCATTTATTAAAATGCGAAGTATCAGTTTAGCCTATAATTTCCCAACCAGTATACTCAAAAACGGACCGGTTAAATCATTAAAGATTTCAGCGTTTGTAAATAATCCGTTTATCATTTATTCACCTTTAGTTTCAAAAGGACTGGTTTTTGACCCGGAAAGTAACGGCTACGGAGGCACGGATGGCCGTGCACTAACAATAGGCATCAATCTGCCACAAGCGAGGGTTTGGTCGATGGGGATAAATGCAGGTTTTTAACTTTTAAATTTAAAAAGATGAACTTTAAACATAAATTATCAATTATCATTTGTGCCGCAGGCGTGTTCAGCTCAGTTAGCTGCAAAAAGCTTTTGGAGCAAAATCCAAAAGCGAGTATAACACCTGCTTTTTTTCAAACACAATCTGGCGTTCAAGGAGGCATTTCAGGCGTTTATCAGAATCTGAGAACACTTTACGGACAGGAAAATTTTTGGTATACTATGCAAACCGGAACGGATGAAAGCATTTCCGGTGGCAGCGCAACTGGCCAGGGATTGGCAATAGAGACATATAATCAATTTGTCAATAACGTTGGCATTTATAACATTTTTGGCACGCTGTTTCAAAATGCCTATCAGGATATCAATACATTAAATGGAGTTTTATTATATGGTCAGACTGCTATTACTGATCCGGTCGTTAGTAAGCAATATCTTGCACAAGCGAAATTTTTGAGGGCGCTTCTTTACTTCGAGCTTGTTCGAAGCTTTGGAGATGTCCCTTTACATACTACATTCGTTACCACGGCAAGTTTGGGTGATACCAGAGCGCCTATCGCCGATGTTTATAACCAGATCATTCAAGATTTGACTCAGGCATCTACTGATCTGCAAACCAGACCTGGCGAAGTAATTACCTCCAGCGGTACGTCACCGTTTGCCGGTCATGCCGCAACAAAAGCATCAGCGCTTTTCCTGCTCTCGAAAGTCTATCTTACGCGGGGATGGTCAACCGCAGCACAGCCTACCGATTTTCAAAACGCGTTGGCTACCGCACAAAATCTTATAAATACCAGATCAACCTATGGATTGGCACTTTACCCTTCATATGATGCAGCTTACGCCGAAGCGAATGATGCAACTAATACAGAAGATATTTTTGCAATTGAGCATAACACGGATCCAAAGTATGGGGAATATAATCTAAACGCTTCAACAGCTACTGATGCCAATGGATGGGCATGGTTCTATAGACCAAACTATCCAACAGTTGTAGCAAACTATCCGATAAACAGTGGTCCAAGTCTTATGACCAGGGATTTAAAAAACGGACGTCCTTACGTACGTGCCCGGCCTAATACAGATTGGGTAGAATCGGTTCTTTTTGCTGACAAAACCAACGATTACCGTTACTGGACGACTTTCCAAACAACATGGATCGCCAACAACGCAGTTACTACGCCGCGTGGAACTTTACAAGTTGGTGTCGATACGGCCATATGGACTCCTCCGTATGATCCGGGGCCAGCTAAACGCGCCGCTTTTAAAGGCATCATTTTTATTCGTCCATCACTCGCAGCAGCGGCTAGCGGAACAAACGCGAACCCTTGGACATTATCTATATTTCCGTCTGTTAAAAAATTCGACGATCCACTCCGTCCGGGGATCAACGATGCTTCTCTGAGACCGATCGTTTTGTTCCGCCTTTCCGAACTTTATCTTATCGCTGCAGAGGCGGCCTTTAAAACAGGCGATTACACTACCGAAGCGACAATGATAAACGCTTTAAGGTCACGGGCCGCGGTAAGGCCAGCAAGTGCGCCACCGGCTCCTGCCGGTGCGGTTGCAGCGATGCAGGTAACCGCCGCACAATTACAAACTGGAGGAATTGACTTTATACTCGATGAGCGTTCAAGGGAATTATACGGCGAGTCTTTGCGTTGGTATGACCTTGTAAGAACACAGTCACTTATCCGCCGTGTAAAAGCTCTGAATCCGGAAGCAGGTGCGTATATTCAGGACTTTATGTCGTTACGGCCTATTCCGCAGAGCCAGATCGATTTGGTGACGGCGGGGCCTAAATTTCCGCAAAATCCAGGCTACTGATCAAACCTGGCCATGGAAAGAAAATAAAATTTTTATTCCAACATGCGTAGTATCGGCAATTATTACTACGCATGTTTAAATTCTTAATAAAACAACAAAATGAAACGCGTCTTATTAACTATCGTCATTATGGCATCTATAGCCTTGCTTGCATTTATGGTGCCATCGTCCCACCTCACCATTTTTATGGCAGGCGATTCGACCATGGCGATCAAAGACCCACGAGCTTATCCTGAGACCGGTTGGGGAATGCCCTTCAGGTACATGTTTGACAGCACCGTTACTGTTACGAATCTGGCAAAGAACGGAGCAAGTACAAAGAGTTTTATTGCTGAAGGATTGTGGCAAAAAATATATGATGGCCTGAAGCCCGGGGATTATGTACTGATCCAATTCGGGCATAATGATGAAATTCCTACGAAAGCGACTGCAACCACGCCCGAAGTGTTTCACAGCAACCTGGTAAGATTTATAAATGACACCAGGGCGAAGCAAGGTATCCCGGTATTGATCACGCCGGTCGCACGGCGCAAGTTCAATGATAAAGGAATGGTAGAAGGGACTCATGATGCTTACTCAACAATCGTCAGGGAGGTAGCGTCCGCAGAGCACATAGTGCTTATCGACCTGGACAGGGATAGCCAGGCGCTTTTACAGAAACTTGGTCCTGAAAATTCGAAATTCCTTTATAATCACCTGGAGCCCGGCGAACATCCGAATTATCCGAAAGGAAGAATGGATAACACGCACTTCAGTGAGCTCGGGGCGCGAAAAGTCGCGGAACTCGTGTTGAATCAGATCCGTTCCCAAAATCTGGGTTTAGCGGCGCATATTATTAACGGGCAGAAATAATGGTGAGATTTTTATGATCTATTTTGGAAGTTCTTTGTCTCCGCGCATTTCGGGACATGGGCAATACAATCCTACAACATTACATCCGCTAATACGGGTAATGTCAAAACAAACGTCAATTTTCGCCGGATATAAATCTTGAAGACAGTATGAGTATTATTTTCACCCTTTCCAAATGGACCTATGAAAACAGGAGCCGGTTACTGCTCCTGGCTATTGCCGCGTTGTTGCCGGCGATTTCCCATGCAGACGCTAAGCCCGCCAACTTGACAATCGTATCGGCAACCAAAATTGTATCGATCGTTTATGACAAAGAATGCAAATTAGACTCCATAGCTGCAACCCTTTTAGCGGATGACATCAAACGTGTAACCGGCCGTCGCCCTTTTGTATCCGCGAACCCTACTTTCCCGTCAGGGGATGTGATCGTCATAGGCAGCATACATTCAAACCTGATTTCGAGGCTTCGTGACAAGCAGTTGACCTCGGATTTGCAAGGCAAATGGGAATGTTTCGGTTTGAAAGTCGTAAACAATCCCCGGCACAAGAGCAGCCGCGCTCTTATTATTGCCGGTAGTGACTACCGGGGAACTGCATACGGTGTCTTCGAATTGTCTAAACGCATTGGCGTTACGCCATGGTACTGGTGGGCTGATTCGACTCCGGAAGTAAGAAAGCAATTGTCACTTTACATTCCAACCTACATATCAAACCCTCCCTCAGTAAAATACCGCGGAATTTTTATCAATGATGAAGATTGGGGCCTGCAGCCCTGGGCAGCAAAGACCTTTGAACCTGAAACAGGAGATATCGGTCCGAAGACTTACTCAAAGGTATTTGAATTGCTGCTGAGGTTAAATGCTAATTTAATCTGGCCGGCTATGCACCCGAGCACCAAACCGTTCTTTACCTATCCTGGTAACATTCAAGCTGCCAAAGACTATCAGATCGTTGTAGGGTCCTCTCATGCAGAGCCTATGCTGCGGGATAATGTGGGTGAATGGAAAGTAAAAACGATGGGTGATTTTAACTATCTCACAAATGCAGAGCATGTTCGGCAATACTGGTTGTCGCGTGTCAAAGAAAGCCGCGGCCTGGATGCCATTTATACGGTCGGCATGCGGGGTATTCATGATAGCGGAATGGAAGGCGTCAATTCTTCCAAGGACGCGGTTCCACTACAGGAAGGAATTTTCCGTGATCAAAGGGAAATGTTAAAGCAATATATCAACCCGGATATTACTAAAGTTCCGCAAGCTTTCACCGCATATAAGGAAGTCCTCGACGTATACGATGCAGGACTAAAAGTACCCGATGACGTAACCCTTGTGTGGCCGGACGACAATTACGGTTACATTCAACGCCTCAACGACAGCCATGAAACGGAGCGTCCCGGCGGCTCGGGCGTATATTATCACGTCTCGTATTGGGGACGGCCGCATGATTACATCTGGCTGTCGACGACCAGTCCGGCACTGATCGCGGAAGAAATGACAAAAGCATATCAAACGCATGACCATAATCTTTGGGTTGTCAATGTGGGCGATATAAAACCCGCAGAATACGATATGCAGCTATTCCTGGACCTGGCCTATAATATAAAGCCATTTCAAAATACAAGTTTTGTGAAGACGCACCTCGCCCACTGGCTTTCAGATAATGTTGATAATCATCATGCGGGGCAGATGGCGGATATCTTATGGCAGTATTACCAGCTTGCTTTTGAACGGAGGCCTGAATTTATGGGCTGGAGCCAAACGGAGCCGACCACTAAAGTGGATTTTACGGCTTATAATCACAATTACTATGGCGATCAGGCGCAAGCAAGAATTGATGCTTATTCCACTTTGGAACAGGCAGTTAGCCGCTTGAAAAATCAAATACAACCAATACGCCGAGACTGTTTTTACCAATTAGTCTATTATCCGGTTGTTTCAGCCGCTTTGATGAATAAGAAATTTCTATACCGTGACAAGGCATTTCTGTACGGTAAACAAGGAAGAAACAGCGCGATATATTATGATTCATTGGCCAACAAGGCATATAAGGGCATTATCAGCGAAACGAACTACTTTAATAAGGTAATGGCGCACGGCAAATGGTCAGGCATAATGTCGATGCATCCGCGCGACCTGCCTGTTTTCGGCCAACCTAATGCCGATTTTCCTGTTCAGTCTAACTCGCCTCATTTTGTAATTCAAACTGAAGGGGCGGAAGCGGATACATCGGGCCACGTGCGGATTTTGCCGGATTTTACCAATTCGAACGGCCAACCGCATTTTTTTGATGTCTTTCTATCCGGTAACGCCGACAATGTAAACTATTCAGTTTCGGCAAAGCAAAATTGGATCAGGATTTCGAACAAATCGGGTAAGCTAGTTAACAGCGGGCCAAATAGCCAGCAACGGGTTTGGGTAAATATCGACTGGGACCATGCCCCGCGGTTGACCAGGTTTACCGGATTGATAACCGTCTCGTGCAGTGATCAAAACTATAACGTTCGGGTAAACTGCAAGCGTGTTCTGCCCGTTGCCGGTTCAGCCAACCGCGGTTTCGTCGAAAGCAATGGCTACATTTCCATTTATGCGAAAGATTTCCAGCAGGTACAGAACAATGGCCATTCAAGATGGGAGAAAATTACAGGCATGAGCGGTACTGGAACATCAGTTGAGGCTTTACCGCTGACTATCACAAATTCTGCGGCAAAAATTTTGAAAGACTCCTCAATAAAAAATCAACCCGCATTAACCTATATATTCAATACAATCACTGAAGGGCCTGCTCTCATTCAATTTTATACCATTCCGACTCATCCGGTCAACAAAGACGGTGGAGTCCGCTATGGTATATGCGTCGATGATGGAGGTTGTGAGATCGTCGACTTTCAAACTTTCGGACGAAGTGACGAATGGAAACAAGCTGTTCTCAGCAATAGCATTATGCGATCATTAAAGACACCTTCATTAACACCGGGACAACATAAATTAAAAATCTACATGATCGATCCCGGCGTGATCCTGGATCGCATTGTGATCGATATGGGCGGTATTAAGCCATTTTATGGATTAATACCGGAAAGCAAATTACTTAATGCAGCAAACAAATGATTGACGATTTACAAAAAACGTTCCGCTGGTTCGGTCCGTCCGACCCTGTTACCTTGGAAGCCATTCGCCAAACAGGTGTAAGTGGCGTTGTTACCGCTTTACACCATATCCCTTGTGGCGAAGTTTGGAACTATAGCGAAATCATAAAGACAAAAACCGAAATCGAATCGAGGAAGCTGCGCTGGGAAGTTGTGGAAAGCGTTAATGTGCATGAAGACATTAAAACTGGTGGTATAAATAGGGATTTGTACATCAGCAATTATATTGCCACGCTTAAAAAGCTATCGCTTGCAGGCATCAATACGGTGTGCTATAACTTTATGCCGGTACTGGACTGGACAAGGACCAATCTGGATTTTAAGTTACCGAACGGCACCTCGGCATTGCGCTTTCACCGGCTGGCTCTGGCGGCCTTTGATCTTTATATACTTGAGCGAAAGGCCGCCTTTGATGAGTTTCCTGATAACATGCAAGCTGATGCAAAAAAATATCTTATGAGCTTGTCAGCCGGCAAAAAAGATCAGTTAGTTAATACAATTCTTGCAGGCCTGCCGGGTACAGATGAGGTCTTCACTGTTTCCGAATTTCGAAACCACCTGGAAAGATACAAAGACATAGCAGCCGGGCAACTGAGAGAGAACCTGCGATATTTTCTCGATGCGGTGATACCTGAAGCCGAGAAACTCGGTATAAAAATGTGTATTCACCCGGATGACCCGCCTTTCCCAATTCTTGGATTGCCAAGAATCGCCTGCACGGAGGCCGATTTGAAATTGATCGTAGAAATGCGACCGTCACCTTCAAATGGTATTACCTTTTGTACAGGCTCGCTCGGTGCCCGCGAAAATGATCTGCCGGGTATGGTGGAACGGCTTGGCAGGTATATTCACTTCATTCACCTTCGAAATGTGAAAATTGAAGATGATGGAAGCTTTTATGAAGCGGAACACCTGCATGGCAGCACTGATATGTATGCTGTCATGAAAAATATTATAACAGAACAAAAAAGGCGCGCCGATAATAACGAGGAAAATATTTCAATTCCTATGCGCCCAGATCATGGCCACAAAATTTGGACTGATTACAATTTTGAAACATATCCCGGATATTCCTTCATCGGCCGTTTAAAGGGCCTTGCCGAATTGGACGGCCTGGAAATGGGAATTAAGCGCTCTCTCAATAAAACGATCGATTTACTGACATAATATGAATTTAAAAGAAAAAGTAATAGCCGTGACCGGCGGTACCGGTGTTCTGGGCGCATCATTTCTTAAAGCCATTCACGAGGCCGGCGGAAAAGTCTGCATAATCGGCCGAAACTTACCGGTTGCCGAGGAGCGGGCTAATGAAATCTGCGCTTCAGGCGGATCCGCTTTGGCTGTTAAGGCCGATGTCCTTAATGAAGACCAAGTAAAAGCCGCTTTTGAAAAAATTGTCGGATACTTCGGGCGAATTGACGGTTTGGTTAACGCGGCTGGAGGTAATATGCCGGAAGGCATCTTGCAGCCAGATCAGGACATCTTTGAAATGAATATTGGAGGAATGCAATCGGTCATGAACCTAAATCTTTGGGGCACAATTATTCCCACACAAATATTTGGCAAATCGATGGCGAATAACGGCGGTGGCAGCATTGTAAATATCTCGTCGATGAGCTCGCAGCAAGCGATCACAAAGGTGATGGGATATAGCCTGGGCAAGGCAGCCGTTGACTGTTACACAAAATGGTTTGCCGTGGAGGTGGCCAATCGCTATAGTGACAAAATTAGAATGAATGCGATTGCACCGGGGTTTTTTCTAACAGAGCAAAATCGGGCCTTATTAACAGAAGTTGACGGCGCCTACACCTCGCGGGCAAAGTCGATACTTCAAAACACGCCGTTCAAGCGTTTCGGTAATCCGCAGGAGTTGTCAGGTGCTTTAGTTTGGCTGTTGAGCGACGCTTCAAAATTTGTAACCGGCACGGTGATAACAGTCGATGGCGGCTTCTCCATCTTTAGCGGTGTGTGAATATAAACGCTTATTATTATAAGTTATGGTTGGTTCAGTTGATTGGCGTTCCGGTGTGGGATCCGGAGCGCTTTTTTACTTTAAGATAAAAGTCCGCGGTACAGCCGGTTAGTCACGTAATCCTTTTGAAAACATATTGTTAGTTATTTTAATGAAAAGCTTCTTAGACGAAAATTTTTTGCTGCAGACTAAAACCGCCGAACGATTATATCATGAGTGCGCGGCGGCCGTGCCTATTATAGACTACCATTGCCACCTTGACCCGGCGCAGATAGCGGATAATATAAATTTCAAAAACCTGACCGATATCTGGTTAAAAGGAGACCATTATAAATGGCGTGCGATGCGTACCAACGGCGTTGCTGAACCATATATAACCGGTGGAAAAACCGACTGGGAAAAATTTGAGAAATGGGCCGAAACGGTGCCATATACGCTGCGTAACCCACTTTATCATTGGACGCACCTGGAACTGCAACGCTACTTTGGTATTCATGAATTACTTTCACCTAAAACAGCTAAGGCTATTTATAACGATTGCACTCAAAAGCTGCAAACGCCGGAGTACAGCGTCCAGAGCCTGGTGAAAAAAATGAACGTTGAAGTAATATGCACAACTGACGATCCTATCGATAACCTGGAATATCACCAAAAAATTAAAAATAGCGGTTGGGGCATTAGCGTATTTCCTGCGTTCAGGCCTGACGAGGCAATGAATGCCAATGATAGTGCTGCCTTAAATGTCTACGTGAACAAACTAGAGGCGGTTAACAATATTGCGATTAATAATTATAATGATTACCTGGAGGCATTAAAGAGCCGCCATGATTATTTTGCTGCAAATGGTTGTTTGGTATCGGACCATGGCCTGGAGCAAATGTATGCAGAAGATTTTACGCAGGATGAGATCAAAGCGGTCTTCGATAAGATAAGGTCACTAAAGGTATTGCAAGCCTCAGAAATATTAAAGTTCAAATCAGCGTTGCTATATGAATTTGCCTTGTGGAACCATCAGAAAGGATGGGTACAACAATTCCATTTAGGCGCTTTGCGCGATAATAGTGCACGTGGGCTTCGTGAAAACGGCCCTAATACCGGCTATGATTCTATCGGCGATTTCGGGCAGGCACAAGGATTGTCGAAGTTCTTGAATAAGCTTGATAAAACTAATAGTTTGACTAAAACCATCCTATATAATTTAAATCCCGCCGATAACGAATTGATGGCAACGATGGCGGGGAATTTCAACGACGGCACTATCGAAGGTAAAATTCAGTTTGGCTCCGCCTGGTGGTTTCTCGATCAGAAACAAGGCATGACGATGCAGTTGGACGCTCTGTCGAATATGGGGTTGGTAAGCAAAATGGTAGGTATGTTAACTGATAGCCGGAGCTTCTTGTCTTATCCACGCCATGAGTATTTCAGGCGCTTGCTTTGCAATCTGTTTGGAAATGATATAGAAGGCGGTGAATTGCCCAACGACCTGGAATGGACAGGTAAGATCATTCAGGACATCTGCTACTACAATGCAAAAAATTATTTTGCATTTAGCCGGCCACAATAAGAAACGTTGACCGTGGAAGACATTAAGAAAGCAATTTAATCACATGCAGCAAATCAAAATTGGCAAATACAGATGGGTAATAGCTTCATTACTTCTTTTTTCTACAACTATCAATTACATGGACCGGCAGGTAATAAGTTATGTAAAAGATTTTTTTTGCACGCCTATTGCCAAAGGCGGTTTCGGCTGGACTGATAATCAATATTCATATGTAACTTCTTTTTTCACTGCTTTTTATGCCGGAATAACCGTTGTTGCGGGCTGGGCTATCGATAAGATCGGAACCAAGCTTGGTTTAGCATTGTCATTGATCACATGGTCGGTATTTGGAATGCTCAACGCATTGGCCGGCAGTTCGGTGATAGTTCATACCATTGTCAGGAGCCTGTTCGGCATAGGTGAGGCTGGTAATTTTCCTGCTTCTATTAAAACCGTTGCCGAATGGTTCCCTAAAAAGGAAAGAGCCCTGGCCACAGGTATTTTTAACAGCGGCGCAAACATAGGCGCCATGATAGCCGCTTTATTTGTACCCTGGTGCCTAATACATTGGGGCGAGGCGGCCGGATGGAAAATGGCTTACCTGATAACGGGCGCCGCAGGTTTTATTTGGCTGATCTTCTGGTTTAGATTTTACACCGCTCCCAGCAAATCAAAATATCTTTCAAAGGAAGAATATAACTATATACATGAGGACGATCTTGCCTTGCCTTTAACCCCATCTGAGGAGGTTGCTGAGCTCGAAAAAATATCGTGGTGGCGGCTGTTTCGTTACCCGCAAACCTGGGCATTTTTCTGGGGCAAGTTCCTAACGGACGGTATCTGGTGGTTTTTGCTGTTCTGGTTGCCTGACTACTTAAAAAAGCAATTTGGCATGAATATTCATCAAATTATGTGGCCTACATTCATTGTTTATGCTATATCAATTATCGGCAGCACTTATGGCGGCAACTTGCCACGCATGATGATCAATCGTGGTATGTCTGTGTACAGGGCAAGAATAATCTCAATGTTTATCATCGCCTTGTTCCCTCTGCTTTTGCTGCTTACGCAATATTTTGGCAATAAAGAGATATTTGGTAAACACGCTTCGGAATTAGCGATTTCAATCATCTGTATTGGTGCTGCTGCTCACCAGGCGTGGTCTGCTAACTTGTTTACTACGGTATCGGATTTATTCCCCAAAACGGCTATAGGTTCTGTAACTGGTATAGGAGGTATGGCTGGCGGCATTGGCGGGGTGATCATACAGCGACTGGCAGGCATACTGAATACCGCCTATTATTCTACCCCGCAAACCGCTTATCTTATCATGTTCACAATCTGCGCTTTTGCATACATTACAGCTTGGATAATTATAAAAATATTAACCAGGAACATTGCTTACACTGTTGCGTAAATTGGACTACATACCGACTATGCTAGCACCTTTATAAACATGGCCGACTGCCCTCCTTTTTAGATCTTATTTAAAAATACTTTCTGGAAAATTTAACATGATGCGTATATTTCCATATTGTTGCAAACCTTCATAATGACGACCAAACCGCTAGCGGACTATTTTGAAAAATTGCTTCTTTTAGATGAAGATGAAAGGTCTATGGTGGAATATGCGTTTAAGGAACGAAGAGTCAAACGAAGGCATCTGATCCTTCAGAAAGGCGATATATGCAAACATCACACGTTCGTGGTTAAAGGGTGTTTCAGGATGTATACGGTCGATGAAAAGGGAAAAGAACACAACTTGCAGTTTGCCATCGAAAATTGGTGGATCACGGATATCGGCAGTTTCTATTCAGAGGAGCCCAGTTTGCTTTATATAGAAGCTTTAGAAAACTCAACTATTCTCCAATTAGCGAAGGAAGAACAGCTCAAAACTTTCGATAATAGCTTGAAATTCAATAAAATTTTCAGGTCCCTTACAGAAAATGCCCTGGTCAGTGCACATCGCAGGATTCTCGAGAATATAAGTTCCACTGCGGAAGAACGTTATCTTGACTTTGCAAAAAGATATCCTTACTTTTTTAATCGAATATCTAACGTTCAAATAGCTTCTTATCTGGGCGTAACACCTGAATTTCTTAGCACCATACGGAAAAAGCTCGTCAAATCTTAAACTACATTAAGCCTTTTTCTTAAACTACCTTATGAGTGAATGCAGTTCATCACTTCCATCTTTGTGCTATTGTTAATCCTAAAAATAGCAAGATGGAAAAGAAAATAATTGCGGTCGTAGGGGCGACTGGACTACAAGGAAATGGAGTGGTTAACGCACTCATAAAGCAAGCCTCATTCACAGTTAGAGCCCTTACCAGAAACGTCAATAAGTATCAGGGTAAAGCTGATGAAGTTATGCAAGCTGATCTAACAGATATCCGATCACTAATCAAGGCGTTCACTGATACTTATGGGGTATTTGTGGTGACTAATTTTTGGGAAGATGCAGACGAAGCCGAACAATTGAAAACAGCTATCGAAGCTGCAAAATTGTCTGGTGTGACTCACTTCATTTGGTCCACATTGCCAAATGTTAAAAAAATAAGTAACGGTCAGTTCGAGGTTCCGCAATTTACCGGAAAAGCAGAAGCTGACGATCTGGTCAAGAATGCAGGGTTTGAAAATTATACCTTCGTTCAGCCACCATTTTACTTTCAAAACTTTCAAGGACACACCGCACCGCAACAACAACAAGATGATTCTACAGGCTGGACCTTGCCTATCGATCCGACCAAAAAGGTGATCCACATGGCAGACATCAACGACTTAGGAAAGGTAGTTGCAGGAGCTTTTTTACATCCCGAGGAGGCAGGGAATGGAAGTTATTTATCTGTGGCGACCGAACTGAACAGTTTTAATGATGTACTGGAAGCCTTTAAGGCGAATGGAAGGAATTATACTTTTCACCAGGTTCCATCAGGGGTCTTTTCGAATTTTTTTGAAGGAGCCCAAGGCGTTGCCCAATTATTAGCCTATTTTGAAATCTATACATACATGGGGCCGAATTCAGATAGTCAGGTTCTCGCCGCTAAACAAATAGCTACTGAACCTTTCATCCCTTTAAAAGAATGGATTAAAGATAATTCGTTATAAAAATGAATTAAGTTTTGTCAATCGAACAGCATCGAAGCAAGTTTGGCGGATGGAGGGTTTTATTCTTTCGATCCGTCAAATGCTTTATTGATAACTAAGATCCCATCAGCGATTTTAATGAATTTTATCTTAAAAAAACTCTGCCAAAACTCCGCCAAAAACACCCTAAAATGCATAAAATGAAAAATCAAAAACCGCTCTCAGAGCATTAAAAAGGGCGTTTGCTTGTGCAATGGACGCCCTGCAAAATCCGATATCTTCCACCAAAATACTTAATATGCCTGGTGCTCAGTTGTTTAGAAACACACCAGGCACTAACTCTGCCAAAACTCTGCCACAAATCTTAATTAAACAAACGAAACATGCGTTTCTGTGATCTAAAGTGGGATTTTCGCAAATAAAAACTGCGCAAAGCTCTGTCGATAACTCAAACAGATTTAGGTCATCATTAAAATTTACTACTACCCAAGCCTCTGCATCAGTTCTCGTTGAGAATGATGTAATCTCAATTTGAATGAAGTCGAAAATAGCTGGATCTGTGTTTTGACGCGATGGAATGTGTATTTAAACTTTTTACTAAGGTGGGGAAAATGCAAAAGTTTCCATAACAGGGTCAATTAAGGCTTTTACTCAATTATTTAATTATTTATCTATAACCTGCTGTGTCAAATTCCGCCATGAAACTTTTATTTAAACAAACATCACATGCGTTTCTATGGCTTAAATAGATTCCGGGAGGTTTAACCA